>Ga0065711_1028952_pt1 | contig 38355 bp, 19 predicted proteins | sample Hoacrofraction12_FD_59098 | JGI IMG/M metagenome (GOLD analysis project Ga0065711, IMG submission 59098) | Hoatzin crop microbial communities from Cojedes, Venezuela - Epithelial fraction 12 v2 (version 2) | ecosystem: Host-associated > Birds > Digestive system > Esophagus > Crop | place...
CCTTCCTTCCTTCCTTCCTTCCTTCCTTCCTTCCTTCCTTCCTTCCTTCTTTCCTTCCTTCCTTCCTTCCTTCCGTCCTTCCTTCCATCCTTCCTTCCTGCCTCCCTCCCTTCCTTTCCCTCATTCCTTGCACACCTTGGAAGTTGATGCTGATCCAGGTGATGAATTACAGACCTATGTAAGAGACTGTTGTATTTTTACTATAGCCACCTCATCTATTCGTGTATTACTAGTTCATCGTCCTCAGCACTAATTTGAGTATTCAGGACAATGGAGTCGCTTCAGACCACCAATTTTATTTTCAAGATAGCAAGCAATCAAATGTAGTGCTGTTTCTTTTTATTTAACCCACAGCCGCTGTATCTATAGTCAACGGCTACCGCAGAACAGGACTTGCGAGCTCTCTGTCCTGGAGTAAGGGTGGTTAGGCTGGCAGCGCACACCACACAGCTGGAGGGCTGCTGCCCTACTGCTCAGAAGCCACTCGCTTCCCGAGCTAGCCAGCGTCTTCCCGTTCTTCAGCGCTCCAACTCATTGATTTCAAACTGCCAATACCTTTCCAGAAACACCCCATTAGGGGAATTGCTACTTAGAAGAGAAACTCATTGTATTAAGTATCTTTGCCTTGCCATGTCATACCACTGTTTCTTAAGCAGACCTCTCCATTGATCTCACCAGGGAGTCTGTGTTAAACCAGTGGCGTGATTTGGCTCTTTGGCAGTAATCTTTGTTCAGATATGAGCAATCTCTGTTACAGTCACAGGAATGCTTCCACACTGAAGGAATCAACGTGCTTTCTATTTTAAATCTGACTTTGAATTGCCATCCTGCCCATCTCAAAATAAAAGTTTCAACAACTCCGTATTTCTTATTGCATACCTAACACATTTGAGTGTAACTGGGACAAGATAACATTGAAATGCAAAAGCTTGGGAAAAGGAGATGATATTTTCTTTCTCAGAGCAACTGCAGTATTCGTGCTGCGAAACAGCTCTGCCCCACCATTAATCTCAGGAGATGGTACTGCAGCCCCATGTCATGAAGTCCTGCATCTGTCAGATAATTTGTGATTTAATTCAGTCTTCAGGCCGCTATAAATGAATGCCTTTTTAAAAATAATTCGTTCAGGAGATGGTCTTCATTGTTTGTTCTCTTTCACCACCCTGGCACTGTCATCTGTCTGCATATACACCAGATACACTGGAGGCACAGAAAACAAAAGCTTTGCTGTGGGCATTTGTTCCCAGGCCAGACAAGAGGAATTAAGTGTTTTAAAGGGACTAATCATAAAGGGACCACCTAGCTTTACATAGACTATGGCATGAAGTACTTCCAACAGGATGTATGAGATCCAGTGCAGTTCCTGAGAGAAGGGTACGACATACGGCAGCATATTGGTGGAGCAGCAAGCAATCTGTTTGCAGCCTTATCTCATCCCCAGCTCCTTGTCAGGCTATGTTTTATAGATGTGCAGATCCTGCAGAGAAAGGCATCATTAGTAGCTGTAATTGCTTCCTATGCTGGAGTAGACCATTTAAAGAAATACTGTATAGAAAATATAAACATCAGAGCTGCCTCTAATGAAGAATGGTGACAACCAGTGACATATTTTTCCATGGCCAGACTGATTTTATGTTTAGATTGTGGAAAAATCAGTAATGTTTTAAAACCCATCATCTTGTGTATTAAGCTTTGCACATTAAAGTAGCTATTAGACAAGACAGGAAGGTTGAACAGACTATTAGTGGTTTTAATCTGTAATTTCACTGGGAAGTCCTGCCCCACCCACTTTTTTTTTTTTTTAAATTATGTCTTCCTCCTGCAGTGGACTTGAAGGTCTGTTTAAATAGTATTTATTAAAATGAGTGAGTATTGACATTTTCTGTTCAACTGACTTCCTCCTACCATATTTTTTCTCAGAATTGAAGTTTCTTGGCTAGGTTAGCAAACACCTTAAAACAGTCAATTTACTCAGTTGAGATGTAGTTTAAAAATGAGCAGCAGTATCCAAATTGTTTGTTGGATAAACTTTGTTATTCTGTTTTACACAGTTTTGCAGCTTCTAATATTCACTCACAGGTATAATTTAAGATATCCACCCAAACACAGTGATAATTATAATAAGCAACTTCCTTAGGAGGTTGAAAGATAATTTTCCTCTTTTCTGTCAGCAAAATGCTATACATGTGTTACAGAGTAAAACAGTGCAACAACTAGCAAGCCTTAATTGCAGATCTTCAAAAGCCATCTGGATTAGTCACGGGCAACCTTCTCTATGTGGCCTTGCTTGAGCAGGAGGTTGGACCAGATGATCTCCAGAGGGCCCTTCCAATCTCAGCCATTCTATGAGTCTGTGGTTCTGTGATGGTGTAGTATCATTCCCTTTATCCATTAGGGAGCATGTCGCCACTCTAAATTTAAAACACACTGACCTGAGAAAGTATTTATTGCATACTGTTTAAACATAAAGAGGGTTTGTTTGGGTTTTTTTTAAATATTAAAACAATTACATTATCTTATTTTAAATAGAGAGCATAGATGTCTTCTTTTTATGAGCACCTGATGCTGAGCTCAGTCACACCAACATAGTTCAGGAGTAGCTCACTAGTTTTTCACATTACAGTAACATAAAAGCTGAAGGATGATTGCCTGCTATGCATCTTTTTCCCTGTGTCATTTATTTTTTTTTAAAAAAAGCTGCGTATTGCTGAGTAAATCGTAAAAGTTGCTACCTTGGGGGAGGGTGTTTTGCAGGTTTTCTGGGCTGCCTTCAATAGTAAGGAAGGCTGGTTTCCCTGTGTGCTTCATTTGAGAGTCCTTCCTGTATAAAGCAAGCAGATTATGCCTATAATCTGTGGTGTTTTTTAATGATTTTAAATAGTTATTTACTCATAAATGCAAAAAATTGTTTTCTGTTGAGCAGCTTTACCTGTAAGCAAGAGCTTGATCTCTGTGCAGACCTGAGTACACAGCTGTGCTGTAGATTTTAGTGTTGTGTGGAGATACTAGAGTGAATTTTAAACAGCTATCTTGAATAGTCAATGCAGTCTCATCACAAAAGCAAGGAGCTCAGTTCAGAGTCATAACTCCGTTTTCAGCATGTGTGGAGTTTTTGCTGCTTAGTACAAATTCTTCTGATACTCAAAAAGCTTATTTAAAGCAAAAGTGTAGCTGCACCAGATCTTGTTATAGAAGTCAGTGTCACAACTGCTGACACCATTCCCCAGAGGAGCAGCAGCTGACAGCCATCTGAGGAACCTCTCTAAATACAGCGATTCGGGGAGGGAGAGCATCCTTTCCCACAGTTCTCTGTTCCCACAGAGTGGCTGAGTAGGCTGCTCATAAATCTAGCCCAAGTGGTGATGCTTTTAGTGTGACGGATCAAACTTTTGCTTCTTTAACAGGCCATGGAGTGGCATCTAGGCGAAAAAAAAAAAAGGCATTTAAAAGTGTGTTATGAAAATTGGAGAACAGAAATATTTATGTTCTGGTCTTGTGAGTCAGAGTTACGTTTTGGCAGGAGGTCTCAGAATACGGTGGGTATGATGGCAGCATAGTAAGTGTGATTTTCAGCTGAGGGAAATTTAAAACTGTCTCTGTGGCTGAGAATCAGATGGAAGTGTCGGTTTTCACTTACCTTTTTATCACAAAAGCAAAGCAAGGACACATTTCTCAGAGTATGCCAAACTGGGCACTCATTAGAGGGCAAAAAGAGAAAGATTCAGCAGTAAAATATACTGGGCTGGGCAGGACAGGACAGGACAGGAGAGCAGAGGGGTAATGTATTTTTAGAAGCCATAGATTATCATCCCTTGTACATGTCCGAGTCCAGCCCTATCAGTGGAGGTAGCCACATGCTTCCGTACCCGGGCTGGCGGTACAGCTTCCAGCCAGGAAGACAACACTGTGCATGAACTACTGCCCTTTCTGCAGAAATCTTCTGAAAATAAGAGCTTTCCCAAATCTCCAAAGCATTTGGAGATAGCAGCTTTGTATCTGTCAGCTATCAGTCACTACCAGTATCCGATGGCATGACAAGTCCCTGACACTTCTGACATTTAGGTGTCCTGTCACACTTCTGTGATCTTCTCTAGTCATTGCTTGGCGTTTTGGATTCTTTATGCTTACTTTATAACTAGTGTTTGCACTTTACCGTGTCAGTCATTACAAACCTCTAAGCCTAAGGCAAATTTCAGTCCAGCAAACTTGTCATCCCTGTAATACAAGAAGTCTCACATTGCTTCTTCAGTATGGGCAGATGTGAATCAAAGTCCTGGTGCCAGATATTTTTAAGTTCTGGAATAAATGAGAATCAGACGTTTTATTTTGGGCTTGTTTTTCCACCTTCATTTTGTGATTCTCTTCTGTGAGCAACAAGGGCTTTTTCAGATATCTCTGGGGCTTAGCAGGACAAGCAGGCTCCTAGTCCTAGGGGAACAGAAGAACCCTGGGGCTGTGTGCCACCATTTTTTTTCGTATGGTGCTCCCCTGCCCAGGACTAAGACTCCTCTTTGTCAGTTCCCATCTCCAGCCTTCAAGGGAAATGACCTATCAGGGTTTTTTTGGCAGTTGCGTTAAGACCTGACTGTCTGTCTGTCAGGAGAGGGGATTAGTTAAGTCGGAGCAAAGGAGAGCTCAGCAAAACTGACAAAAAAGAGAATTAATTACTTGAGGTAGCAGTGCTGCTCTTCATCCCAGCAGAAGTGTCTTCTGTTCCTGTCCCCTCTATTTCAATATTGCATTTAATGCAACACTTCGGAGAAAGGCAAGCCCTTGTTCCTTTTAATGCCATGAGGTCACTACCTTTAGAAATAGTACAAAATTATCTGCGGGATTTCAGGTTGGTGTTGTGAAACCATAGAATCACAAATGCCTCCAAGCTTTCCTAAGGCAGAGCAGCAGGGTATCAGTTGGTTCAAGGTCCTAATTGTTTGTTGGTGCCACTTCAATATTTTACTGGGCCGTGGAAGCAAAATATCAAGCACTTCCAGTCTTGAGTGCTGTTGTAAACAGTAGCTCTTGTGCTCACTGGGAATACACTGCGAATACACTTCTCTCTCCTTACATTTTGAAATCACTTTAGACATTATCCTGTAAATTGCATGCACTGCAACTCCATTCTGGCAGATCACAATTTGTGAAAAAATGGGAAAATTATCTTTTTGACCAAGGAGGAGAAGAGGAGGAGCCTGAATTTGAATAATTCCACATTTACTAAATGTTTAAACTTAGTAGTAGTCATGTTCATCCAGGCAGAGGAATTTTCTTGATTAGTATTAGGTGGATTGGAAAGTATTGGAGCATCAAGCCTGAATGAGCACTTAAATGACCACAAAATTGCCATGGGGAGGGTTCTCTTAGTGGTTCTTTTCACTTGGCAGCAGCCTCCTTGGATGTGAGGGTATCCCAAGCATTTGTTGTTGAAAGGAGGAATGGAAAGGAGAGATCAGCTGCTGGACCAAGGGCCCTGACCACTGCCTTTTAGACAACGTGAGAACCGAGCTGTATTTTCTACGGTAGGCACTAATAGAAGCCCTTCCCTTAGTGGATGTTTTTTATTTTTTTTTTGGGTAGTCACTTTTTCTGGGAGTACTTTATGGAGGGTTGTGTAGTATCTTGTAAATATGCCAGATGCCAATAATGAGGCCAGTGCTCTTCCCGTCAAAACCAATGACAAATTGGTCTACTTCATCAGAAGATGGATTGAGGTTTAAAATTGTTTGATAGAAGATGAGTGTTCCTTTTTATGATTTTTCTTTTCTTATTACTTCCTCTTTTCCCTTCTCAGTGCCATTACCATATGGATTTAATCCTGTTCCACGACCGTTAGCAACCGGCGCTGCATTAATGTGAGCTAGCTATATAAGATCCTCCCTGGTGTATGGTCCTAGCTCCCATGGCTTCTCCCATTTGCTCCTAATGTATTTACCCACCCTGCCCACTTTTTGTAATCAGTTTTATCGCTGGCTATATTAATGCTGCCTCTGAATAATGACTGGAGTTGGAGATATGAAGTATTGAATACTGACTCTGAAAAGACCAGAAGCTGGAAACAGACGGAAAACCCTTGCTGAGGGTGAAGTGTTCTTCTTAAGAACTGTAATCGGGCACTATTCAATGATTTCAAATGATCCAATTCCTAAAAAGAAGAAATGGTGCTCATAACTGTATGTTTAAATGATCATAAGAATCTTCTTTTCCCTCCTCCAAGTACTGTAATTCATTGCATCTGTTTTGATTACTTTAGCAACCTGCTCTTTTCATTTGACAGTTTTGATATACTTTGTGAATATAACAGTAATACTTTAGCTTGAATACTTTTTTTAATTTGATGAAAACGAAGTATGTGTTTTTCATTTTATATTGGTCTACGGAATGCAATATAATACTTCCTTAGCATTCATATTGAAATAGTCAGATGTGTATGTGCACTGTTGAAATCATTGTAGAATGTTAAATAAATTGTGACATCTGTGAGCAGCCTAGAATGACAAAGAAGGATGACTACAAGTTTGTGGAGAATAAATGTAACGGCATAGCAAATAGCCAAGGAAACATGTGAAATAATTTTCAAACACTCCTATTTTTTCCCCTGTTCCATGCCATACACTCTTACCCACCAAAATGAGCTTGCACACTTTAAGTAGTGTGTATGTATGAATTTATAAAATACAGAGCTGATAGTTTTACTCAGTAAGGAGCTATTACTTTCAAAACTTTTATATTTGCAGAGAAAGGACAAAAATTTAAGACATTATTTGTGTAAATATAAACACATATCTCTGGATGACCGTAGCCAGAGGTGCACGTGCGTAGCCAGTTTGCATGTTCATTTCACAGAAGGCTGTACCAGGCCCCTCTGCCGAAGACCACAAGGTCAGAGAGTGATGGTGGGGGGACAGGGACCAAATCTGGCCCGGTGTCTGATTGGTCTCAGGCAGGTCCCTCGCAGGGTCTGCCCGGTGGGTTTGCATTGCTGCCCACGGCTAGCTACGGCAACACGAGCTCAATGGAGAGTAGTTCGGGGCTCTCAGCGAGAGGTGACGTCTCCTGGGGGCCCTGAGACAAAAGAGCTGTGGAGTTTACTGTTACACATTAACGGGAATTAGTGCAGATGGGATGTGACTCACACACATACGTGGGGTACATAGGTCTGACAGAAAGTAAATAGGGAGTTCTACAAGTTGCATTCAGCAGAAAGCTTTTATTCAGGACATGTTGCAGTCCAAATCTGATGAGGAAACTGTGTTTTATGCAGTTTATCCTTTTAGTAGCATTGTCCTTACAGAGGAACCCAGGGGAAAGCTACAATGAAAGCGATTCTAGTAGGTGTTTTGTATAAAGATGTTTATTACTGGACTAAACAAATCTGATGCATAATATAGCAGTTACTGTATTAAAGTTGCTTAATCTGTGAAGCACATTCTGTTTCATTTTATCACTGCACAGGATCCTTCTATTACTGAAATATTTACTGCAATTGGTAACGCACTACATTTCCATGTTGTCAAATTTATCATGTTCCTACAGTAGGGGATAACACTGATTGTTCATATATACTGTTGTTAAACCTTCCCTAGTTTGTGTGTAGTGCGTCTGTTACTACATCAGGGACATGGTTCTCTGTTGTTAATTTTCCTAAAATATATGTTGAAATACTGTCACAAGGAAAGATATGAGGAAATTCCATTTTGTTCATGCAAGTGAAATGATCATTGCATCTCGGAAAATTTCCACCTCATATTCTTCCATGGAAACAAAATCTTACCAAGGGGTAGAGAGTTCCACTGGGAATTTCAATACCAACTTATTTCTCTATTTTTCTTTTTTTTTTTTTTGGTGTGGGGGGGAGGGGCATGGATGCTCCTAACTGTAGTTTTCTCTAAATGCAAACAAAAGATAGGCAAAAGAGTGTGACACTGAAAAGATAAAAATAAAACAATTTACTTGCAGTCTGAAGCCATGAGCTTATATGCAGAGGCAGGAACTATTTTTTTTTTTAATATGCAGAATGACTGACTGGAGGCTAATAGTAATAATTATTAAAATCAAATTCCATTGTATTCTAACCATTGCAATCATTACACTCTTACAGGTGAAATCCCAGCCACTGAAATCAAGGGGATAAAAACCTACTAAAATGCATTGAATTTTGCCTTGAATGGGGTATAATTATTGCCGGGGGGTAATTTGATCTCTAACACCATTTTATTCTCTGATACAGGATCTGGATCATTATTACCTGTAATGTCTAGATAATGCTATGAAAACCTGGAGATTTTGAACAGCACTAGGTGTTCTTAGTAATTAATAATGTAGCCTTGAGCACTTTTTCATGAATGGTAGAAACTTCGTATTTTCAGGCAGGTACTGATCAGTCAGAATTTGGGTAATACTTATAGGAGGCTGTGGAAGAGTAGTGTCTACCAGGCAAAGCTTCATGCATCAGCCTGTTTGTGAAGGCTACACTAGGCTTATTTTTTATTTTATTTTACAAAAAAATTACTCTTGTCGTCACAAGGTCAGTTCCTTTGCAGTGCCATCTGCAACATATTCAGCGTTCCTTGTAGTCACTGAAAGGGCTTTCTCAGCCAGTTGCACTTGGAGAAAAAAAAAAAAAATCTTTTCAAAGCTGAAGTTTAAGCATCACATGAGAACCTCTGTTTGAAATACTTCCATTTGATTCACTCAGCTCACAAATTGCAGTTCTTGTTCTATCTTTTGCCTGTAAGACTTTTCAGCTACTTAATAGAGCTCCAACATTGTGGATAGGAAACTGAAGGTAGACGACATATAGAAGAAAAAAATATAATTTCATATATGCCAGAAGGCAACAGAAGATTTGACTTGGAGATGTTCTCAACCAGATCTGAAGAGCAAAGTAAATGTGGAGGATCGGCAGTAGAAAGAAGTAATGAATAGCAAATTATGCATAGTTGTCATAAGGCAATGTTTAAGCTCTTCTACTGGCTGAAATATAGTATAATGTCACTTAGTAAATGAAAATGCAGAATAATATGATTAATTTATATACCATTTCACAAATTTCCGTCACACTCATTGCTTTACATTGCTCAGTCCGTGCTTACAAGTTTGCTCAAATTCAGCCACCTTACAGATGGGCAGTAGGTAACAGTTTCGTAGCATACTGCAAAACAGTGGGAAGGAGAGGGAATTTTGCCAAAGATATTGACATAAACCTCTAAAGAAACATGCTGCAGAGCAAGCAAGAAATGCAGTTTTAAATACATATGGATGCATTCACACATGGGCAGGCTGTATCTTATTATTTCATCTGTAGTAAGCTGGTAGGATGAAAAGCTATGATTTTACTGATTCTAGGCATCTCAGACCTGGCGCGTACAATCCTTACATCTTCCTTTGTAGTGAAGCAGAGGCTTTGGCGAGAACTAGTTTTAGGGCAAAGAGATTTTTAAAGGTTATGAATATGTAGCCTGGAAGGCTTAAGTTTATAGATGAAACAATTATAGCTGGATATGGAAGAATAACCTGCAGGCAAAACCAGTGCTCACAGCCTGGAATTTTGAACATATCACATTGCCAGTCATTGTTTCAACATGTGGGGCTATAGCCAAGTGTCAAGTTTAATTGCAGTCGCTGTATATTATCAGTGTGGGACTAGATGATGAATTTTTCACTGATGGTTGTGAGCAGTTAATAAACTGATAAGTTGGATTTGAAATGCATTCTCATATACTTGTTTTAAACTTGCAGATCCTTAAAATTCTTTACTTTTTCAATGAGAAATAATGATGATGGCTTTTGTTCACGTCTCTCTCCCTTTTACTGTGTCTTTTCCTTTTATCAAAGAACAAGGTAATAAAGAAAGCAAAAATGAAGAAACATCCATGGACTTTTTGTATTTTCAGTCATTCAGCTGAAATATCATAATCCAAAATTATTGTCCAGACCTTTTAAGATAAGTCCCTTTTATTGAATAAGGAATTTCAAATGAATCTTTTCCCAAAATCTGGCCGTTGTTCTTCAGTGACTCACTGTGAAGCCGGCTTCAGTGCCACAGTGGCTTCAGAAGGGCCTGTAATTCCTTTCCTGTAGTAGATGCTCAAAGACTGAAACATTGGGATGAGAATTGCTGATCATGTTTTTTTTCATCTGATTTGAGTGGGATGATAGTAAATGCATTACAGAGTTAAGAGGCTGCCTTAATACATAGCTTGGTATTTTGCCACCGAAATGGCCATAGACCACATCTGCTGGATATTTGTATGGGCTTGTGGTGGTGGTAGTGGATGGTGGTATGATTTTGAGAAAGCAAAGGCTGAATATCTGATTGGTTTTGTCTGGTTAGCTTGACTCTCAGTTGAATCAACAATGACTCGGTAGGTTCAGTGTGACAATGATTATTGAGAGTTATTTTAGTATGCACTTTGGCATATGAATCTGTATTCAGAGTTAAATAGTCACCACTTCTATGGATACTCTGTAAAACTGAGAAGTTGAATACAGTCCTGACTTTATTCAGGTCCATACCAAAGCCTGCACCAACTTCCTCAGGGCTGGGAACTGTTACCACATAACAATGATTTTAAAGAATTGCCACCAAATTTTCCAGAAGGCATTTTTAAGATCAATTACCTCTTTAAATATGGCATAGATACTTAAAAGCCTTCACTGGAAAGCATCACAACCATTTGTGTAAAAAATTCCCATAGCGTCACAACAAATACAGTCGTAGGCATGTGTTTTCCCTGCCCTGACATAAAGCATAAGAAGGGGAACATTGCATTCACGTTACAGAGTGGTAGATGGATGAACTTAATTTGGTCACCACAGGCAAGAGCATCTGGACTTTTTGGAGGTGGCTAAGGAGCACTGCTTGCTGCTTAGGGGTAACCTGGCAACATGGCAAAATTCTGTTATGTTAAAGTAAAGATGTGCTGTTGTGATGCCCAATCAGCTTGTGTGGTCACATATATATGCCAGCATGTTTACTGATGCTGCTTTCTGGGATTAGCAGTGATGGAAAGCAAGGCTTCAGATGTTTCGTATGGATTAATGGAGATCTTAATAACTTCAAGCAGTACTTTTCCTTGTTTTCAAGTATTAGTTCATATAACATTAGAAATTAGTTATGAACAGGGTAAATTAGGTCAGTTACTTATATTTTCACTTTAAATATCGCCTCTTTTAAAAAACCCTACTGTAATTACTTTATTTTGCAAATATTCAGATAATAACAATTACAATTTAGAATCTAATTCTGCTGTAGCTATGTTACTCTAAGGACCAGAGGTCGGATGAAATCCAAGGTCTTTAGTACATGTTGCTGGAAATCTGTTTCCAGGATAATAAACAAAATTACATTTACTGTGTCTGTAAGTGCTCACTCAGTACAAGGTGATAGTCAGCTATTTTTTAACAACTTTTCCCTCTCTTTGTTCTCTTGCAATGAATAAGAAAGATTGAAAAGGTTCTTTGAAATGTTGAAATTTTCCTCACTATTTAAAAATAAGAAATGTCAGAAACACCTGTTCTAATTCTTATTTTTGGAATACTTATGGAAAATCTTAAAAGATGTGTATTACAAGTTCTAACACTTTAAGCTGAGAGACAAAGGTGTTAACAAAGAATCTCTTCTCCAAATTGTCAGTCATTGCAGTTGCAGAATTTTTTAAAGAAGCACAGAATTTCTGTGTCTAACAACAACAAAATATTCTTTTATTTACCTAACTTTTATTTGCTGGTTTTCATTCTGTCTTTTTTTCATGAGTTGCCTTGTCATTGTATTTTATTAAGGTAAACAAACCTTAAGTGGAAAAAGGTAAGAAAGTAGAGCTCATTGTCCCTCAAAAAAAAAAAAAAAGATTTTTCATCCTCCTTGATCTTTTACACAAGGCAAGGAAACAGGACAAAATGCCAGCCTGTGTACATGTTCTTTGCTGGTCCCATTTACAGGCAGATCTTTATTTATTAGAAGACACACAGAATGACTTTGAATCCAATTTAAAAAATTTTGCAGAAAACTTCCCTGCCTCACTTGCACATCCAGCCTTGTTTGTAATTAGGTTCTTTAAAATGTGATGGATTAGGATTGGTCACTCAATTTTTACCTCCCAGGTAGTGTACAATGATATTGGTAATGTACTGCACTGCACAGATGTTAGATGCAACACAAGAAAAGGTCATGATTTGTTCAAAACAAATCACCACTGCCAATAATTCATGTGGGATGAAATCTACACTTTTCTGTGGGTTTTTGTGCTGGGGAAGTGAACAAACCAGAGCTTTTATTTCTCTGGAATATCTGCTGGACCGGACCCTTTCTGATGGTTACTCGTGTACTCTCCCAGAAACTACACTTTAGAGCAAGTCTACATAAATATGCTATTTAATGGATAAATAGGTCAATGGTAATGCTGTAGATATTACACAGACTACTGTTACCCTACCTATCTTTAGAATCAGAAAGAGAACAGTTAGAAAACAATTTTGTGTTAAAAGCAAGCCAGGGCACGTTTTATAAATGGTAATTCAGATCTTTTACTTACAAATATGAGGCATATAGAGGATAGTCTATTTGACCAGGTTGTGATAAAGTGGAGAAATAATAAAGCTGGAAAGAATAGCTGCATAGTGTTCATTGCCTCAGGATTGATTTAGATTTATGCAGAATGGCATGTGTTTTATAATATTAGTTTATATTTCTTAGTATCAGAATTTACGTTTTACCGAGTCACAATTAGAGTTTCATCTCTGTAAATAAAACCATCTGTAACAACACATTGTTCTGTCCTTTCCTTGATTATCCTGCACCCCAGTTATATTGGATACTAACCAGTTTTGACCACTTACTCTGATCTTGCAGTAGTTTGTTCAGATTGTATGTGTCATCTTCATCATTTTCCTGTCTTGCAGTAGTTTGTTCAGATTGTATGTGTCATCCTCATCATTTTCCTGTATTGTTCATGTTTCTGCAGCTCATTTCTTGTGTTTTGCTGTTTAAATAGTGTGATTCATCTGTAGCTGTCACACCAATTTAGTAAGAACGTTACTAAGAATGACATTTTATCTTTAGAGAAAATTCTGTGATTCTGTGAAAATAAGGCTTAGAGAAGTTGTGTGATGTGGAGGTCAAAGGCAGGAAGAGATTTCAGGTCTTTAAATTTGAATACACTGCTTAGTCAGTCAAGCTATTTAGACATGACATGGTATTCTTACAATAACAATGAATACCTAGGGGAGAGAGGAAGATTCAGGAAAGAAAATCATCTAACCCTGAACCGCATGCCTGTCTGTGTGTGTGTGTGGATGCAGTATGCTATAGAGTTCAGTAATTAGCAAAAAAAAAATGCACTATCCCTTAACCTTTAATAGTTTGCAAATGATTTAGTGGAGATACAGAATCAGGGCAGATGGATGGGGTTAGATTAGTTTTGGATGGATGTGGTCTCAGTGTGCAAAGAATGTTGTATTAAAATTGTGGACGGATGACTTAAGTTGTGGCTACTTGTAATACAGCCAGGCACCGAGTGGGGTGTTTTTCTCACAACAGAGTGGAAGTGCGTGTCAGGTACAAATGACCACAGCCTCTGCGGTATTACATTGCATGATAGTACGAGCAAGAGTCCTGCAGGAATTGTCTTCAGAGCTCCAGCTGCTATTCCCTTCTGGCTGATATGGAACTGGAGGCATTTTTCCACACCCTAAAAAGCAATTCATTACTGGCAGAGTCTGAATACTCATAATTATTTAGGTTTGTGTTATGTCAGAATAAAGGCTATCTCAATCAAAATATGCTTCTGGGTCCTCTTTACATCTTTAGAGGAAGAGGTAATCTGCTCTTGCTTAAATCAGCTACGTCTTCTCCTTATACATCAGTTCAGCATCTACCAGCATCTCCAAAGTAAATCCTTTGAGAAGCTGAAGTGATATATGGCTGGACTGTACAAAAGAACTTTGGAACTAAGTTGGGTTTTATGTTTTCATGCTTGTAATACTGGAGTGATTTCTTTTGTGTGCTAAATTTATTTACACCTCCAATCTAAAGTACAGTTTTGCCCTTTTGGGTCTTTTGGGAGGACCACTCACTAAAAATTATGAGGTAGCTAGAAATGTGATTTACAATCCACATTCGCTCTGTTGGCTAATACATTTTTTTCAGACCTATTCAGCTTATGCAAGCTGCATGTAATGTGCCATTATATTCCCTGTCAGGCAGACACAGAGAAATACTAAATTTTAAGAGACTGTTTGAGGTATCCTACATTTTTATGAGAGATTTTTGTTTGTTTAGATTGTGTATGAAATGAATAATATTCACTGTTATATGCTGTATATGGTCTTAATTCTGCATGCTTTACTCAGTCAAAATTTCCCCTAGAGGACATTTTTGACTCATCAAGACTTGCAAGTGTAAGCCCCATATGGATCTTAACAAAGAGGAATATACCTCAACTGAGAACAGCCAGAACTTCACAAAATCATTAGCTGACACTGTGCAGAATGTAGAAAAATGTCTCTGTTCCACTCAAAGCCTAATTATTGTATTGCAAAATTTTGAGGCACTAATAAGGACGTATTGAGCTTTTGCAAGCCTATTGCCAGTAGGCAATTTATTATTCAATAAATCTTCTACCCATGATCAGATAGCTAATGGAAAGTGCTCCACACTTGAAGTAGCAGCATGTTCTTTCTCTATTAGCACAATGTTTGCATTAACAAGATCAATCAGAATATTTATTAGCACAATATCTACAGAAGAATATTCTGATTCACTCTGGATTGTTTGAAAATTATATATTTTACACCAGGCTTTAAAATAGTCCCCAGGGCTTTGGCCATGTGCTACTATTTCCCCTAGTGTTATCTTCAGACCAAGAATTTTCTTGTTTGTTTTTTCTGCATTTATTGTTAATGTATATTGAACTTCTTCCTCAGCAATAAAAATATGAAGTTTGTCCTTTATGCATTCCTTCTGCAGATACACTGCTTTGCACAGTATCTCTATATAGCTTCTTTAAGCTTCTTCTCTGCCAGCTAACTTAGCTGTGGGGAAAACTCTTGGAGGGCATTTCAGCAAGTGCATTGCCAAGACAGAGCTGGAGTCTGGGACTGCTCTACAGAGACACGTGTGACTCCTTTGTGGAGACAAAAGCACAAGAGTATCATGATGTTGTTGAAATCAGGGCATTGTACCCAGAGAATTACCATTCAGTTGAGTTTTGTTTTGTTTTGTTTTTTTCACTAAGCTTGGGCTCTCCATTTCATTAACAGAAGTACCACATGGCTCCAACTAGTTAAATGTTAAATCTTGTATTTCATTAGTTTTCATTTGCACTCGGACTGGCAGCCTTTGAAAGTGGAAGTATGATGACTGGTGACTGGCGACAAATACCAGCAAGGAGGTCCTTTCATACCAGTATGTGAAAGTTTTGCAGACACAGGGGACATGTACTCCCAGGTTTCCAAACATAAAGAGCAACGCATGTTATTTACTCACAGGCTGTTGTTAGTTTTAGATGCTCAATATAATAGGTTTCTAACACTTTGAGCTCTCCCTTGCCTGTAAAAATTTATTCTTCAGAGACCTCTTCATTCTAAATGAATTCTTGAGAAGAAGACAGGGTAGAAAAGAAGTGCAATACTGACAATTAAGGCCATGGTGTCACCATGAATAAACAAAAAAGATTTTAATGTTTGGCACATACTGTGTTGCCAGATCTACAGGAAGTGTAGGAGCTGGTTTTTATAAGGCTGCTGAAGACACCTGAGCACAATTCATCCCAAAAGTTTAGAGAGCTAGTAGACCTTGCATAGGATGTCATTTGGTTTCCATGTATCCTGCCAGGCACTTGCTCTTAGGATGTCATTTATTTGTTAGGCAGCATCAAGGGACATAAGGGTTCAAGTACACCTTGGAAAGAAGAGTTAGTCATGTCTGGGTAATAACAGTCTTTTATTTCATTTGCCAGAGTTTTCAGCCTGACATTAATGCCAGTGCTGGTCTCAATTATTTTGAAGACAGGGATGAGAACAAAAAAAACAAAACAAAAAAAACACAAAAAAATCCAAAGATGAAAGTATGCTAGAGGAAGAAAATCTTTATTCTCATTGTGTTGTAAGTCACTGAGTCACCGTGCTTGAAATGAAATCCCTGGATTTGCACTTCGTTGTCATGCCTTGCTCAGCTGAGATGTGAAAACTTCCTCAGCTTGAGTTAATTAAAGAACTTCCATTAGTCCTGATTTGTTTGAAATTAAGCTTCCATGGTGCATGCACAGGGAAGAAAAAGTTAGCTGATTTCAGTAGCACAAAGCTGTATGTGTACCTGTGTGCATTTTTGGGGTCCTAAATCCCCTTCGGAGCCCAGCTCTTGTGTACACATGAAAATCATAGTCACCATGATGCGATTGTCTCATGGAATGTTCATTGTGGTGAGGTCCTGGCGTGCACATTGGCAAAAGCTGCTTCTTTTTGTACATGACAATTAATACCAATTGCAGGACATGTAACAATTTGCATTAGTTTGCCCCTAGAATTATTTGTCCCTTGTGCAAGAGCTTCCAAAACCAAAACCACCTTGGTACTCTCTAAGAATGTATGGATGTTTTTACAGCCAGCCATTTCTCGCTCATAGTTTAATCCTTTCAGTATTAGACCACCAGGACAGGATTTTTCTGCTGCCCCACAGTGTGTATTCCTGTGAGGATATTGATTCACTCTTACTCCATGAGTAAGTGCGGTGACCTTACCAGATATCCAGTGTCTTCGGTCAGTCAGGGATTCATTTTACAAGGTACGTCAAGCCATCTACCAGATGAGGTTACCTCTTATGTTGTCAGAGGATAAGGTGAGATCCATAATACTGGTAAGAGGACTCTCAGAGCTCTGTTTGGAAGCCATACCCTTTTTCATTCTCAGACTTCAGTGGAAGGAAAGAGAGTAAGTGTTGTCACCCAGAAGATGAAGAAACTGCCATACATCTTTAACAATTGCACTGCTTTTTCTTCTGCCCTCCCCTGTGCTGCTTTCTATGGGACCTCTGCTGAATATATTGTAGCATTATTTATGTTCATGGGGGGATATAAATGGCAAGCGTACAGCTAACTCTGGTGACCCAGATTGTTATTCTGTGCAGGTAAGCTTCCCTTTCAGGATTATCTGAATGTAGATATGATGTGTCCTCTAATCAGAATAATGAAGACTTTGAAACTTCGTTTATCTATCAAGTGTTAATGGAAACTCTACACCAGCTAGGCACCTGTGAGCCTCTAATTCTTAGAAACTGATAGAGATTTTTCATCATTTGCATTTTAAAGTACTCTCTCAGAAAGGTTATACTGCATCAAAAGACTTGCAATTAAGATATCGTTTGGTCAAGGTAATGCTGCACAAAGTCTTTTGTTTTTAAATCAAATTAGAAAAGGCAGACATAGTTTTTGTCTAAGAAAAAGTGGAAGGTAGCAATTTGTAGATAGCTTTGCAGTTATCAAACTGCTGGTCATGTTTGCAAGAAGCTGGGGTGAGCATGCCTTTCTTATTGAACATAGATCATGGGCTTGTAAAATGTTGTAGTGAAGGTGAATGGTCTGATAGCTGAAAATGTTAACCTTTCTGCTGCTGTTTCTAGGCTGGACATAGACCATCCGTGCTTCCTATTAGCAATGCCTGCTGTGGCATGCACCTCCTCATCACTAGATGAGGATTAGGTTCTCATTTCTTCAGTATCATCCCTGGTTAATGTCACAGCTGCCCTCAGCCCTTGAAAATGTATTCCCTACCTAAGGAAAAATAATACTTTTGCGCTGAAATGTGAACAAGTGAGATTTGTTTTCCCCTCAGACCAGGGGAGTAGGTTTCGGTGGGTTTACAGTGGCTGTAATGGAAGCAGAGTGAGACCCTTTGTTTGGCTGCTTAAATGAAAGTGTCCTTCACACAGTCACGTGCTCAGAAAGAAGAACTTGCGCTGGACTCCAGGAACATGAAATGCAACGTGCTGAGCTCTTCTGAAAAGTGGTCCTGTGGGATCTGACGCAGTGCTTCCAGTCCTAACACAGAGATATCCAGGCCACAGAAAGGGAATGACACCCATCACTGCTTAGTTCCATTGCTAGCCTTCTTACTAGGACCTGTAAGCATCCTACATGCTACGAGGCCGGAGTTCTCCATTGTGCTCAGAGACGGGAGCCCGATTCCCCTTTGCTTTGGTGTTACCTGATTTCTGGTATCTGGCCCTAGTGTTTACGTCTGTGCTAGCAAATGGCTATAAAAAGTATAATTAGAAAAAAATTAACATTATTTTGTGGAGATAAATAGTACATTGTTAGGTAAATGACGCCAAAAGGCATAATTGAAACACATCCAGTTCTTGCTGGATTTGGACTAGTCACAGCAACAGAGCAATCTGTTGCTGTCATTGCCCTTGATGTTTCCAGCATGGATAAAAAGAGGATGTTGCGCCAAACACTGATACAAAACCCAGTGAGTTTAATTCACTGGGGCTTGCAAACTGGCTTAGTTCAGGATCGTTACATTCATAAGCAAGAAAAATAAGAAAAGTGAATTAATGGATTAGAGCAAGTGGGTTGAATATAATACTTGAAAGACTGAATAATTTAAAAGAAAGTAGAAGGTGAACTATGAAGTTTTTATTTTCCATTTTGAATCAAACTTCAAAATATTCTCGGAGACACTAAATTAGACAAGCAGATTTATGTTTTGTTTCTGGAGTTTTTGTGAGTGGCACAGCTACGTGGGCATTGGACCACTTTGGAGACAGACAGAAAAAAAAGTACTGAATGACAAATTCCTTTATTCCTGCTGACTTGCAGGAAAATCAGTTGAAAAGAAAATAGTTCTTAGAATGTAATGAAGAAAGGTTGCAGTGCTATTTAACCAATAGAATGTGATGTCCCAAAGAGGGTAAACATTTTAGCAAAATATGTGAGCTTTTTGTTATCGTCATTTGGCTCATTTTTTTCTTTTCAGTATACTCAGTTGTTCCATGAATTCTCAGTAGTGCAGTACCCAACAGTACCTTTCAATTAAAACAGATGGCCATACTACTGTAAGTTTCTCTGTAGCGTAGATTAAAATGTTGACTATTTTTGCAGCACAGCATTTGTTTCATGTTGCAAAAAACACCAAATGTCTTTCTAATATGATGCCCTCATGTGAACCATTGAGACTAATCAAATTATATTTAAAAAAAACTTTTTTTTTTTTTCTCATTTGCCTTTCCCTGTATGGCAGTTAGCCATCACACAATGCTCATACATCACACTGAAAATTTATCTTGGAAAAATCATTGTAATGTTTTGAGGAATATATTTGTTTTCCTTAATGGGCTCGTCTTTCAGGCCTTTCATTCTGTCTGTCAATAAAATAGAACATTTATATTCACACAGCCTGCCTTGTTTTTATAGTGTTTTATACTGGGTATTCTTTTTTTCACTGAATGTGAATAGTCTTTAGTGTCACATAGATAAGAAACCAGTTGGGTCCAAATAACCCTGCAAAAATAAAATAAATGGTTGGGTGACTGAAGAAAAGGGGATGCTAAGAGTTTAAGACTTATTGGTGTTGGTGTTGTCAGGGGATCAGTGCGTTTGGCAGAGGTTGGGAGAAATTTCAGTCGGTGTGAATTTGATGTGTCCTGTCAGCATAGTCAATTTTGTACTTCTTTTTTACTTTCTGAGGAGTTGTAATTTCATGCTGATATGTGCCAGCAGCAAACTATAACATGTTCGGGTAAACACAGCTCCTCAAGAAGCTGGTAGAAACCAAAGCACAATCCGTTTGTCAGTACTTGCTCAAGTCTTTGCCAACAGATTGGCTTCCTCAAGGTGGGGGGCTTTTCCTCTTTTTGGAGGGTACCATCACAAATTGCTAGATGACATTTGATCCAGCTGTAAGTTTCAATGCCTAACATGACAAATCTAATAAGGTCGCAAGTGGATCAAGCTCTGCTGAATCTTGCTCCAGCAGTTTAAAAGGTTATCGCATCCTACAGTCCATGCCATCCATCCTCCAGTGGACAAGGGCCCTGGAGCAGAAAGAACAGAAGGGAGCATGTATCAGCTTCTCAGGCACTGCAAATCACAGTCCAACCTATCTGCTTCAGCTGCCGTTGCATTAATATACCAGGCTGTGAGCTGGAGTCTTTAAAGAACAGTCAGCTTTGCTACAGGAAGATTAATGTCTGAGAGAAGAGCGAAAAGAGAGGGTTCAACCACTTGACAGTTGCATCTTAAATCTCTGTTGTTTATCTCTTCCCGAGACTTTGGTGAAAGTCCAAGATTAGAAGAAGCATGGTGCTGAAAGTTAGTTGCACAATTAATGTCCTGTTTCCTTTTCTTTTCCTCCCCTCTTTTTTTTTGTTTGTAGGTTTGTAGGTTTTCTTTTCTTTTCCCCCCCTCTTATTTTTTTTCGTTTGTGGGTTTTGGTTGTTTCTGCACAGGAAAGGCTGACTAACAGGTTTCGGGCTACCATGAATTCTGCTTGTTCGGCAAACAAATTTAATCTCACATGAATCTTTTGTATATCCTTCATAAACAGCTAGGGCAATACCATCTTCTTTAAGCCTGCAGAAAACACTCTCCAGGAAAAACTGAAAAGACTGCAGTATCTATCCAAAACAATAATTCCCAGAAGTTTGAAAAGTGTTTAATAAAGGAACTTTAATAGACCTTTTACAGTAGAAAATTTGTGTGTCCATCATGCTTTAAGACAGCAGAATTTAAAGGAGAAAGCTGAATAAGGTGACAATTGATATTTCTTTTCTCCCACTATCTGCCAGTCCAAGCGTTATATCAAGCATATATGTAGTACTGAGAAGCTTGTATTTTTTACAAAATGTCAGATGTTAACAATACAATATAACTTCACTTAAATATTTCCTTAAATTTTCATCTTACCTGTGTGGTATTACTCAATAAATGTATGAGGATTTAAAGTTCAGTTCTGGAAGTCTTACATTAGCCTTTAGATTCACCGAAGAATAGCCTGCCTGAGCAAAATGCTAATACAATGATGTTTTCACTGACAAATTCACCAAAACCAGGGTTTTTTTTTTTTTCATTTTGCAAATACCAGCATGCTGATCTTTATTCATGGATATTGACATCATGATAAAGAGAACAGTGCTTCTGAAACACTGCCAAGCTTTGTGACTGCAAAGCTTCCAGGCCATATTTTCTGCCTTGAGTGAATTCAGAAACCTCGGTGGAAAAATCGGTGGATCCCAGAAACGTAATCATGGAAGGATTCCTCCATAGGAATATGGTCAGTTGGGATTTTTCAAGGAGCCTAAAGGAATTTTGTGCCTTGTTTATATATATGTGTAAAATTGCATTTTCAGTCAGTACTTTCATCCCACAGCTATTAGAGAAGACAGCAAAGCTCCCCTTTGATGCATAGATGCCCTGTAACTTAAATCACAGTTTGGGAGAACACATATGTCAATTGGGCTTGGTTGATCAAATTACGGAGCACACTGGCTCCATACACAACATACTGCCTTTTTTAAAGTTGTTATTAGGCAAACAAAAAGAGTGCCCTCCCCTTTTTTATCTCATTTTGCAGAGTGAGAGTGGAAGGTGAAGGCTGTAAGAAAGAACTTCACTTGGAGTTCAGCAGCCCTTAGATTTGGCATGAGATGCTTTATCACTCTGCTAATGTTTTTTAATAGAATACAAGTCAGTAATATCCTGCATGTGCTGGATTAGTAAGGCAGCCCTGCATAGTCCTGCCAAAACAATCTCTTCTATGCGATTCTCTTGTTTCAGTCCCCTCTCTGTTTGCTCTAACATTGCCAAGACAGAAATGCTGACAATGATGGGGAGTAGGAAAAGGGAGATGGAAAAGGAGATAGTGGATTACAAAAAGCCCAACAAACAGTGATCCTGAGAAGCCAATATAGTACAGAGAGATATTTACTCCTGAAATCATTTAAGCCACCTTGTAAAGCTCCACTTAAAATGTCCTGTTCCCAATTACATAAATGGGGAATGATGTTTTGCTGATATTCCATCTCTTTCCTGTCCTGTTCCTCTGTTCTTCTCCTCCCCCTACTCATTTCATTACTGATTGATTGTCTGAAGGTCTTGCAAGCTAGTAGGTGTGGATGAGACTAGCACTGACAAGCACATGTAACTAGCCTTTTCATTTTTGCTTCTGAATGCATGTAGATTAGCTGTCACTCTTTCTGGTATTTATACCACTGGCACTGATGAAGATACTAGGCTTACTGCTTGAAAGCCTTTCCACTGGGGGAGGACTTTTTTTTTTAGCACAGTAACAACAATATTGGTCTCTACTAATAAAACAAGAAGAAAACAAGAGCCTCAGTAATCACAGTACAAACAATAATCCAGAGAGAATTTATATTTCTGTGTCCTCCCATTTTTGTGCTGTTAGATGGGCAAATTATTTGACTCCAGTGCTAGTCCATAAAGAACCAGATGGCATTTTCCGCTAAGCTCTACAGGACATATTTTGGGGCGGATTGGACAGTTCCGGGAAGGAAGCAGGATACTGGGGCCCCTACAAACTGACCAAACTACCTCTATTTACTACGACATCTTCTTGGGTGAAGTAGGACCTGTTGCACACCTACAGCTCAACATATGAGTTACAGAATCCAATCCATCCTGTAAATATCTAGAATGATTACCTGACTGCGGCATGTTAATTTTGGGTTTATCTCATCCAACTTTCAGTGTCTAGTCTCAGCTGTTTAAGTTCTCTCCAAATGAGTATTTTTCACTTTCTGTTGATCGCAGCCACACAGTGCAGTATGACATGATATGTGTATGTATATGCATATGTATATGCATATGTATATGTATACAAGGAGGTGGTTATCTCAGTATGTATCTATATATAGGCCTTCATAGATCATTGGTAAATTTAATATAAAATTATTGATTGTGTTTAATGTGCAGCTAACTATTTTTGAAGGGGCTATTACAGCTTAGGATTTTTCCATGCATCAGCAAATGGAAGCAGGTTAAATCTCTCCAATGAAATGAGATACAAGGATATATCAAATTTTTTAATTACTGGTCTAATTTTAAGTGCAAAAGCATCCTGAGTTCTGCTTATGTCATTAAAGAAAAAGGGAGTACTGAAGGACTTACCTGGCTTACAGCAGTAAACATAAATACTTCTGCTTCACAGAATCACAGAATCATTGAGGTTGGAAGGAACCTCTTGAGATCATCCAGTTCACCTCACCTGCTCAAGGAGGCTCAGCTAGAGCAGGTTGCCCTGGACCCTGTCCAGTCAAGTTTTGAATATCTCCACAGCTGGAGATCCCACAACCTCTATAGGCAACCTGTTCCAGTAGTTTTAACAATTCCCTTTGCTATCAATTGTTAAATAATGTAGTACAACATATGGTAATAGTGGAGATGTAAGTATTTTTTCAGACTTCAGAAATAATGTCTTTAAATGCATGCAAGATCACTTGGTAGAAAGTAGATATAAATAACTGCACATCTGAACCTCACCTTGCTCTCAAAACAGAAATTATAAAGTATGATAGAAATACAGATTTTATTGTTCGTTTTCACTGTCTACATTTCCTGTGGTTTCAGAGCTGGGGTTTTGCTCCTGGCTGGTAGACATAGTAACTATACACATTTCTTTGAAAATAAAATGTGGGATTTTGAATGGGAGAGGGTCTTTTTATTTGTGTGAATGTTTGTTTTTTCCCTCTAGTATTCACATTGGCTCTTCACTTATCATATTTCTTTCACTTTTGTGAATAAATGATTCACGTGAAATGTCCTTACTTCTGTGTGCAATGTAAACTGTTCTTTGATGGCAAGCAGTTTTACTTATCTTTCTTTAGACATTTGGACATTTTTGCTAACATAAAATATTTAATGACGGCACTACACCTATAAAACTGGGTTGCAACAGTCAACAAGGTTATGCAGCAAGAAGAAAGAATGAACAGAAAATGTGAAAAGTTCCTAAGATAAACAAAACCAGGAGTGTCCTAGAAACTAGGGAAAGTTCTTTGTCTCTGGAGAGGACAAAGGTGAACAAGCATGCATTTCAAAAGCAGGCATTGTATTTTGTTCAGACTAGTTCTTTCAGGATTACACAGGTGATCCAAGAAGATATGGACAGCTGGAGGGTAACCTTGGAAGGAATTCATGGCCATACACCAGCCATTAGCCAGGCAACCTCAGATCCAAGGGCACTAGTGCACCCATGCACTGATCTGCAGGCATACAAACATATACTTTTCAGTTGCAGCAGAAATAAACAGTCCCTGCATGCAGATAAACAGTACTAGCTGAAGGCTTGATCTGAGGCTTTGGGAAGAAATACATGTTAGAGAGAAACCACCTAGACCTTGGTAGCAGAAGTGCCAGTTGCAGGCTATAGAAGAAGCCCTTCTGGGAATCTGTGAGTGTAATCCTGAAAAGAAAAGAGAGGGAGGACTTCTTGGGTATAGGGCTTTTTGGAACAGAAAACCTGACCAGAAGATAACTCTGCTTGATTTTCTTCTTTTCTTTCTGTTGCATTCAGGGAAAAAGGACTTGTTGCCATTTTATTTTTTCTTTGCTTTCTCTGTGTGTGTGTAAACAGCACTACACTTAATAAAAATGCCTATAATCTGTTTCTTACTTTTTTAGAAACAAATCTGTTTCTTACTTTAGTAGAAACAACATTATAAAGGCCCCAGTTTGGGGTAACGTTCGAGCCAAGAAACCTTTTGCAGAAAACTTCTGTAGAAACAAATCTGTTTCTTAGTTTAGTAGAAACAACATTATAAAGGCCCCAGTTTAGGGTAACGTTCAAGCCAAGAACCAATAATGACAATAACAATAATTCTGTCACCACTGTATATCTGTGAAAATCTCTGCTATGGTCTCTCCTATGGTCAGATTTGAATAGCCTACATTGAATGACATTAAAGTTTTATTGAAGAAAATGACACCAGTGCTTTATTCTAGGAGTAAGTCTCTGATGTGAGGAACATGAAGGTCTATACAATAGCTAAAACCCAGGGGCTGCATTTGGAAAAATTTACTTTGGTTGAAAAATGTTATCTTGAAAATAATTTCACTGAATTTAGATGAGTTGTATACTGCTCAGTGGGTGTAGATCAGCTAGCCTCTGGGCCAAAGTAGAAGACTCTGAGGGGCCAATATTTATTTGCATATATATATATAGATATTCTTTAATCTTGCTGAGTAATCAGAGTATAGATTTGTGCTGTGCATTGTGTTCCACTTTGAAAGGGATACACAGATAGTAAGAGAGCACATCGGAGGAAAATATCCGGAGCTCTGTGGTTGCTAAACAGCAGCCTGTAGTTCTGCAGGATGATGTTGCTCAGGAAGGTATGCTTTTTCCACCCTGCAGACCTCGACAGAAAATGGTGTGATAAGGTAAGATGGCAAAAGACCACTCTTACATCCTGCTAGGGTGGTAACTGACCTAGTCGTGAGTTGTGACTGCTTGGGAAAATGCAAGCCGATTTTTTTTTTGTTGTTGTTCAGAAACAGGACCCAAAACAGAGAAATGGCCACCAACAGATGTGCTGATCCAGTGGGGCTGGGCTGAGGACAGTCTGAAAAGACAGTGTGCATTTGTATTGGGTAGAACAGGTCCCTTGAAAGGCAGGTACAGAAAATGAATATTTTGCGGACAATGCTTGTGAGACAGAAGGACTTTTGTCGTGTTCCTCTGGAGTAGCTGAGGACTCAAATTCAGTAGTTTTGTTCCTGTCAGACCATTGTAACTGGGAGCCAAATCAATTCTTCTTTGTTTAAGAACAGTTCTGGGAATGCTTCATCAATATTCACTTCCCCTTTTGCCTCTTCACCCAGGTAAGTGATTTGCACCTTTTTCGTGCTGTGTAACATTTGTCACTCACAGACCTCATTGTGCAGTGTTTATCACCTGAGAAGTCCAGGACTTAGAAGCTAACACTCATTTGATCTACATCCAACTGTCAACCAAAGGATGAATTTTTCTTCAGTCTCATTTTAGAAAACAACCTGGTTGTATTTCACAGAAAAGAATTGTTCAATTTAACATTGACAAGCTAATCACAACTGAAATATTTTTTCTTCCTGTAATGCAAATGAGATGGAAAGGACCATTCCCTCTGGGAATGCTGGGTGACAGCACAGCAAACCCATCACCTGTATTCTTATCCATTGTGAGATCTTTTAGGTAGCATTCAGCCCTTAAAAATGATATGCTACTGTCTGTGATCACTATGGATGGAAAGCAATAGGAACATCTAAATAATTGTTCAAAATCACAGGGAGTTATGAAAGCTGCTTTCTAGCTACCCAAGTGCTGAGTGGCACAAAACAAAGAGGATTTGCTCTAACTTGCTCCATTCAACAGGATGGAGCAATTTAAGCTTTCTAAAGCCCACAGGGTTTAGCAAGGAAAAAGTCTCGCGAGTCAAATATGTGTCAGCTAACAAATTCCTGCACAATAGACACAGAGCCAAGAACTTCTCCTGTTGTCTTACCTTTGATGCTTTGTATGCTGTAATAACACTTTTCCCCTTTTCTCCCAGAAGTATCTGTTACTGGGACTTTAGCCTCATAAAGGAATAATAACACTCTTGAGGTGGCAACCAGTACAGCAAAGCTGTCATGGGGCTACATTTATTGCCTGAGTATACCTTGCCTTGCATGCTTAGTGAAAGTGTGACCAGTCTGTTCTCCCTCTGAGATTTCTTGGTTAGGTAACAGCCAGTAATTCAGTCATGTTCTCATTCAATGAGTGAATTCAGTGAAAGTACTCGGTTTCTTTTAGTGATGGCCATTATTTTCTCCACCATATGTCAAAGAAAAAAGTAATCTTGAGCTCCTGCACCTTGCTGTATCTCCTTGAAAAAAAAGAGACTCTTAAATGGTAAAAGGCTTCTCTTTATGTATTTCCTTCTGGAATATTTACTGTTTATGGTGTTTGTATTTGCATTTACTTGACTGAAGGGATACTGCAGATAAATATATCTGCTAAAGGTCTTCCACTTATTATACATTCTTCTAGCACATAATGTACCATATATTTTAAGATTAACTCCAGAGAGCAAAGAAATGCCTTCTAGTCATCTCTTTCCCATCTTCCCCCTTTTGTTTTTTTTTTTTGCTTTGGCTTCTTTGAAATTCTTTCATAGACTTTTGGAGCTGTTTTCTCAGAATAGCTGAGGTTCCCTGCTAGCAATTCCAAACAAGGTAAGCCTAAGCAGGAGTCTTGATCCAGTTCATCATATTTCGAAGTAAACTTTGCTACAATGGGATGCTTTGGTTCCGAGAATCTGACTTTTATACTACCTGTGCCTCTCAGATAAATTACTCTTTTTTTTTTTTTTCTTTTTTTGAGGGGGGATCATACGGTGAAAACTGCCTTTGAAATTTCACAGTTCCCAAGGTTTTGAGGGGTAGAGTAACTCATATAGAACCGTCTTTCTGTCCACCTAGATGGTAATTTAAGGATGTGAAACGATCTCTTTCTAAGAGTAAGCCAGAGGCAAGAAAATGGATTCAGATGTTCATATAATGAACTTAATCTGGAGCACAGAGTCCACACTCTGCAATGGACATTGCTTTCCATGGTATCTTTTGAACCAAAGTCTTCTCTGGTTTAGCTACTGTATCAAACTAAGAAATTCTTGTGGCAAGAGCAATTCTGTGTTGAAATCCTTCACAGCAGACTTCTTTACCTATGTGACTTGGCTATTGATGCTCTCAATGTGATAGCTTGAGACATGGCGTTTCTCATAAACTGTTATTTTCTAAGATTGTGTTTCTCTCTAAAGTCAGTATCGGTTCTTGAAGAGAGCAGTTTAGTTATGCACCAGAAGATAAACACTGAAAATCTTTGAAAGGCAGGTTCTTTGCTAGACCAGAATAATGCAGTGCTTTTTTATAACTCTTCACATGCCACTTAAAACCTGCCTTTTGAAGTAGCCCAGCTGCAGCCTGTTCTTTAGCTAGTGTGACTACAGGTTTTGCACTTACTGTTTTCAGAAGGTGTTGTCATAGGCAATTTTATTTTCTGCAAGATTACAACACCAGACATTATTCTCATCATTGTGAATCTAAAACATTTCCCATGGAAAATTATTTAGTGACAGAGTCCAGAGAATTATTTTCTTTCTCCCAAGTAGAATTTTTTCATTCAAGTAAGTAGCAAGTTTTCTGGACTTTCAGTTATTTTTTGCGTTATCATGGGAGGTTTTCAAAGACCGAAAGATGAATTAAGCCTCTGTCTCTCTCTGATTTTACTGAGTTGATGTTTCCAATGAATAGGCTCCTGAGTCTCCTCTAGGTCTTTGAAAATCTTCCACATGAATCTTTTCATTCTTTTTGCATCCACTTCCCCGGCACTGCTGCTTTTCAAACCTCTATAGATACAGTCATGTGAACCTGCAGGAAATATGTGCCCTATAGTCAACTCCTAATTGCCCTACTGGGCCCATCTCATTAAATGTAATGTCTTATTATCCATCTATATCTTTGCCTTTAAACATAAAATGTGACCTTGGGCTGTGAACCTGCTACTAATAGTATAAGATCAGATTTCACTACCGCTTGCACAAGAGATCTTCAGTGGAAACTAAGGTATCTGAAAAAGGGTTTTAATGATTGAGTAGGTGACCCGGGTCTCAGTTAGCCACAGGAGCAAAACACCTGACATGTACTATCTCATCATTTTGTGAAACAAATAGCTGCATTTTATACCAGTTCTTACCATTAAAATCTTGATGTGATTTTTCCCAAGAGTCAGTGAACAAAGAACCTAAGCTTTCTCTTTGCACATCAAAGCACTTGGACTCATGCTTAATTAACCCAATTGTCATTTTGCTCCTTCAGGACAGGTAAAGCCAGTGACAAGGTTCCATAATTGCTATGATCTTGGCAGTCATAAACCAGCGAAAGTTATGAAGCATTTTCTGGTGGAAGAAAGTCCCTCTACAGGATAAACATTAGCCTCAAAAGCCTCCATGGACAGCAGCAGAAACCACTTCTCTTTGGGCTGACCATATAAAATGCTCACTACATGCAGTTGATCAAATACAATACTTTAATTAAATAATGTTCTAATGAGTTTATATTTGGCTTCTGGAGTTTTAAAATATGTAAAATTATGACTTAGGAAAAAGTCTAATATTTTTTATCAAATAAGTACTAATAAATAGTCAATCCCTTCTCCAAGTGACATACTAAAGGCGATACCATCTCTTTACACAGGTGATAAGACAAATAGAGCTAGAAAAGTGCCACAATTGTGACTAAGATTTCCATTCAAGAACATCATTTTAAACATCTGAAATATCATGCTATGAAAAATTATATGTTGATAATCTGGTAATCTAGGCTAACAACACAAGTATTGAAAACAGTATTTATTTTTATATATATATTCATACACACATGCACACATACACATACATGCACACAGTTACAGAAACACAACAGCTGTCAAAATGAAAACAAAATGAAGCAGTCAAATATAAGATTGATAAGTAGACACAGGAAGTTAGGGGAAAAAATCACAATCCTGATTCATTGTGGTTGAAGATTAATGATTCAAGATATGATACTGAAAACTGAATCCTTTACTTTTCCCCTTGAATCAATTAGCCAAAACATACTGTTAAACCACAAACACATCACTCATTAAAAAATAATGCTTCAGGAAGGAAAGATTTCCCTTGCCTGTCATCATAGCATGTAACAATGTCAGAGGACAAAAGAATGGTAGATGAAGTCTTACAGTAGATGATGCATTAATTCCTCCTATTATTTTATTATTATAATATACATATTTATATATATAAATATATATAATAAATATATATAATAATAAAATATATAATAATAATATTATTATATATATATTTTGTTATTATTATTAATTCCTCCTCTGCAAAGCCAGAGACTCATATAGAAGAGAAATGTGTGAAGCTAGAGTAGATTCAGTGGATTTGGCCATGCGTTTCCCACAGACTACTTCTTCCTCCATGGCGGCTAGGTCAGGCACTTTCAGAAATCTTCAACACTTTATTACACACTGTTATCCTCGTGGATGACACAGTACAATTGCTTTTTTCTGTACCTCTTAGATCTTTCCTCACTTCGTTACCTGTAAAGGTAAGAACTGACTCAGTCAAAAGTCATGTAGTATAGACAGAACTGCAAAATGTGTTAGTGAAGCGGTGGTGGGAAGGGACTTCTTGAAAGGTGAATGAAGTGTTCTCTGCAGTGGATACTTCACAGCAGGCTGCTTGAATTCAGAGAAGTCGGGGGTGTTCCCAAAATAGCATATATAGCTTAGCAGACACCAATTGGTCCAATTCAGATGTGACATAAATGGGAGCAGACAGAGGTCTTAAGCAACACTCTCTTGTGTTCGTGCTAGAGAGTCTAAGGTGGTATCACTTATGTAGCAAAGCGACTGGAGAACAGAGCTGAAACAGGAAAGTTGACTTGCAAGAAGGGAAACGCAGAGCCTAGCGCAAGACTCTTACTGGTTTTGGAAGACAGGCAGATGGGAAAGAAAATATGCACTCTGTAGGCCAGAGACTGAGCCTTGAAATGTTTGGCTGGTCAATGAGTACCTCCATAGGTTCTTCCAACTTCAGCTGTGTTCAAGCAGTGATCTAATTCAATGGCACTGTCTTGTGAACCAAGCTTGGCTTATGGCCTACCACATGAAAAAACCTGGCCCAAGGACATGAAAATGTGCCTGTGTCCTACGTACATGGAGATGTTTGTGGTGCCAGTCAGTGCTGCAGATAGTTGCAACCTATTTACTGAAATCACCTTCCACTTTTACTGAGGGAGAAATCTAGCTTTACTCTATGGTCTCTGGAGCTGGGGTCCACAACTATTTCTAAACTTATTTATGCACAACACAGGCTACAAGGTGTACTTCTTCCTAGGTTAAGAACCAATAACTAATTTAGATGTAAAAATAAAAAAATTTGTGCTCTTCTTCAAAGAGATGAAAGATATTATTTCAAGTATTAGTTTAATTAATGTTATGCAATTAATTCTGTCTGGAAGAATGAAAAATAGAGTGGAAAGAATGAAAGCAAATGCTATAGGTTAACATGTAAACCTTGGAAAAGTATGTCCTTTGTGAATAGGAGACTTACCAAAGGCAAATAGATAAATCACGGGTTCAAGGGAAGTTTTGTAAAACTTTTTCCTCAATGTACTGTTTACTTACTGAGATAGTCTTCTGTATCTCAAAGTAAATATTCCTATTAGTAAATGTAAAGCAAATTATTGATATTGTAAGTTAAGTCTTTAAAACCTGAAGTGTTTCTTACAAAATTAAGAGAACTGATTGAAGAAGTGTTATGTAGAGATCTTGTTCTTAATCTCAGCTGCATAGCATTCTTTACCATGTTTCAAAAATGCATGGAGGCATCTTTAATTTGGTACAGTGTTGCCTCTGACAGTGCAAATTAAATCTAACTACAGTAGATGTTGCCTGTTACTGAATTGAAACATTTATTAGATCTAGTATGTGCTGCTCCAACAGACAGTGAAAAAGGTAAGCAATTGATTGCAATCAGAAGACAAAACAAAAATGCTACAATAGTTTTACTTATTTGCATGGTTATCAGTAATTCACAGAGGATATAAAATTCACTTTTAGTGCGTGTCCGGCTGTATAGCTGCTTATACATTTTGAAATTAATATAAAAGCCTGTGTATGTAGTCAATAACACATCTCACATTGACACTGTCCAACTACATTTCTCCCAATATATCTGTAGCATCAGAAGTCACATTCCTAAATAGTGTCATGTATTAATTTCTTTACAAACAATGTTTATGGAATAGTTTATGAAAAGCATTTACTGTATAGTTACTTATAAATAATTTTTGGCATTTAGATCAAAAGAGCACTGCAGGATGTCCTTGATTCACCCTGTCCTATGTATCAGAGGTATGGGCTGGGCTGGGCTGGGCCATGTGTTCTGTAGAATTCCAGATTAGTGTTTCTACTTGTTTGCAGCTATAGGATGCTATGCAGCAAAATCTCGTTCTTTCTCCTTGCATCTATGAAGAGCCCCAGAGAAGCAGCAGCCCAGGAAAGAAGCACTCATCTTCTTGCTGTCATGGTTCAGAAATGCTAGCAGTGCAGCTGATGAGCCCTCCTGGAGCTATTCAGCAAGCACATACTTGCACCAAAATATGAGGCAGAGAGTTTTGTTGCCCTTTATGTATGAGGAGTTGAAGTCAGTACATGAAGTAATGCATCTCAAACGAGAAAATAAAGTGGTAGCATTAGATCTTGCAGAGATGGATTCCCAGCCCATGCTTTTTTAACTGTGCTTAACATAGTGAATGAATTTAAGCAAGGGGCCTGGGAGGACAGATACCAAACACTGAAAGACTGTGTGGTGGCTATTGGCCTATGTTGTAATGTATATGAAAGTAGTCCAGAACCTGGCAAAAGAGAAAGAGAAATCTTGATTTCAAGCTCAATGTTGAATGGGCAACTAGACTTCATACTTGTTTGTAAAAGATGATTGTTTTCAGATTAAGGTTTCGGTGTGGTTTCAATATGAAATTCTGCCTCTCTAAGAAAGATGTTTCCTTCCCCAGTAGAAGTGGTTGACTGTAACAATCCAAGACAAAGCCATCATGGCAGGTATTCCTTTCTAGAACTCTTCAGAAACTGTAATTTCCATTTCATCAGAAATTGTGATTCCAATATTTTCCTTTCCAAAACAGAATACACCACCAAATGATACCTTTTCACTTTGTCTCTGAAATAAAGCTGGTGGAAGAAAGAGTGTACAGAGAAGTTCATATAAATAAATATTTCATTTTCTGTGCATGAGAAGCTCTGGTTTTAGTACGTACATGCCATTGTATGTTGTGCAATGGAAGTGCTCTGAGGAGTTGACCTCTTTCTAACTGTATTTATTAGGAGTAAAGAACCTAAGTCTGGAAATCTGAGCCCTTCCCATCTCAGTCATATATATAATTAGTTTTTTCTCCTACCAGTGTCTCTATTGGAACTCCCAATGACTTCAGTGGAAGCAGCACTGAGACCTGAATGCCTTAAAATGTTAAAATTAAATGACACTCCAAGAAGAATACTCCTCTTCCTTCTGTTCCCAAAATGGAACAAATATATTGATTTTGAATCCATGGTTTGGAGAATTAGTCACAGACTAAGTATTTTTTTGAGGCAGGAATTAGAAGTATAGCAGTTGGAGAATGTCTTAAATGAGTTGTTTATATTGCCTGCCAACAATTCCTTGTTTTTATAATTCGGCATTACTGAATGTTGATAAATTAGAGTTATATATTGCAAAATGACATGACATCTGTTCTATGGGGGCAGTGGAATGCTGATGTGAAAACCCCTTTTAATGAAGAGCAGGTGATATATGTGCAACCACTTTTATAGTTTTGTCAAGCAGCATAAAAGTGTTATTCTGGATTTACTAGCAGGAAATAAAATCCAAATTGAAATAAGATTTTAGAATGGCACAAAATCCCAACACTTTTCATGTCACCAATAAAAAAGCACATATCCTGCTAATTGTGAAGCCTTAAAGTTGCATGACTATCTCGTATGCAAAGTCAAGAATATTATTTGCTCAAACAAATCTCCTGTCTGTGTTACTGCCACTGGAAAATGAATAAGTATTATTCTCTGTGTTGCCTTTGTTATATTTTAATTGCAATTATTGATAAAAACACTGACTTCAACATATGTTTTTACATGTGTCTGTAGGGGCTCAATCCTGACATCTTTTTATTGCCAGCCTTCCATCTTGAAACCTCAGTGAGGTTCTAGGTCAGTAACGATTCATATGCAGTTTAAGGCTGTTTCGGGACACTCAGATTTTTAGTGTTCAGCTATCAAAAGCATAATCCTGAATATTCTCTTGAGTCAAGTTTGGTTATTAACTTTAGAAATACAGATGATAAGTGTTGTTTCTTTTTTTCTGTTTTGGAATGGAATATTTATATCCAAACTCTACTTTTCCTGCTTATTTGATGCATCTCGAGTTTAATGGAGAGCAACAGACAGAGTTTGGCCAGTGGGCACATAATGTTGAAAAAGAATTGCACTTTTATCATGTTTCATATTTTTACACCGACGTCAGCAGGGCACTCAGTTGTTTTCAGTCAATTTCTGTGGTCCACCATTGCTTTTGGCTTTCTATGGTCTGTTTTTTGTTTCTTGTAAAGACTAATTCATCTCTCACAGTGCTGGCACTGGCTCTTGTTTTAGCTAGTTTTAGCACGGCAAAAGGTGATGCAGGCAGTAACCTTTTCAGAAGCAGGTCTCCTTGTTCAGTGTGTTGCTTGTTTCCCTCTGTAGAAAACTAAATCTAATTACAGATGTCTTCTAAGGAAGACAAAGCCCTCTCTTCCTCCTCCTCTTTAATATAAAAGAGAACCTCTCAGCAGAGTTCGAGGTGCTTGGGACAAGATAAGTGATATTTTTGATAAAATCAGTCAACCAAACTGTTTTCTGTACATTAGGTTGTATTGGAATATATTTTTCTTTCTAAAAGGCAAGTGTGATGACTACCTAATCTAGAATTAAAATAATTCTAAGTATTAATGACAAATTGTTAACGGACAAAGAAGAGAGCTCGTCAGCCAACTTGTGAACTCAATCTGCAAGTGAGAAGGTGGGACCTGGTGGTCTCTGTCTGGCAAGCAGGAGCTCACTGACTTTAGCACGTAAATCAGGATGGTATAGGTGCTAACACTGATGAGGATCACCTCTTCTCTTGGGAGAAGAGCTCTGAATTACTGCAAAATGGGGTTACAATACAGTAGAGTCATCTATCTAAATCACATTGATAGGTATTCTTCTGTCCTGGAGCAGCCAAACATGTTTAGACGGAAGGGAAGCTGAAGGATGTGTTTAGCCTACCACAGCTCTGCTGTGTTTTCCCTCTGGTTCCTGAGACCAGAGAATAGCCTGTATCCTACTCTCCTTTCTGTCCCTCAATGCAGAAAAAAATAAACGTACATTTCTCTGGTATTTCTCTCCCTGACTTCTAGGAGGAGGGCATGACCTTCACCCATAGAAGAAGGGTAGAACTGAATTTGAGGCGAAAGTGAGGCATTGGCTTAGAGAGCATGAAATGATGTGATTTGGGGTCAGGAAAAGCAGGAGTTTACACTCCAGGGTATTATCTGATATAAGGATTGGTAGCCTAAAACAGATTTGTAACTGGAATATGGCAATACTGTGTGGTCTGAAAACACAGTAAGGCCTGTTAGGCAAGAAATCTGACCAGAACAATTTATTAATATCTCAGGCAGTACTCTGATTCCAGTCATGACTTTTGATGGCTGTGACCAGGTTAGCCTGTTGTTTTACTTCAACCTCAGATTGCTAGAGAAGAGAAGTGCTGAAGAAAAAGCACAGTCAAACAGCTAATGGTTTCTGGCCTGGGAGATGTGGGGAACTGAGCTATTTTCTCTTCTAGGTTTGGAGAAAAGTTGCACTCCCAACCAGTGTGCCAATACTTTATTTCATATGGACATTTCTTGCTGTGCATTAAGACCAGATTAAATTGTGCTAGAAACAACAAAGAGCCAGCTCAGGAATCAGGGAAGCGAAGAGTGCTCCCATGCAAGCTATTTACTTCATCTGTTCCTCTGATTTATGGATGTAGTGGCGGATTGACCTCACCATGTTTGAAAACCTGAAATCCCATAAGAAATGTCAGGATACTGAGTTACAACCAGGCCAGTTTGAAATCAAAGTTTAGATACTGTAGATTTCTGTGCATGTGGAGGTAGGACCTGTTCTGAAAAGAGATTAGCTCCTCCAGTTACACTGGAGAAAGGAACAGATCTCATGCATGTGTTAGGGCTCTTAACTTAAAATCAGAATTTTATCAACTTGATACTGCAATTGTGAATATAGAAATCTTACAAAATTCACAGTATAGCATACTGGGTGATTTGTGGAAGTAAAATACCTAGAAATCTTGCATATTAACCATGCATGCAATTTTATATGCTTTCATTTCAGGTCTGATAAACTGATTTGTGTATGATCTGAATGCGCCCGTTGTTTTAGAGTAATCAAGCCTGATTATAATTTTCCCTTTTTCAGTCTCCTTAAAAACAACCCTAAACCCAAACAAAAATAACAATTTTCTCATCTTCTGGGGTAACAAGCAAATGAACTGCTGACTCATAAGTGCTTGTGTTTTGCACAGTTTGTCAGCCTGGGAGAAAATGATGAGAGACTGTAACATTCTGTAACTTTTGAATTTTGTGGATGCCACTTGCTAATATGTATGTGGGGTTTATGTCAGTGAAGCAGTCAGTATTTTATCCTCTAGGCCTTCCATTTAAAAAATTAACTTGTGATTAATTGCTGCATGCTTCCATTACTGCAGTGTAGATGGATTTTAAAAGCCTTTTGACGAAAATATGCACCTTGGGGTATTTTAAATGCAGTAGCTGTAGAGCACTGTGGTTTTATTTTGTGTTTTTTATATTCAAAGTGATTGAAAAATCAACTTCAGTTAGAGTCACAAGGTAATAACATCAGTTCTGTTCTTCTCCAAAGTTTGATTTTCTGTTTGTGTTCAAGAAGCTGACAACCATATCTGAAACTTATTGATTATCTGCTTATAATAGCTCATCGTCTTGACAGAACAGATCAACAAACCTTTTCCACTTTGTCGAATGTATTTCCAATAGAAAAAAATGGGGCCAAAGATATCTGAAATGCAATTAGAATAATTATGATCTGGTTTATTTATTCTGAGTAAAAGAAGTATTTAAAGAGTGACTTGTGATATGTTTAAACGGATTGTGATTTTAGATTAAAGGAATTGTTCTCTTCACTGGTCTAAAAAATGTATTTATCTGGAGGTTCTAACATTGCCTCATAGTTTTATTTGCTTTTTCTCATAAATAACATAAATCTTGAAACAGTGCGTCCATTCAATTAACGGTATTTAATCCACTGAGTCTAAGGTTTTCTCTCCTAGATTTTTTTGAAATCCATTGTCCCACACCAACCTCTAACCATCATCCACATAACGTGAAATTTGCTACTTCCTCATTAAATCTCACCATATTAATATCATTATTTAGGTGGGTGGAGTTAGATGGCTTTCTTTTTTTCTTTGTATTTAAAATCCAAATAATCTGCTGGTTATTTTTGTTCCAGTTCCTTGGCCTTCTAATCTGTCCAAACATACCAGAAAACAGAAATGTGCCCTTTCTATGGTGAAACCAAGGCAACCAAGAGAGTGCCTCTGCTGAAGAACACAACTGACTGTCACACATCAAAACAAATTGATAAATTACAGTTTGCAAATCACTGCAATAGGAAATTAAAGTAGTGGCTTGGAATAAAACAGATGTCAGCACTATTAGACAATTGCTTACCACCATCTGCAGAAGTAAATTTAGTTTCTTTGTCATTGAATATACAGAAATCATTATATGAAGAGAATCAAATTCTTTCAAGAATCTACATTTGACCACAAAGGAATGAAATGATACTTCACAATGGAACTGATAAATGAAATATTTATATATGAACAGGCCCACTGATTTACCTCTGATTTTTTAAGAACTTTCAAAAAGCAAAGCAGAAAGAAATTTAATGCTCTGCTATTTATTTTGGGAAGTGAGTGTTTGAGCCATGTGCTGTAAGTGACTCAAATCTGGATGTCTGAATTTCTTATCAATATTTTGACAGAATGGATGTAAGACACAGCCTTAAAATCAGTTAAAACAGTGGGACAGGATGCCTAAGAATATAGCTCAAAGATGTGTATCATCCTAGGATACTGCCATTTGGTTTTGGTACTTGATCACAGCAAAAAACAGCAGTGAAATTTGGATCTATTAGAAAAAGATTTTGTTTGAAGAAGTAACAATTTTAGTGCTCGGTCCTCTGATATTAGTTATGTGTAAAAACCAAGAGAAATTTTTATATCAGCATGTCTACCCTACATTAGTCAGTATAAACCATTGGAATAGGAAATTATTGCTGAAATTAAATCAGTCAGCATTCTGACTTTAATCCCAGTGGAGACACAAGTTATGGCTATTCCTGTCCTGTAACCCTCTTGGTGTGGCTGGGCAATTTAGCTACTTTTAGCTACCTCTGAGTTTGCCTGACAGGGAAAACGAACTAAAACTAGAGGTCCTCTGTGATGGGGCAGCATTGCAGCATCATGCTCTGAGAATGCTGCCAAGAAAATGCATGCATGAGTATCTTTCACTTTTGAATGAGTCAGGTTTCCCTTCGAGACTTTCAGTTAGAAGAAAGAAATAAATACTTACCAAAGGCTACTGATAAAATCTACACTTTTCTTTCTTTTTTTTTTTTTTTTTTTTTTTTTAA
>Ga0065711_1001900_pt1 | contig 38350 bp, 28 predicted proteins | sample Hoacrofraction12_FD_59098 | JGI IMG/M metagenome (GOLD analysis project Ga0065711, IMG submission 59098) | Hoatzin crop microbial communities from Cojedes, Venezuela - Epithelial fraction 12 v2 (version 2) | ecosystem: Host-associated > Birds > Digestive system > Esophagus > Crop | place...
AAGGCAAGGGAAGGGAAGGGAAGGGAAGGGAAGGGAAGGGAAGGGAAGGGAAGGGAGAGTAAAATTCTGGTTGTAAGAAGATCACCATCTTTATGTAAGATGGCTAAGCATGTATGCACTTTTTGGGGGAGGAAGGAGTGCATCATGCTATCTTATTGGGACATTTCTATCCAGTAGGACAATGCTGTGCATCGTAATAGCCCATATGGCAGTTCTCACTGCCCTATAAAGTGTGAGAAGAAACTAGTTCCCTCATGTGAGCCTGTCCCTGTGCATTCAGGTTATTCAGAATTGATCTACACACTATATGACAAGCAGAGTGAGGCAGCTGTCCTCATGTACATCCCCAGTCCCTAGTCCCCAGACCTAAGAAAGACAATACCTGCTGTGCAAGCAGTCCTCTGAACAGACATTATGCATGCTGGAGTTCCTCGTGTTTTCTCAAACAAGGAGTAATAAAGCTTGTCTCTGCTTCATTCACTTGAACTCTCTGCCAAAGAAACACGCTGTCATTGGCTTCAGGAAGCCGCTTGCTGTAGTTTCCAAGTGTATATGAAATATTATGTCAAACAATACAAAAAAAGGAGATCAATAACTATTTTTTTTTCCTAAAAAATATACAAATGAAACTGGGTTTCCTTACTGGTTGATCTGGAGACTAATTGAAGAGATACTGCCTAAAGACTTCTTGCTTTGGTATTTTTCCTGTGCAGCAGACAAAGTATAGAACAGGGGATTTAATAAGGAACTGAATAAAATTCAGCAGAGGCATGGGTCTTTCAGGTTGCACTACAACAGGATTGCCTAATTCTCCCTCTTTAAAAGTAGTAAACGTTGGCTTTTTGTTTAACTGAACCTTGCTAAACTGAAATAGGCACTGATGGCTTAAATACTTTCAGTAATAAAATCACCAGTCTCAATAAACTTCATTGCTGTCAACTTTGTGAATTTTACAGGAGCATCAGTCTTATATATGCATATAAATATTTGTGTATTTTTTGCTGCATATAAAATTTGAAAGTAATTTCTTCAGTGCTCTAAAATAAAACTGAAGAAATTTCATTTTTTATAATATGGTTATCAGGTGCCTATCCAAGCAATGATGTGTTACACAGAAATACGTCATGTTGCATATGACTGTGTCAGGGAAGAGAAATCCCTGGAAATCTAGACAAGCTCATTGACAGAAAAATAAACAGGAGACTATTTTATGCCATACCAGTATTTCAAGGATTTCAGGCAACATTTCTTTTCTCACTTCTTTTTAAATAAAAGATATGTGAGACAAAAACAACAAAGTTCCAAGCTCTACTGGGATTTCATTGGGCAAGAAATATGTATGGAAGAAAATCTTGTTTTGCAAAATAAATTATTTTTTATTCGTCCAAATGCAAAACATTCTTCATCTGAAAACGTGTAATGTTTGGTAGATGACTGTCAATTTTCTCAAGAAAACTACACTCAGTACAAGACCAAATACTCAAATTTAAATACAAATTAGAGAAAAAGTTGATAGAAAACTCTGGCTGGGGAGAACCAGAGCTGGTGCCAATGTGCTATTAATTACTTACATAGGTAGTTGATTTACTTTTTAGTGCCTTTTATCATTTACTCAACTATGGGGGACTGATATATAAATATTTTTCAAACGATTTAAAATTAACTCTAAAATGCTTTCAGTGTTCATGAAATTCTCCATGTAACCCATTTCAGCTCTGTGCTGGCTGTTCTTCTCCTTTTTGGAAATGCCCGGACCTGAAGTCCAGGAGGATTAACTCCCTAATTTTCCCAAAAGTTGAGGTGAGACTACCTGGACTGCAATTTCCTCACACTCTCCTTCTTGCATTTTTTGAAGATAGGTGCGATGTTTCCCTTTTCCCAGGCATTGGGAACCTACCTTCTTGCCGTGGCCTTTTGAAGGTGATAGAGTGGCTTTGTGATGACATCAGCCAGCTCCATCAGTGGAATTGCAAACCATCTGGTGCCACAGGCTTGTGTGGGACCAAGTGGGTTAAGTGATCTCTAATTCTGCCTTTGGTTTCACTTCCACTAAGCCTGAATCTAGGTTTAGGGACTCGGAAGACTTAAGGGCAAAGCTTTCAAAAAAATCCATTGATTACCTCAGTTTTCTCGATATTTGTCATCACCAGGTCCTCTCCCAATGAACACTGGGCACACAGTTCCCTCAGCCTTCCTTCTGTTACGAACGAACTTCTAGAGGCTTGTCTTCTTTCTCTTGTCATCTTTTGTGAGTAACAACTCCAGCTCAACTTTAGCTTTCTGATCTGCAAGCCAGCACACACAGACAATGTCTCTGTGGTCCTCCCAGGTGACCTGTCCTTGCCTCCACCCTCTGTGCACTTTCTTTCTGCATCTGAGCTCAGTCAGGAATTCCCTGTTCATCTGTGCTGGCTTTCTGCCTCTCCTGTTCAACTTTCTGAATGCCAGAATGAACCATTCTGTTTGAGGACATTGTCCTTGAAGGTCAACCAGCTTTCTGGTGCCATTTTGCTTTTCAGGCCAGTTTCCCATGAGATCTCACCAAGAAGAGGCTTGCAAGCTGAAAACTTATCCAGAAGTTCGTGGCTGTAATTCTACTGTCTTTCATGCTCATTTCTCACAGAATCTCAGACAACACTGTCTCACAGTAGCTATAGTCAAGGCTGTCCTAAATAGCACCTCAACAACCAATTCTTAGAATCATAGATTCATAGAATTATTTAGGTTGGAAAAGATCTTTAAGTTTGAGTAAATCGTAAATGTAACATTGCCAACTCCACCACTAAACCACGTAATTTTCTCCCTACACGGCCTCATGACATCCTTCAAGTCCTCCTGAGTTTCCTGACCCTTCTTCCAAAGATTGGAAACTCTCTTTTTTTCCCTGAGTTCCAGCCAAAGCTCTCTGTTCATCCAGGCCGGTCTTCTTCCCTGAAGGCTCATTTTTCAACACCTGGGGATGGCTTGTTCTTGCATCTTTAAGTTTTCCTTCTTGGAGAATGTTCAGCCTTCCTGGACTTCTTTGCCCTTCAGGACTTCCTCCCAAAGCACACTGTCAACCAGGCTCTTAAACAGGCCAAAGTTAGACCTCCGGAAGGACAAGGTGGCAGTTCTGCTGACCCCCATCCTTACTTCTCCAAGAATTAAAAACACTATCACTGCATGATCACTATGTCCAAGGTGGCCTCCAACCATCTCTTTACCCACAAGTCCTTGTCTATTTGCAAATAACAGGTCCAGCAGCATGCCTTCCCTAGTTGGCTCCCTCACCAGCTGTGTCAGGAAATTATGTTCCACACACTCCAGGAACCTCCTAGACTCTTTCCTCTCAGCTGTATTGTATTTCCAGCAGACATCCGGTAAGTTGAAGTCCCCTCATGAGAAGAAGGGCCAGTTAATGTGAGACTTCTCCCAGCTGCTTATGGAATATTTTCTCTGTCTCTTCATCCTGGCTGAGTGATCTATAACAGACTCCCACCATGATATCCGCCTTGTTGGCCTTCTCCATGATTCTTCCTCATAAACACTCAGTCCTATCATCACCATTATCAAGCTATAGACAGTCAAAACACTCCCCAACATACCGGGCTACCCCTTCTGAAACATTTATACCCATCCATTGCAGCACTCTGGTTATGTAAGTCATCCCACCATGATTCTGTGATTGCAACTATATCATAGTTTTCCAGCTGCACAGTGGCTTCCAGCTCCTCCTGTTTGTTGACCACGCTGTATGCATTGGTGTAGTTGCACTTCAGTTGTGCTATTGATCCCACGATCTTTTTGAGGGAAGATGTCCTAACTCCTGTGTGACCATTCTCAGGTGCTTCTGTGGTATCTAACACATCAATAACCCTTGAGTCTTTGTTGCCAGGTGATTCTCCATCCTCTGTGTCCACTGAGATGGCAGACCAAAGGATCTTGGTAGCACACCACCCCTCAAACATTGGCTTATCTCTAGCGAGCCTGGTTTCATCCCTTTCCCCCTTCTAACCTAGTTTAAAGCTCTTTCAATGAGCTCTGTTAACTCCTCCACAAAGGTCCTTTTTCCCCTTTGAGACAGGTGTACTCTGTCTGTTGCCAGGAGGCCTGGTGTCATGTAGACTGACCCATGATCAAAAAACCCAAAATTCTGCTGGTGACACCAGGCTTGGAGCCAGGTACTGATCTGCTGACTCTTCCTGTTCCTTCCCTCATCATTCCCTGCAATTTGAAGGATAGAGAAGAACACTACTTATGCTCCTGATCCTTTACCCAGTCTCAAGGCCCTGAAGTGTCTTTTCATTGCCCTCGGACTTCTTGTTGCAACTTCATAGCTGCCTATCTGAAAAATCAATAATGGATAATAACCTGAGTGCTGTACTAGGGCTGGAAGCTTTCTCCTCACATCTTTAACTGAGGTCCCAGGGAGACAGCAGACTTCCCTAAGAAGTGGGTCTGGTCTGCACACTGGGCCCTCTGTCCCACTCAGGAGAGAATTTCCTATGATGATGACCCATCTTTCTTTCTTTATGGAGCAGTTTTGATGCAGGGTGTAGGCCAACTTAACCTCAGCAACTGCTCCAAGCTACATGAATCTTCATCGTCGTCATTGTTTGTTTTGACTTGTGGAACCTCATACCTGTTACCCAACGGCACCTGGGATGGTGGGACAGTCATGAAGGAGATGCACCTGATGTTCTGGGCAAAAACTTATCTCCATTGTCCCCTATCCCTTAAGTCACTGTGTTCAGCCAGGTGGAGAAAGCATAGGGAATCCTCTCTGTCATACATCCTTTCTGCCTGTTGGGCCTGTCCCAAGGAAGGTAGGGTGCAATCCCAACAGTCTGTCTCTCTTTTGGTTTCCCTGATACTCCTCAGCCTACTCACCTCCTCCCAGAACTCTGTCACTAGGCAGAAGAGTTTCTCTACCCAGATGCACCTCCCACAGGTGTGCTCACTACTGCCGTCCAGTACTGGCATAAGAGTAGGGCATGCCCTGCAGCCTGACATCTGGGTGGCAGCACGTGTCCACCAGAGCTCTGTCTGGGAAGCTATGTCAGTCGTGGCGGGTGCAGATCTTAGAGAGGCTATGGTTTTCAGTTGGGAGGATACCATTGCTCCCTGGTCAAGCCGACAGAGCTACAACACCCTTCTTGCATGCCCTTCCATGCAAACTGCCACACAAACTGTCGCTCCATGCCCTTGCTGACGTGCCACACCCTGTTTGCCCACCCTGGTCATTAGTGCTCCCCAGTGGCTTCTTTCACTTGTGAGAGGGCCTTCATGCCATTGCTCCTGGGCCCACCTGCGTCAGTCACTGTCACACAAGCTTAGGGCTCCTGATGGCTCTCTCGGCATGTCTGAGGTTTCCTTGGTTCAGGAAGCCCTCCTCTACACCACTCTGGATCATGCTGGCACTGGAGCTGCTCACCTTGGCTACTCAGTTCTTCCTTACGAGTGAGAAATAACACCAGCACAACCACTCACATACATTGCCTGTATCAAAAAATTGTCCTCAGTGCTCAGCAGAGACCTTGTACAAAGCTATTCTCTCAAGGTAAGCAAGTCAGATGACAAAGGTGTGTGTGTCTGTGACTTAACTCTTAATTATCTACACAAATTGAGGCCCTACTTGTTTGTGGACCACAAGACTTTATTGTAGCTGATATTCTGGTTTTAACATATTTTTATTTTCCTTCTTCCAAAAAAACTATTGCATTTCATAAAAGTCAAGGAAAAATAAAGAGGAAAAAAATATAAACTAATTAGGATACAGAATTCATTCATAATTTGTACACTATTTTTAACTTAAGTATATAAAAAATAATTTAAAAAAATAATTCTTATATCTTTCCTTCTGAGTGTAATTGTTTCAGACTGAATATGAAGAGGGTACTTTTCATTTTCTTCTTTATAATGTTTCTTTTCATTACATACTTATTAAAGTATGCATACAAATTTTTGACCTCTAGCTATAGAGCTGTATTAGTCTAATTAAAAAATAAAAGTCTTCACATTTTAGTTATCAGCAGTTCCATAGGAAACAAGCCATTTTTGTACTCTTCAGCTATCAAAAAAAAGTTTTTGTCTAATTTACAGTTAATAGAAAAAGTGAAAATTTATTTTGAAATTATAAAAATGATAGAATATTACCTCTTTTTTTACCAAGGAATCTTCATATTTTATGAAATCCACTACAAGCAAAACAAAAATCTGGGTCTTCCACACTGCTGTGGGTTTCGTGCCAAGATTTTGGTAGTGGAGGGCTATAGGGGTGGCTTCTGTGAGAAGCTGTGAAAAGCTTCCCCCATGTCTGATAGAGCCAGTGCCAGCCAGCTCTAAGACAGACCTGCTGCTCGCCAAGGCTGAGCCACTCAGCGACAGTGGTAGTGCCTCTGTGATAACATATGTAAGAAGGGGAAAAACCTGCTCGGAAGTGGCAATCGAGAGAGAGGAGTGAGGCTGTGTGAGACAAACAACTTTGTAGACACCAAGGTCGGTGAAGCAGGAGGAGAAGGAGGTGCTCAAGATGCCAGAGAAGAGATATTTTCCCTGCAAGCCCGTGATGAAGACCATGGTGAGGCAGGTTGTCCCCCTGCAGCCCATGAAGGTCCACAGTGCAGCAGACATCCACCTGCAGCCCAGGGAGGACCTCATGCTGGAGTAGATGCATGCCTGAAGGAGGCTGTGACCCCATGAGAAACCCATGCTGGAGCAGGCTTGCTGGCAAGATTTGTGATCTCATGGGGTACCCAAGCTGGAGCAGCCTGTTCCTGAAGGACTACACCCTGTGGAAGGGATCCCACACTGGAGCAGGTGAATGCCTGAAGGAGGCTGTGACTCTGTGTGAAGGTTTCACTAGAGCAGGCCCCTGCCAAGACATATAGACCTGTGGAGACAGGAGCCCATGCCGGAGCAGATTTGCTGGCAGGGTTTGTGACCCCGTGGGGGACCCATGCTGGAGCAGCCTGTTCCTGAAGGACTGCACCCCGTGGAAGGGACCCACGCTGGGGCAGTTTGTGAAGAGCTGCAGCCTGTGGGAATGACTCACGTTGGAGATGTTCGTGAAGAACTGTCTCCCATGAGAGGGACCTCACGATGGAGCAAGGAAGGAGAATGAGGAGTCCTCCCCCTGAGGAGGAATGAGCAGCAGAGATGACATGTGATGAACTGATTGCAACCCCACATTCCCCATCTCCCTGCACTCCTCAAGGGAAGAAGGTAGAGAAATGGGAGTGAAGTTGCACCTGGGAAGAAGGGAGGGGTGGGGGCAAGGTGTTTTATGATCTGGTTTTATATCTCACTATCTTACTCTGGTTTAATAGGTGATGAATTAAACTCTTCTCTCTCCCCAAGTTCAGTCTGTTTAGTCCGTGACAGTAATTGGTGAGTGATCTCTCCCTGTCCTTATCTTGACCCACAAGTCTTTCATCATATTTCCTCTCCCCTGCCCAGCTGAGGAGGTGAAGTGATAGAGCGGTTTTGGTGGGCACCAGGCACTTAGCCAGGTCAAACCAAAACACACGTGTTTTCAAATTCATACTGCTTATTATAAGTTAAGGGGGATTTTTAAAAGTGTTTCATTTCTACAAGGCTACCTTTTTACATCTTTTCTACTGATGGTTTAAGGATTTTGGTTACAGTAAAGAGTAAATTGAAGATGACTCAACATTCTTCCTTTTCCTTTGGATAAAATACTAGGAAGATTTCCTTCTTTTCCTTTCTTCTTTAGCAATAAGGTTGCAAAATTCAGACTTTATTCAAATAGAAAATTGAATTACACAAAATAAATTCTGAGTGGCATCTGTGAGTTTAGTCAGTTTGTTAAAGAACATGACAACAGTAGTTATTTTTCAGTCACATTCACAGTGCATGAATGAATCTTACTTGTCTTCTTAGAATTAAGTTCCCTAGCAATAGCGTTCATTCATCTTTTTCTCTAGGTTCTTCCAAAACCTCTCCTTCAGAATGCTCCTAATGATTGTCAAGTTTCAGCAATATTTAAATATCTGTCTCTTGATATGAGTCAAAAGTTAGACATCTGTGTTGTCCTTATACGACACTTGCAGCAGACTACCTTTATTTCATGTGATTCTTAGGCTAAGATGAATTGATTTGTGTCTGATTGTTCTAAGGCTCTGCTCAAATTTATTATTTTGTTGTAGAAGACCATTCAAAGAAAAAGACAACAATACTAAATTCAACTATGTTGCTGTAATTTACCTCATTAAAAGACATTGTTTTCCCACTGATGTTTTGAATTTCTAACCATTATGTACTATTAAAAGATCAGTCAATTGTCTGAAATCCATTATGAAAACATCTTTTGGATGGTGTTGTCCATTTAATTTGATGCTAGCTGCATTTCAGGGTGAAGTAATTAAACTTCACACACTATTGACACTCGTTAGTCACATGTATATTTAATTTTATTTGATGCTTCTTAGAACAAAAGATGACAATTCTTAAACAGTACTACACGTTTATTTAAGACAGTCATAATTTCCCATTTCACAAATATTTTTCACTTGAAGATAAACCCCAAATGACTGAACATACAGTTTTATATTACTTTTGTTAAGATATTTGAATACAAGCTGTCTAATGAACCTTGTTGTGGCCCCTGGCCTAGAACTGTTTCTATTTTAAAGATACGGAAATAAAATCAAACCAAAAGATTCTCTGTAAGAAGGAATCGTAGTCTTTCTCCTTTTTAGCTCCTTGTCCACAAAGTAAGGCCGTCTCTCTTTTATTTTGCCTGAAGACTTTGTGTACTCTGAGAAGTCTTATTTTAACATTAAAAAAGATAATGAAAAGATTATCTTCTTTTTTTGTTCACAGGTATAAGATATGTTTCCTGATATACTGTTTTGTATATATTTTTGTGGTCTGAGAGTCATCTTGTCTATGACACTGTATAAGGAAATATGGTGGCATACCCTTCATTGACCGTGTTTGCGGATGAGAGACCACATCTATTCTGGTTGGTGATAAACTGCAATGAACATACGAAGAACAAAACAGAAAACCATCTAGGGATTAGAAAGCCTTTGAAATATAAAGACATCATCTATTTAGGTGTTAGTTTAGAAGTTGAAATAGGCAATCTGCATTTGAGAGAAGGAAGGATTCATCTCACTTAATTTTAGTTACGTGAATCTAGGTCCCCCTCTAAGCAGTGTGTATTAATTCCCTCGCTCTCAGTGGAGTGAGGACAAGTTTTTCTGCTTCCTGCCTCTCACTCAGAGCAGTAGAATGAGGAGCCTCATTTCCTCTATGAAACACTGAGACATAGGAAGTGTCACTTCTAGCTCATTCCGTCTAGATGTCCTGTGCTATGTAATGTTGGAAATCTGTGGCAGAAGTGGCAAATTAAGCCCATGTCTGGAACCCCAAGAGAAAACTGGAAGTATTAAATACTCTTTGTAAAGAATGGAAGAAACTGAACAAATGAGCATCTGTTGATAAGAAATATGGCTAGGAAAAAGCCTACAGATAAGTTGGATAACATGAATCTGACATTTATTTCTTTTTTGAAGATAGCATTGCTCTTCATATTGTAATATGTGTGTTATAGTTTATATTCAAAATACTGGCCTTGTAAATTATAGCAAAAGTGTTACACTGCCTCCCAAGTTCTTTTTCTAGTCATTGAAGGCAAAACTGAAATAAATGTTAAATAGCACCATTTTCCCCTCTTCATCTTATTGCAAATTATCCTTTCTTTACAATTAGTTTTTAGTTTTATTTTCTGCCTTCTACAGTTATGTTGCAAGAAGCCCATTAATTACGTTGAAATACTCCCCATAGTTCTATTTCAATATACTGTACTTCTCTAGTTACTCTAAAAAAAGTGCTACCACTTATTTTTATAGATGTCTCAAATTTTCTCCTTACTAGACTTAGCTAAGTAATTATAATGTAAAGTACAGTCTTATGAGAAGATAATGTAACAGAATTAGAAATGTTGGGCACTGAGATACTACAGTCTGTAGTAAATGTTGATGGTAAATAACTATTTCCATCTCAATATAATAGCAATGTGAGGAAATGATATATCTTAATTTTGTGCACAACAAATTAGTTGCACATAATAAAAAAAATCACAATTCAACAGATTTGGGATTATATCTTCATGAAATCACAACTGCTTATTTCCCAACCAATTAATGGGAATAGACTTTTATGTAATGTATATAAAGGTTATTTTCTTTCCGTTATAAATCTACAGTTAATAAGATGTTCACTGTAGAATAAAAAGCATTTTCCATTCACAAGGGACACTTTATTTAAAAAAAAAAAAAACAGACGTGATTTTCTGCATCTCATGTTCATTTTCTTTAATATCACGCTTGAAATTTTTTATCAGGAAAACAGGAAATCTTTTTTCGAGGCATTGCGTTAATGTCATAACTGTTAATTTTCTATCAGAGTTTAAATTGCAAATCTCAATACTTATCTGTTTATTACTTGGATCTTTTCTGCAGCCTAAGTCTTTTAGGACATAAATCAGACATTTTATATGTAGAAATTATAGGTAAGAATCAGTTATGATGTTGTGAATAGAAATTTAATTGTGAATTTAGTAGAGAGAAACTTACTATTTCTAGATGTGATGTAATGAAAGATGCATTTTTACAAGTTTCTTACAACAGTAACTGCTGTTATGACATGAACATTAATGACCGCGAACATTAATACAATTTTTCCATTGTAACTCTGATGTGAAAATATTAAGAATTTCAGTATGAAGAAAAACTTGATTACAGTCAAACTGCTTGATAGTACATCAGCAAATTTTATAAATTTCTATGTCCACCTTATCTTCAATTTCTGATGAGTCCTCTTGATTGAAAGACCAAGTTATTTAAAACCTACCAAATTTTTTACTTTCTGACACTGACTAGCAATTATGAAGTAGTTCATGCTCATGGGATGAGCTGTCTGAAACATTCCCTTAGGAGGGAGATCTCACTCTTTTAGAAAGCCTGCTTCACTAACTGGTCTGGTTAGGGACCATTTGCGGTGTTCAACTTCTCTTTTCAAAGTGATAATGGCCAAGTGTAGGTGAAGGAAAAAAAAAGCTTTTGTGTCCTGTGTAAGACCAAATTAAACATCAATTTGAATATAAATTACTTTCAGATTACTTAGACAAGCCCTCTGATGCTTTGTTCATCAAGCTTTGTTCATCTGGCCTTTAAGAAACCTGATGCTCCTTCCTTACCCTTCAGTTCAATTCAAAACTCTGTTCACTACCATGACACAGGACTGACTTTCAGTTTCTGATTTGCTCTACACTCGTTCAATCTTTAAACTCAATAACTACATTAATTACCGTAAGGTTGCTTCTCACTTCCACCAGTGTAAGCAGGAGAGCATTTAGCCTTTCTCCAAATCCCTCTGAAACTCTCTCCTGTCACTAGAGAGTGAAGAAATTCATTTAACATATTGATCAAATGTATACTAGGTAAATAATATCATTTTTAGAAAAAGCAGCTTTTTAATCACTAGGTACAGGGATTACAAGGTCTGTCAAAAACCTTTACCGCAGAAGTTTCCACCAGACAATGACAATGAATTGAGATGTCCCTGCTCATTGCAGGGGCTTGGACTAGATGACCTTTAAAGGTCCTTTCCAACACAAACTATTCTATGATTCCATAATTCCATGATTCCTGGATTGTGAGCATCAGGACTTCTCCAGCCTAGATCGTTAACATTACCTTTGCATATGCAGACCTCTGTTCTTTTGGCCCTTTCCTGGGAAGACCAGTCCTTTTTATGAACGGTCCTCCAGCAAAGATCCTGAGGTCTGTAGCGATCTGCAGCTCAGCTGCTCTACTTAAAAAAAAGCTCTGCTGCTGAGTTGTTGAATTATCTCTGGAAGCTGTGCCCTTCCCTGGAAGATAAGGGAGCTGTTGATCTGCTAGGTAGTTATGATTATAATGGTCATTAAAATGTATTTATACACTTACAGATGTGTATGTTTGTGTGTATTTTTGTGTGTACATGTGTATAGATAATATGGAGTGCTCATTACTATCATTCTTAATCTTCAGTATCACAGAATCACAGAATCACAGAATGGTAGGGGTTGGAAGGGACCTCTGTGGGTCACCTAATCCAACACCCCTGCCAAAGCAGGGTCACCTACAGCAGGCTGTACAGGACCGCGTCCAGGCGGGTCTTGAATATCTCCAGAGAAGGAGACTCCACAATCTCCCTGGGCAGCCTGTTCTGGTGCTCTGTCACCCTCAAAGGGAAGAAGTTCTTCCTCATGTTCAGATGGAACTTCCCATGCTTCAGTTTGTGCCCATTGCCCCTTGTCCTGTCTCTGGGCACCACTGAAAAGAGTCTGGCCCCATCCTCTTCTTTAGTAAAAAAAGTTTAGTAAGAAAAAGAAATCACACCGGCTACAAAAGCTACAATTAAATCAGTAAGTATGTTATGAAGCACATATAAAAGCAAAGCTGGATGAAATTTACGTGACAAAGGAACAGCTGAAGTGTGTACACTGATGTGTGTGTGGGTACATGCGTTAAGTTAGAGTGGAGTTAGAAGAAAGCACCAGAGAAGTAAACTTTGGGTCATGTGCAAAGACTCCTCTAGCAGTCAGCTTTGCTGGTATGCATGCTGATATTCTCAAGAACACATCATTTCCTATAGCTGTGCTTCATTTGGAAGTCTGGTGAGATTAACTATGAGCTAAAATTTATGCTCTCAAGCAACCCTAGGGCTTAGCTTCCAGTAATCTTATATAGTTTGCACATTAGTCATCTTCAGCTGGAGATTAACTTGAAAAATACCCGAAATATCTTTCAAACACCAGCCAGATGTAAAACAGCTACAGGTGCCACTTATGGGAAAATGTCACCGTGGCTGTTAATCAACATTTTATTTCAGCTGAATCACTTTGACAACAATGTTTTTGAGGACAGTATTCAGGCATGATATGAGAAACTCAGTAGCATCCCACTGCAGGTGTATAGGTTACATCATGTTATACCTGAACTCAGCCAGCCAAGTGCAACATTTTCACCCTTCACCTCCCTATCATAAATTCCAGTTTTCTCAAGCTGCTTTGATTTTCCTCTAAATTCCACTTCTTTAGAAAGAAGTATTTTTTAGCTGTACCTTATCAGTACCATGATGTGTTTACATGTCAGAAAGAAATAGCATAAAAATAAGTCATACTCATCTGTGACAGGCAAATATTTTAATTTTCATTAGTTTTGACAGGTTTAGTTTGCCATAGGTAATATACATTTACAAGTTGTGTTTTATTAGCACATCAAATCATGTTGCACTGAATTATAATTTGTCACATAGTATTACTGTTACATTGTATCTGACAGGACATTGCTTCCACTTAAACACACTAAGAATTTGATAAACTTCTGGGAATTTTATGTGTTTTGTATATATCTTCAGCTTCCAAAAGGTGATGTTTTTTTTTGTTGTTGTTGGTCAACAGTATGGATATCTATTAATGAAAGTTTTCACATCAGATAGCGTATTATATTGACTGAAATCTTAGAATTTATTTTTTCTCAGGGTTTTTTGGCTTTTAAAATTCAGTTTTCAGCAACCTTTAATACAATGTACAGAAATGCAATATGCAAAATTCACTAGTGGTCTAATCCCATGTCTTTTAACTAAATAGGGGTTTTGTCACTATCTTCAACTGTCTGTTTCCTTTTAGTAGATGTTCTCAACCTCTATTGCATTTCACTGTGGTTTGTGTAAAGCATTTTATGCAGGGTGTGTTCTGAATGTTTCATAAAGTAACATAATAGCATTCCAATGCTAACTGCTATCTTATACACGTTGAGAAAAAGAAACTAAGAAGGATAAATTGGGTACGTTTTCGGCAAATGATGAAAGCCCATTGACTTAATGATTCCTTTCACAGCCTTTTGTCTGTGTGAAACAGAGGTAGTGTATCTTGAGACTTAGAAGAAACTATTTATACTAATATTCATTACAGCATGCATAGATCCCCCAGTAAGACAGACAAGGATTCCACAACACCAGAAACTTCTCATGTGTACCTAACCAAAAAAAAGAATAAAAAAGAAATGAAAAATTGCCGCTAAAAAATTTATGGACTAACATGAGACCAGACAAACAATAATGGTAATTGGAAGAAGCAGCCCACAATGAGATAACAACAATCCATTTAACAGGTTTGAAATGCAACGATTTTTTCCTCTGGAGCTGCAAGTTGTAAAGCAACTCATTTAATCACTTTTTCTAACTTCAAATATATGCATACACTGCAAATTATGCAAATGATTTAAAATTATTTTCAACTATTGAATTTTTAAATAGTTGTTTAACAAAATATTTTCCAAAATTGCAGTTCTTTACTGCTTTAAGAGGAGATTTTTACTATTAGTACTGAATATATGCTGTTCAAAATGTGCATGAAAACAGGAACTCTGATTCCTAATCTATTTTGTATTTTGTTGTAAGTAGTTGTAATCTAATTAACTACTGTTTAATGTTTCCTATCATTTCCTATTGCTAAGGGTTTAATATTAATTTTTAATAATATTTTTTTCTGGAAACTATTAAATACACATACTCTATACTTACTAAATATCTATAAAATGATAAACATTAAATATATATACACATATAAAGGATATAAAAATTAAATTCTCCCTCATTAAGGAAAATGAAATCACAGTCAAAGGAAGTTCACCTCTCTTCATCTTCACAAAAGAGCTCTTTACTTTCATTGTAAGGTGGTCTTCTGTTACGGTGAGATATTATGAATGTCTTCTTGACCCAACAACTAACTGCTCTCCATCGACCCTGTTATGGTTAAAGAAAAACTGTAAAAGCTCTTTCAGTGTAAGTTTTTAAGAAGTTATTTAACAAATGAATGTTGACCTAAGAGTATATTATAGTGATTCTGCATTAGACTGCATAACCTGTCAAGATCCATTTCATAATTTCTTTATGATCTGTTTTATATGCATCCAGTCATAGAAAGCTCTTTTTTTATTCTTTTTAGTTGGTCTGGTGAATTGACCTTGCCTGGCTGTGAAGTGCCCATTAAGCTACTCTCTCACTCCCCCTCCTCAGCAGAACAGGTGGAGAAAACAAGATTAAAAGATAAAAAGACAGTTTCATGAAGAAAAGCAAAGACCACATGGGAAAGTGAAGCAAAGCAAGAAGATTTTTTATCTACTTCCCATCAGCAGGTGATGTCCAGCCAATTCCTGGGAAGTAGGACCTCGGTACAGACAGTGGTTGCTTCAAAAGACGAATACCTTTATAACAATTTTCCCCCTCCCCTCGCTTTCCCTCAGCTTTTATTGCTGAGCATGACATCATGTGGTATGAAATATCCCTTTGGTCAGTTTGCATCAGCTGTCCCAGCTGTGTCCCTTCCCAACCCCTTGCCCACTCCCAGCCTACTAGCCTTTGTTGGGGAGTGGAGGGTTTTACAGACAGCCTTGATGGTCTGAGAGTACAGTTCAGCAGTAGCCAAAACACCAACATGTTATCAACACTGCTCTACCTACAAATATAAAGCACAGCACCATAAGGCTCACAATCGTTGGTTTTGGTTAACATGGAACATAAACAGTAGCCTACAGAAAATTTCTCTGATTTTTCATCCCAAGAGCATCACATTATCTCACATCAGTTATATCCTGTATATAGTTCTAAAACATTCTAGCACGAAAACCGCTATACGCCCACTATCAATACAAAAGAGAAAATGACATGTTATAACAGTTTAAATACAAGGCAGTGAACTGGGTACTCATGAATTCTTGTACAAAATCCTGCTGTGACTTTGGATAATAATAATTATTATAGTAGTTATTATTTAAAGTTTCATACGCCATAGCTTGTAAATGTCAAATGAGATTATAAACAATTCCCATCCTACACAAATTCTACAGCCTTTTAGAAGGTGGTTGTCCTCCCTCAAAAAATCTGAAATATTAGTAGATAATATAAAGCAAAGGTTGCCATCCTTCAAGTACAAACTGGGAGAAAAAGCATTGAGTAATGAAGAATAAAATTTATGGACTACAACCCATATTCTTTTTTAATCCTCAAGAATGGATTTATACAGAAACACTATTAATTTGATTTATATTATATTCAAAATCAAAGATGAGCTTGAAGTATTTGGACTTAAGTGCAAGGTACAGCTAAGACAGCAGTCTGCAATAACCACGCAACAAATCCTGAACAGTGGTTTACTCTCAATCCATCTTTGCTCTCCTCGAATTAACCTCTACTTTAGTTAAAAACAAATCCAGAACAACAACAAAAAAACCCCAATGGCAAAACAAAAAAAAAGGTCAAATCTGTGATCATGAGATCAGTCCTATAGGTTTTTTACAAAGAATATCTAGAAGACCTCAGAACTGTGAAAAATCTTTACATTGCAATTCTTATTTGATGAATTTAATGCATAACCCATTCCCATTTGATATACACTGCACACAGTACAGCACTGTTGCATACTGTAGAGAAGAGATATTATTTACCATTTTAAAATGTCACCTCTTTTCCTGCCAAAATTCTTTGCCCATCTTTAAAGTAATTAAATTTGTCATGACTATTCAAAATTCATTAATAGAAAATTCTGGCTGATTAAGCACGTCCAAGGCCAAGACCCACAAATAGTGATGTCTTTGATTTACATGGATTCCCAGAGTAAATGTTTGTCTGATAGTGAACGAGAACTGCCTGCATCCTTTATATTATGTTTTCAAAGATTAGTTTTCTTCTTGGTCACACAATTTCACTATCCTTATAAAAAAAGGAATAGAAGCCTCAAAAACCCATTGTTTACCAGTGGGGACTAAACTATAAAAGCACTTTACCTTTGTTCAAAAGACAACATTTCCAAAAACTTTTGTATTTGCCTGCTGCTAGGGAAGAGAAACTTGAAACTTTAACACAAAAAACAATTTTTTTAAAAAAGGACTCCCACTCCATGAAATAAACCAAGAGTCTGTTCACTACTTTATTTCTTCTTCTGTGTTCTACTGGCAATCCTATACAGAAATACTTGCTACAGTGCACTGCTCACATTTTGAAAACATCTGTAAATTAACCACTGTCAAAGTAAACAACATATACGTACAGTCTGCATTCAATGAAAGGGTGAAAACAAACAAGTAAATTTCTGCAGTAGGAACACAAATGTTTAATGAAAGATTTTTGTCTTCTTTTGAAAATTATACCACTCCTTAAATTGCTTCTTTCAGCAAATTATTTTCTAAACTTTTCTACAGAGGCACATGAGTGTATGAAGATATAAACCTGAAAACTCTTTTTATCATTGTGTGTACTTTGTAACTTCTTTCTTTGCTGGATATTCAAAAACTAGAACATTTATAGTCAAAGTTGTTTTCACTCGTAGTCCAAGAATATCAAGAATCATTTTAAAATGATTGAGCTGGTGTTTCTAAGTATTCTTGATTAGGTTCTGTGATATCTTAACTGTAGGAAGAAATACCAAGCAAATTCTGTATGCACTGTTGTTACGAATCATCTAATATTTTCATTGTAAATATTTGTTATTAAGTCTTCTCAGTTGTGTCTTTATGAGGTTCTAACTTTGTATTACAGATCATGAATCAATAATACATGTTCACCATTAAACAAACGAGTCACATAAATTGCCTTTATTGCTGTGAATAACATCTAAGAATGCAGACAGTTATGTAGTGAAAGTCATACCGAAAAGAAAGCTTTTCAAATGACAGAGGCACACTGGCATTGCAGCAGTGAAGGCACACTGGGATTTGGACTAAAATTCTGAAAGTTTGAGAACATAGGTGGATAACAGCATTTTGAAAGTGTTATATTCCCATTAGACCTGTAAAGTTAAAGAAGGTTCAGGAAGCTTTTGTACTTTTGGATAAGCAAAATGTTTAAGACAGTTTCCCACAACAGTTTTGCTCACACCTACAAGAACATGCGAAAGAAGCCATTCGCATGGTAACAATTGATGGAACCGTTAGGAATAAAAAGCATTTGTCTGTTTCTGCCTTCCAGCTTCTTGCCAGACTGAAACACAGCTTTTATAGTAGCTTTTTCTTCACTTTTTTTTTTTTTCTAAATAAACCTCCCAAGACTTAGTCCCTATCATTTTTGATTACAGAGATAGCTGTTGTGTAAGAGTAACATGCAAGTGATTGTAAATGGGGAATAAAAATAACTTGAAGATGATGTAAATCAGGGCATTTTATACAGAATATGTCACAATTAGAAAGAATTCAAGCCCCCTTCAAGCAAATTATTAAGGATCAAACCTCCGATAACACATATATTCACAGTTCTATTGCCTTCAACAAAACATCAGAAGTTAATTACAACCATGAAAAACGGTCTTTTGTATTGTAGACTTGAGGAATGCCTCATTTCCTGAATACTTTCACTGCCAGCATTTTGGAAGTAAAAGATGCAGAAAGACATTGCTCCATCATCCAACCAGATGTGTCTTTCTCTTTTGAACTTAGTTTTGTGAAGTGTATAAAAGCAAATAATAGAACCGATTACTCAGCTGCATAACAAATAGCCATCGTGCATTGTTTGATTGTGGCCCCTGGCGGGAAGAACTAAAAATAATTCAGAGGTCTTCAGAAGATATGTATTAATTCATTTCCATTCTTCTTTGACATCCTGTACTAGTTCAGCTGTTGTTTCAAAGAGAGAGAAAATTAGTGGAGCTTAGATATAAAATCATAGAGTCATAGAATAGTTTGGGTTGGAAGGGACTTTTATTAACTTTTTATCGTCTTGAAAATAGTGTAGCTTAAATTATGCTGATGCTTGCATTTTTATTTGAAATGTTATTGTGTCACAATTTGTTCAATACTAGATCACCTAGAATATACTAATACTGGCAGCTAAATGTAAATAATCATGAGTTGTCTGTGCCATCAGCCTTAAAATGTGACTCTTGAATTTTTGACATTTGCATAAAAATTGTAAGATTTTCCTAAAAAATCTTATCTTTCTTCTTTACTTTTTTTTTTTTTTTAATCAGTTTATACAATGTCTTCTCCAAGTTTCCATACACTTGCAAGGTCTATAATCTTACCAGAAATTTTCAGTTTCTGAAATACTTTTAAGTGTTGAAAAAGGCACAATAATAACTTATAGCTATTGTTTAAAATAGAATCTTGAAGGAGCAAGCTCTCTCAGTCTTCATCCAGGATTAGGTTTAATACGTTGATTTTGAGACTATTAATTATTACATGAGTAAACAGTAAACCATTACCCAATTGATAACCTTTCAATTTATTGGCAAGAAAGAGCTTTATCTAAATGAATGTTTTGTGTCTTTTTTCCTGCTACAGAAAGCCGAATTGGGAAAAAAAGAATTTGGTTATCCCATTGCAAGTGTTTTTATAGACATACCTTTTTAATTGCCCTAGAATGAGTCAGCTACCTTTTCAAGAATATAGACAAAAATATAATTCTTTGGTTTGTTTCAATAATTTGTTGGTCTTTTATATATTTGCAATGCTTTTCATCTTGAAATATTGCTTAACAATCCATGATGAATGGCATCACTTTTATGATGATTTAAAAAAAACCAGAAGTGGCTTCCTGGGGAAGGGTGTTAGTACTTGTTTCAGGTGAAAATCTATAGAAAAATATATGCATTGTAAGGCACATTTACTTTTCCAAAGTTGCTCGGTTATTTTTTTTGTTTTGTTTTGATTTTTAAATAGGTGTCTTCTAAATGTGGAAAATCTTGTAGCAGAGGTATTATTTTTTCTGTTAACAGATCTTATTTCTCCCACCTATATTTCCTTGCAGTTTATTTTTCAGGCAGTTACATGAACAGCTTTTTAATGTTTAAAAAAAAAACATTAAGTTCAATAAGTAATTTTGGCATATGCTTGAGTTGTAGATAAAAATAAAATTTGAGATCTTTGTCACAGTGTCCTGGTGTGAATGGCTTGTCTCAAAACAGATTTTGTCACCTAGGATTTCACAGTAAAGCTACACACATTCTGCTAAGGCATTACTTTTCACAGAGAAATGTATATACCAAATATATTCACATCTCAGAGACTTGAGGGTTGTTGAAGTTTCTGTCTGTGGCCATTACTATACATAAGTAAAGCAGTGAATGAATTAAAAAAGTGAGCATTTGGAACAACCAAAACTAATTGTATCCTGGGAAACTAACTAGGGAAATGTATACTATTAAAAGTTAAAAGATTAACAGCCTTACCATGTTCCAATACTCATTGAAAGGGTTTACCTAATGACTCTAGGGTTTGCCTAAAGACTCTTAGGAAGCTATTGTCTCTTTAAATTGAGTATACTTAGTTGAAGAAGTTGAAAGTAAAAAGGAGTAGTAAGAAAACATAGAGACAGGAAACAATACAGGGACAAAATACAAAGATGGTTTAATAATTAGGACTGTACATTAATAATTAGAACTGCAATTTACAAGCAATAAGATGCACCTTACACTTGTATCTTCAGTGAGCTCTGGGTAAATCATTCAGTGTTGTATTCATCTCGGTAAATGTTATCTGTAGTCATCCAGAATTTTTTTATAATCAATAGATGGAATGAGGCCCCGAGCTTATCAGCACGCTTGAGCAGATGCTTACATTACTGAGACATATCCATTTGGCCTTAAAGAACCACCTAGTGATTAGTGATGGTTAGATAAAGCAGCTTGGTGTCTCCCCTAGCAAGCAGTTACAGTATCAAGTACAATAGATTAAAAGACAGGTTATGATTGTAGGCAACCTGAGTTCAGACTGCTGAAAAAACATAGTGATATAGGCACTTAAAGATAAGACTTGAAGCACATCAGATTTCAGGCTGCACAGGCTGAGTGGTATTATATTTAATGCTTCTAAGAACCCTGACCATATAATGGGAATATCCGGTACTTTTCTGTCTCATGGAGGAGAGGAAAAGAATCAGTAACCAGGAAGTGGTAACGAGTAGTAGTGATAATAAATCCTGCTTAAGGCTGATAGAGTAAGAATCTGATTTTCTCTCAAAGAGAGTGAAAGAAAATATAAGTGTGAGTATTAGGAAGTTTGTCTTAATCCACACCCCTAGAATGACTGGAAAAAAGAGCAGAATTATCAGTAAATGAAACTATTGGAAAATAAAGAACTCTCATCTGTGCAAGTGGCTAATTATATCATTTAGAAAAACAAGGACGTGATTTTGAATTCTGCCACTTTTTTTTCAAGGAGATGTCTACAAAGTCATTCAGCATGAGCTGCCTAAGGAACTAAATACCTGGCCTGCAAAACCTTTCTGCCATTTACGACTGACTGCAATCCATTTCAAAAAATGAGAAGTTAAAAATTATTTGGTTTTGTTTAGTGGAACTGAAAACCTGTCACAAAATAGCACAGAGTTTCCAAATTCCTACAGCTGGCCTTTAATGAATTGCTTTCTTAGTAGGCTTCTACAAACCAGCAAGTTAGCTAAGTGAGCTCTGTGACTCAGTGAGGGGAGTGTTCAATCACTAGACAGTAGTTCATAGAGCAAGAATTTAGCTGCTTCCAGGAATTCTATTTCTACTTTTTTGGGTTTGTCAATAGTCCAGTGAGCCTGGCAATCAGGCAGGTCCGCTACGTGGGAGGTGAGTTGCTGTAGACACCTGGAAAGCTTGGGAGATGCTTAGTCAAATCTCCAGACCAGGAGCCAACAGAGCTAGTTGCTAAGGAAACCTTTAAGTTTGTCAGCTACCCTCTGAGATGCATCTAGCTAAATACCTGACTGCCCAGAAAAACTGGTCACCCTGACAGCCTGGGTGTGCCATTGTCTGCCTCCCTGGGTTCTCTGTATGGTGGTTGGGTAAAAGGGCTGCTTTGCTCATCAACTCTGTAGTCTTTCTGGCTGGTGCACAGAAGGAACAGCTATGGTGTGCACAGGACTGGAGAGATGGATAGCTCAGCAGATGGAGAGCAGCAGAAATTTGTAAAATGAGTTGTGGGAGCCTGGGAAAATCACTTTAGATTTCTGGAAGACTTAGGAAGCTGAATGATTTGGTTTCTTGGTTTCTATATGCAGGGTTGATATGATTTAATATTTCCCTGAAATATTGGATTTTTCTGGATGAGAATTTTCTGTCAATTATTTTGAACAGCTTTACTCTCCTATAATAGGCCATTGCATATTAAAAGCAGTTAAACATTTTTGCTAGTTCCGCATAACTTGAAAACAGAATAGTTCATGTTTAATATTATTATGCATTTTTATTGCATTTTTTTCATTTAAAGAGACAATTTAACCTTGCAAGAAAAACAAAACAAAAAAACAAATGCCATTTCATTTGGAGGTTTAATAGCCAACAGAGAAATTCATCCCAGCTGAAACACTGTCAACATCAATGCGTTTGACCTTTTAGTCCTGAACTCACATCGCTTTCCTTGACTCTAGAGATTTCTAGGCCTGGAAGGGAGTTTTTTCTTTCAAATGTAAAATATCACTCTCTAGCTTTGGGGCTAAATTAAAAACCTGCTTGTCTGGTTTAACACTTTAAAATGTTATTGGTTCTTGTGTTATTATTGATTACAGTTTTTGCAGCTCGCTTGTGATAGAAAATAGCTGCTCAACAATGGAACTTGGATTGATATTCATTCATTAACTTTGAAAAAGGATGTAAATATCCTGAACTATGTATTCATTCAAAATTTATCATTCCCCCTTATGATTTAATAATGCTTGAGGAACTGAAATTATTGTTCCTTTCAAGAAAGTCAGTATTAAGTTAAAGAGTTAGAACAACATTCAATAAAAATCCAGTGAAACTGCTTTTCAACAGACCCTTCGGCCCTGTTACAATTAATTATTTTTTAAGAATTTATACACCTACACATGCAGAACACATTCTTCCGTGTGTGTATATATATACACACATATATATGTATATATATGGAAGATTTCAAGTACATCCAGCTTCATTATTACTATTTGTTTTGATTGATGTGAACTGTAACTTCTAATAGTGTTACATACGCACACATGTATATATATGATATTGATTCTGAATTTCTCTTATAAAATATTTTACAAATCTTGATGGAGGAAATACATATATCTGGTTTTCTGATAAAATGAGAAGCTGGAGGAATCTGTAGTGAAATGCATACAGTATAATGAATACACAACCTACGAAACCTTTCACTGTTTGCCAACAGATTATGGAATGCAACCACAATTGTCAGAATTCCCAAAATTACTGTTTTTACATCTGTAGGATGACTAGCATCAGTAAAAAAAACTACCAAATAAAACAAATAACAAGTAGTGAAGTACTTCAGGTACTTATTGGAGGACAGGGAGTTCAACAGAGTGAAAAATGGCTAGAAGCTTTATCTTCTCACATCTTATGGCTGCCTTAACCCTTAGGATCTTCACCACCCTTTTAAGTCTTCACAGAATCAGAAAACAGTAGGGGTTGGAAGGGACCTCTGGAGATCATCTAGTCCAACCACCCTGCTAAAGCAGGGTCACCCAGAGAAGGTTGTACAGGCTCTCATCCAGGCAGGTTTTGAATATCTCCAAAGAAGGAGAATCCACAACACTTCCGGGCAGCCTGTTGCAATGCTCCATCACCACCAAAGTAAAGAAATTCTTCCTCATGTTCAGATGGAACTTCTTATGCTTCAATTTGTGCCTGTTTCCCCTAGTCCTATCACTGGGCATCACTGAAAAGAGTCTGGCCCCATCCTCTTGACACTCACTCTTAAGAAATTTATAAGGATTTACAAGGTCCCCTCTCAGCCTTCTCTTCTTCAGGCTAAACAAGCCCAGCTCCCTCAGCCTTTTCTCAGAGGAGAGATGCTCCAGTCCCCTCATCATCTTTGTAGCCCTCCTCTGACTCTCTCCAGTAGTTCCTCATCTTTCTTGAACTGGGGGGCCCAGAACTGGATGCACTACTGCAGATGGGATCTCACTAGGGCAGAGTAGAGCGGGAGGACAATCTCCCTCAACATGCTAAAAGAGATCTTCCTGCTAGTGAAGGTCCCTCTGGATGGCATACTGTCGTTCTGGTGTGTCAACTGCACCACTCAGCTTGGTGTCATCTGCAAACTTGCTGAGGATGTACTCGGTCTCACAAAGTCACTGATGAATATGATAAGCAGCACCTGTACCAGTATGGACCCCTGAGGGACAACACTTGTCACCCGTGTCCATTTGGACATCGAGCTGTTGACCACTACCCTCTGGAAGAGGCCTTCCAAACAATTCATTAGCCACCGAAGAGTCAATCCATCATATCCATATTTCTCCTATTTAGAGAGAAGGATGTTGTGAGGGACTGTGTTGAAGTCTTTACAGAAGTCCGGATAGATCATATCCTTAGGTCTTCCCTTGTCCACTGATCTACTCACGCCATCATAGAAAGCCACTAGGTTGCTCAGACAGGACTTGCCCTTGGTGAAGTCATGCTGGCTGGCTCGTATCACCTCCCTGTCCTCCGTGTGTCTTAGCATAGCTTCCAGGAGGATCTGTACCATGGTTTTCTCAGGCACAGAGGTGAGGCTGACAGGTCGGTAGTTCCCAGGGTCCTCTTTCCTGCCCTTTTTAAAAGTGGGCACAAAATTTCCCTTCCTCCAGTCACCAGGACCTTAAACTTACTGCCATGACCTTTCAAATACCATGGAGAATGACTTGGCAACTCCACCAGCCAATTCCCTCAGGACTCTGGGATGCATCTCGTCAGGTCCCACAGACTTATGTACGTTCAGGTTCCTCAGGGCTAGGTGACCTCTAAAAGTCCCTTCCAACCCAAAGCATTCTATGATTCTATACTTCCGTGAAAACAGGCTTGAAAGAATGAGATTCATCCACATTTACATTGTACAGTTTGATGAAAGACACTGGAGATGGAAACATTTTCTTTCATTGCAGGTTTTTAATATTGAATAAAATGCATCAGATTCTTCTTGCCTTTCAGCAGAAATCATATAGAGACAGGATTTTGAAAAACGTTTAATGTATGTAGAATTGTTTTCAGAATAAGAAAATTAAAGAATATAGGGCAAGTCTATAGATACTGAGCAAAACACTCATAGGAAGTGCATGCTGTTTCTTCTACATTGTTCTATATACCTAAGTGCCTTTTCAAAAACAGCTCACAAAAGAAAAAAGAGATCTGTACACTGAATCATAAAACAAGGTACAATGTTATCATTGTTAAATAGCTCTAGATTTCAACGATATTTTGATGTCTGATCACATAGGAAGAGCAATCTTCTTGTGGATTCAGAAATCCGGAACTCATTTCTATAGAATGCTATGAAGGTCACAGATGCAAATCTCATCTGAAAGACGATTAGACAAAATCCTCAGTGAAAACTGAAACCAATTGTTCTTATGCAATCCAGCTATGAAAGCTTCTAATACTAAAGTTGCCAAAAGTTGGATGAGAGAGGGAAATGATGGCAACAGAGTACCGAAGATTTGCTCTGTTCCTCTGGCTTCTTGTTTGGAAGTACAGCTTAAGTATATGAGCAAAAGAGCTTCAGGATTCTTTTACTTGGAGATTTTTTACACCTTAGTAGTAAAAGTATGCCGAGAAATGTTCAGCCTGGAGGAACTCCTTTATATCGACGATAGTGAGGTACTTCAGAATTGCCAACCACTTGTCCGAGTTTTCTGTGGTTTAGTTTTTTCATACTTCTTATCTGTGCCAGAGTATATAGCTCATTTAACAAAGATGAGAGATAGAGATTACATGACCTAAAATGTGCTCAGGCATCAGCATTGTTCTGACAACTCTGCAGAAGATGTTATAGCACATAAAAGCTATAAAATATCTTGGCAACTGAAGAGAAAAGGCACTACGGCCTCTCAGCAGATGATGAATCATAACCCATTGTACTAAAACGTGTAGCTTGACAACTGATGGTTGAAGGCTCCTCTTGATTTTTACGAAAGATGTTGCAATTGTTCCTTGTACTTTCAGAATTCATCAGTTACTCTTCTCCGTTGAAGAAACATAAAGCCTGTAGTGTACTTCTGTGCATTCTATCTTCTTCTATGCATAACTCTACAGGAAACCTACATATATGAAGAAACAGAAATAACATAATTTAAAATTCGTCAGGTAGTATTCTTTAAAGGAATCTCTGAGATTTCAGCAAATTAATAGTAAAGAGCTGTCTTCACAGTCTTTTTAATGTTTGAAGCTCCCTTTTAGAGAAATTCATATATTGCACACAAATCACTTTAGAACTTCATGAAACACTAACTCATTGACTTTCCAGACTATATATGTTTGTTCATGCAGCAAAGACTTGCCTTATTTCTATACTTCTTCAGAAATTTGGTATTACTTTTCCTGAAGTGATCTTAATGTTCTGACTTATTTTCTGCAGCAGTGGGGCATGAAATAATGCATGTCTGGGAAAGAATTTCCCAGTGCCTAAAGATGAAGTTCAAATGGAAGCAAAATTTTACTCCAATAGACATTTTTAATATGCCCTCAGTGATCGTGTGTTTTGTGATTCATCCTGTTGCAAAAATTTTATTGCAGTGTAAGGCTTTGAGTAGTAGAATGGAAATTACTGTGATGGAAAAGAGGCAATGATGAGCACAGCCAGTGACATACTCGCTTACTTACTCATTTCAGGAAATCTGTTTTTTAAATTTGTAGCCTCAGCTGTACGTATACAAGACAGATACAAGGCAATATAACCACGTTACATGTCTTCAGTATTAACACTGGAATGACTTTTGAAAAAAAAATTCATTGATTCTCCAATTTTTTGGTAGACTTTTATATACTTCAAATACTATTCTGCCTGCAGGTGTCCTAGTTTAGCCCAGCAGCCATTAGCTAAGCACTAGACAACCTCTCACTCACCCCTCCCTATCGTCCCGAGTGAGGTGGGGGGGAGAAATTGACAAAAGGTAAAACCTGCGGGTTGATAAAAAGACAGTTTAATAAGATAACAAAGTAAGTACTAATGCTAATACCGTTACTACTAATAATAATAACAATAATAATGATAGTAATGAATATACAAAATTAACTATATACTATACAATTTTTCTCACCACCCGATGACCTTCACAGCCACTCCCTGAGAAGCAATCACAGAACCTGGAAAGTCACAAATTTCATGAAACTCCCCCCCGAAAATGAACACCTGGAAAAGTCCAAAAACTCCTGGACGAGAGAGGAAGAGGAGATTGCTACCCCCCAGTTAACACCTATTTATAAATTGAGCATGACATCTATGGTACGGAATATTTCCATTGGCCAGCTTGGGCTAGCTATTCTCCCTCCCTGATCCTGCACACCTCCTCATTAGCTGAAAATGAGAAACTAGAAAAAGTCTTTGATTTCATAGCCACAACTGAAAACATCAGTATTATCAACATTCTTCTTGTACTAAATCCAAAACACAGCAGCTACTGAGAGGAAAATTAACTCTATCCCAGCTGAAACCAGGACAGCTGGCTAAAATATCTGCATCACAGAGCTCTAGTTGAGTAACAGCACTGCAATTGCATAGTTTACACCTTCACACTTAAGGAAACTACAGTGCACTAGCATAAGCTACGTATCTGCTGTATTAACAGCTGCAGGCTTTATATCAATTTACATGTACTAGACTACTTGTTACATTCAATCAGATGATAAAAATGAAATAAAATTCCAGACCAGTGAAAAGAAAGACACAAATAACCTACAGTTCTGAATACTCTATTAGTTTCTTCAAAGCTGTGATTCATGAAGCTGACAAAGACTCCTGTCTTCTTTTTAGGTAATTTTTATTATTCTGGCTTTCCTAGACTTTTGGCTAAGATTTCTTTCAGGTTTGAAAATGTAAGAGAAAGATGATGGGATTCAAAGAGTCCTCAGGTGTGGTCACGTCATGTAGTTTTGGTATGTTTTTCTGTAACAAATGAAAAACTAAAGCTCCTGGGTTAATTTTAAGCAGGTAGTTTGGAAACTCTCCAAAGAAAATGTTCTTCAGTAGAATATACAGAATTATCCAAATGTTTCATGAGAGGCTTTACCTTTAGGATAAAACTTCCCCTTAAAATGAGTAATTTGGCCAGCAATGCAGTATTCAGGGATCACCTGTAATATTTGTGCCACAGGGTCAAGAATCTATTTTAACACTCAAGCTAGTATTTCATATCCTACATCATCACCTTTACCACACCAGCTACTATGTCACAAGGTTTCACTTCTTTCAAAGAATCACAGAATCACAGAATGTTTGGGGTTGGAAGGGACCTCTGTGGGTCATCTAGTCCAACCCCCCTGCCAAAGCAGGGTCACCTACAGCAGACTGCACAGAACCGCATCTAGGCGTCTCCAGAGAAGGAGACTCCACAATCTCCCTGGGCAGCCTGTTATGGTGCTCCATCACCCTCAGAGGGAAGAAGTTCCTCTTCATGTTCAGACGGAACTTCCTATGCTTCTGTTTGTGCCCATTGCCCCTTGTCCTGTCGCTGGGCATCACTGAAAAGAGTCTGGCCCCATCCTCCTGACACCCACCCTTGAGATATTTATAAGCATTTATTAGGTCCCCTCGCAGCCTTTTCTTCTTCAGGCTGAACAATCCCAGCTCCCTCAGCCTTTCCTCATAGGAGAGATGCTCCAGTCCCCTCACCATCCTCGTAGTCCTCCGCTGGACTCTTTCCAGTAGCTCCTCATCTTTCTTGAACTGGGGAGTCCAGAACTGGATGCAGTACTCCAGATGGGGCCTCACAGTATCTGAATAATGAAATATTACTCAGAGTACAGATTTTAATTTGATCTGTGCACATGACATTTTGGTTTACTTGCCATAGTTTCCTTCCAAAATGTGCAGTAAAAGTTTTTAAATTTTAAATATTTGCAGTTAGTTCTTAAACACTTTTTCCACTCTCTAACGTAATCTGTTGTAATTATTTAAACAGTCCCAGTATTCTCACTCTGTCTCTGTGTTCAGTGCTATGTGGCTGTGTCAGAAATTCACGAATAAATTCTGAGGTTCTCGAAATAAGTTTACTACATTAAGGAGACTGAAATATCCTCCCTTGATCTCAACTGCTTCAATTTAAAATATGTTGATCAGGACATTTTTTATAAGCTTTGCTAGAAATAGAGCAAACCTAACAAAAGGATTTGATGTTTATGTCCTTAAAGCTTTAGAATTTTTTCCTGCTGTAGGTTTTTATTCCCTGTTCAAATTTTTTTAGATGTAGCATGCAATAAATTTGTTTTTCCTTTTCCTGTTAAAAGAGATTAATCTTTTGACACAGAGCCATGGTGTAAAGTCACAGAATCACAGAATCACAAAATGGTGAGGCTGGAAGGGACATCTGGAGGTCATCTGGTCTAGCAGCCCTGCTCAAGCAGGGTCACATAGAGCCGGTTGCCCAGGACCATGTCCAGACAGCTTTTGAACATCTCTAAGTATGGACGCTCTGCAACCTCCCTGGGCAACCTGTGCCAGTGCTCAGTCCCCCTCCCAGAAAAACAGTGTTTTGTGATGTTCAGAGGGAACCTCATGTGCTTCAGTTTGTGCCCATTCCCATTGGTCCTGTCACTGAGCACCACTGAAAAGGGCCTGGATCAACTTTCTTTGCACCCACCTTTGAACCTTCTCTTCTACAGGCTGAACAGTCACATCTGTCTCAGCCTTTCATCATGTGAGAGATGCTTCTGCCCCTTAATTGTTTTGCTGGCCTTTCATTGGTCTCTGTCCAGAATGTCCATGCCTCTCTTGTACAGAGGAGCCCAGAATTAGACACAACACTCTGGATGTGGCCTCATCAGTGCTGAGGAGAGGGAAAGGATCACCTCCCTTAACACAACGGCAACACCTCTCCTAATGCAGCCTAGGATAACATTAGTCAGCTTGGCCAGAAGGGCACTTTTCTGGCTTATGTTCAACTTGGTGTCCACCAGGACCCCCAGGTCCTTTTCTGCAAAGCTGATTTCCAGACTGTTGGCCCCCAGTATATATTGGTGCATAAGGCTGCTTCTCCCTAGGTGCAGGACCTTTGTACTTTCCCTCTATAAAATTCATGAAGTCCAGGATTAGGGAAGATTATACATGTTGCAAATTGGGAAGCATGTCTTGAATCCTCCAAATAACAAAGATACATGAAAGAGAATCACCAGATGAGAAGCTGATCATATGTTAAGTCTGTGCACATAAAGACTATTTAGATACATTGGGAAAACCAGGGACAAAGAGCCTAAAAGAAGTGTTCACCAAGAACAGGATGTGGCCCTGGAAAGAAGGGGCCTAGAAAGAAGGGGGTGAACATACTTGCTGGAGGAAATATCCTGGAAATTGTGGTAGGACGTGAAGCTAGGGAAGGCAGATGGAGATGAATTCAGGAGGAAGCTGATGGACCTTGGCTGGTAACACACAAAATTGTAACTACAGGGACTGGCGCAGCACAATCCAACACAGTGTTATGCCCAGCTTTTCTTGTCTAGCAGAGACCTCCTTGCTGTGAAGAGAAGCTGAGCCCTACAAAATGTCATGCTGAGGGGAACAAGTAAGTGAGTGTGAGTGATAATCTAGTAGGGTAAAAACTCTAAAACCCATGCTTCTTCAAGAAATCCCAGTATGCAGATCCACTGTGGGTTGTTGTACTCTGTCTTGCAGGTAAAACTTGGCTCTAAAAAAAAAAAATTGCTCAAGATATTTGTGAAGGTGATCAGAGCTGACCCTCAGAATCACTGAAGAGTTTGATTGCATCTCTTACTTCAGGCCAATAAGTAAGAAAATCAGTCAGGAAATAAAAAGTTACCTGGAAAATATTCTTTCAAGAGGGTAACCAATAACAAATATGTTTCAGTTCAGAGACTAATTTCACATTAGAATTAAATTGTAAATTATATGGCAATTACAAATATTTTCATACTTTGAAAATTTCACATATGTTGGAACTAAATTTTTTGTGCAAAACTGAATAAAGTAAAAATTAATAAGAGTTTAAATTATCCCTAATAGATTGCATGCCATTAAGATCCATAAAATAAAGATTTCACCAATGATACTGTAAAAATTTGGTTTTATTTCCCTATCTTTTATGTGTTGCTCAGTCCAAGAGATGTCCATTTCATAAAGCAGATTTTTTTAAAACAGAATGACCAATTTAATTCAAAAGTATTGCTATGATCATTGACAGTAACACCATGTGACCAACAAATTGTTTTATTGCATTCTTTTCACGATAGTAACTGAAGACAGTCAAATGATGTTGTAACTCTCATTGTCTGAAGATATCTCAAAAGTAATTTGTTTTTTAATATACATTATCTTGAATCTTCCTTTCCTTGGTCATTTACTCTCGTTTTCATAAGAAACACTAAAAATCTTTCCTGCGCTCATTTAAATGTGTAATCTCATCATCAGCCAAACTATATGGTTCATAGTAACTGGCTGAATTTTTGTTTTCAAGTTTTACAATTTATTCTTTATACATAAATATCTGAAAATCTTCTCAAGGAGTTGATTAGAAGTAAACGATTGTAGTAAAATACTTCGGTTACTGAAAACCATATACCCCTTCTGAGATTATAATTTTACATTTAATTTATCTATATAGTGTAGTTAGGAGGTACATTTCTGAGTGAAGTGACTGCTTTTAAAGCATGCTCTTTTGATAGTCCCAGAGAACATAATCTCCCACATCAATAAGAGGAAACTCAAAGTTTTCCACACTGCTCTATCAAGAATATAATCACTTCACTTTTCAGAGTCTGCCAGTAGAGATGCCAGTTGTACTGCTATATGGCAACAGGCAGTCAGGCAGGATGAATCTGATTCTGTAACTTAAGACTAATAAACAGAGGATGTGCTTTGAAGATCAAGGATAAAATATTTCCATCTGAACTAGTTGTATGGCGCAAACCCCACCTCAGCTGTATATATCCAGATGTATTTTCTTCTAGCAGAGTAAATTCATCTATTGAATGTGAAATTCAGTGGCTTTCATTACAACAAAGCGTGTGCCACCTGGGTGGTGGCAGAGGTATATGCTGTAGTAGAATATGCAAACCACAAAACTCTTACAGATTATACCCTTGCATTAGCACTCAAATACATCCAGTAATATCCAGTAATGCTTCTCTGCCTATGCTGTAACCTCCATAATGCCATTACAAGGACATTTCCCACAACATGTATTAACTGCAGAAATACTGCGACATGTATTCTTGTTTTTCCATTTGTATTAGACCTATTTCTGAAGTTGTATGGTACAGCAGGCCTCACAGGGCATCCCAAATCAGTCTCACTCACAGTATGGAAGATAATGTAATGAAAAGATTTAATGGGAATGACAACAATGTCTGAATGCCTGTGTCTGTGCAGATGCTTATACCATCTCAGATCCCCAGGCGCATCTTGTTTTCCCCAAGAAATTGGGTGTGCTATCCCTTTCCAATTCTAGCTTCTTTTGGTAGAAAACCCAGTCATGGAGAAAAAAAGAAGAGCTTTAGTGCCCTGTTTCCTCAGCCTGTTTGGTAGGAAGAAAAGCTCTGCAGGGTCTATTACACAGTACATCTATCCCACAAAATACTTGTGCTCCACTTGTCTCCTTGCTTGCTGCTTATTCACTATCTAGACTGTGTAGACACTTGTGATGTCAGCAACACTCCCAAAAACTTGAGCCGGTCTGATAAAATCAGTTAAAAGTTTTCCTGACTTTTGCAGAAATGTAGTAAGACAAAGTTCACCACGGTCAAAGTGAAATTGGTTTTGCATAGGCAAGCATTCACCCCTGTACAATTAAATCCAAGTGATATCCCAAATATTAGAAAATATAGACAAGTCATTTAAATTCTAAGCAATGAAAAACCATGAACCTAGCTTTGCCAAGAAAAGGATGTTCTTAGTACTAGCATAACACTGGACATTGGCTCTAGGTTTATTTTTTTCTTCTTGTTTACCTCAAAAAATCTGCCTTCAAGCAAAAGAGTTGCTTTGGTACACTGATGCATTACAAGTAAGAGCCACTGGACAAATGGCAAACGTAAAGAACTGTGTTAGAATGTAGTTATAAAATCACTTTTGAGTTTCCATGATTTTCATAATCTGATATTTGAAATAGTTTGTCACACATTAAAGTGTTGGACTAGATGACCTCTAGGGGTCCCTTCCAACCCAAAACTTTCTATGATTCTATGATTCTAAAGAAACATCATAAGATGACACTTAAGTTTCTGCTAATGTTAGTGAGCTGCAGTTAAGTCTGTCTAGTACTAACTCTTTATTATGTCTGATATTACAGCTGTCAGCAAACAAGTAGAAAAAGGCCTCTTTTTTTTTCTCTCTCTCTTTTTATTTATTCCTATGTCTGACCACTCAAAGAATATACAGAATACAGGGCACATTCTGATACAGCTTGATTTTTTTCCCTTTGGCTAATCATGCATTTTTAAGACCTCAGTGTTTCTTTTTATAGAGTTTAGCATTTCTTGTGTTTGAATTGATATTGCTGCTAACCTTTTTCCCCTGTTCTCATTGTCTCGTTTTAAATTCCAGCTTTTCAGGTCTTCTTCATAGCATGACTCGTCAACAATGAGAGAGGTAGAGATTCTTGATATCTAAGATAATCACCTCTTAGCTATCCACACATTCTCATCAGAATTCTGTTACATGAAAAAAGAAGAAAATTCTATGTCTCTGAGCTACAGGAGATTTCTAGCTATTTTTTATATGATTTATTTATGATCACACAAGTGCATTAGTAACTTTTTTTTATTTATTGAGATTTTAATGAGGCAATTAAAAGCTATATATATAGATGAAAGTGAGAAAATGTAGAAATGTATGAAAGACGTAAGATACAGTGCCTTAATGACATTTTCTCTTCTGGAATTTTTCATACTTTCATTACATTCCTCAGTTTCCACCTCTTAATAACTTACTTTCTGAATTAATTTCCTCTCTTCTGCCATATTTTACCCTTCCCCCCTGATTACCTATATTCTCTTTTCGATATACCTAGGTAATTAGAAGTGTCTAAGCGTAGGACTTCTCTATCAAAATCTACCCTAGGCTATGAACCCTTTTGTGCTGAGAACAGGCATCATCAGCAGTTATATATGAATAAACACAACTCCCCCACCACAAGTTACATGTAAATGCCAGCAATCAGAATTCTTATGGACACCATATTTCTGTTCTGTTGAATAATCAGAGTTCAACAAGAAGACCTCCACGGAGAGTATTTACAGTGAGATTAGCAGGTCTGCATACAAGCTGAAATTTAACTACCATAGGTGACCACACTGGGAAAGCTATGACAAAGCAATTGTGTCATGGAAATGCAAAGCTGTTCAGACTTCACAAATTCCAGTTGGACAGCTTTATTTTTTATAAAATGGTCTCTTGTTCCAGAATATGAAGAAGCTATATTAGATGCTGGGAGCCTGTTCAAGATGTTCACAGTCTTTTCTATTCAGGCTCCATCATTTCTGTAGCCTTGTTTTTTAGCAGAGTGCGTATGAATGCTGAAGTTATGGCTGTATTTGTGAACAAACTTGAATTTAATGTAATTGTCAGGGACAATTCTTGATGACAGGAGAGTGATTGTCTAACTAAAAGCATGGTCGACCCCACTGTTTGTGTTGGGCTTAGGAGTTATGATGCTCCTGGGACTTTTCCAAGGTTCCCATGTCCCAGGAGGCAGCTTGACCATGATGCTTCCCTCATGAAGTCCTCACTGATGCAGTAACAGTGCATCGGGGACTGCAAGAGCTTATTGAACCTTACGTCACTCATCCTGTGCAGTTACCACCATGATCTGCAATCCTGGGTGCTTTTAATTTGCATAAATCTTTAGAATTATTGATTACTGCTGTGTGGTAATCGAGCAATCCTGGATTAAAATTTGGCTTCTAAAAATGTAAAGATCGATCTTCATATCAGGTTATCATCAAATTTGGGCAGAGAAGGGATTGTTCCTGAGCTGTTAGGACTACAGTTTAAGGTCTTTTGCTCTGAGGATATTCAAGAGGTTGGTTCTCCAGGATCATTGAAAGGTACAAGATCTTTATCAAACTACTATACTCTGTCATTCCATGGATGTTTATTGTATAATTTATTGGGTCAGATGGATCAGTAATTTCTAACAAAATCATGACTTCCAGAAAAAATTGCGAACACATCTGTCTTAGATCTTTTGACATGCTCAAAGAGGTCCTAAGAAGGACCATATTTGTGTCTCTTTCCATATCTGCTACTAAAGTTAGCTGAATCAAAGCCTGCATAGTATAACTGCCTACTTTGCAATCATACTTCTGACATTTCAGAGTCTAGAAACAAGACCTTTTACAAATTCATCAGGTGCGTCTTCCTGCAAAACTTTATTTCATGTGATCATATTGATTCATATCCATGTCATTGTCAGCTCAAGAATAGTTTCAGGAATTGTTTCTATATCATATTCTAAACATATATTGGAAGAAAATTTAGTAAAAATATCAGTTGTATATACTTAGGGCTTCCCTTTATTTCTTGTACTTATATTTTAAATATTGTATTATTAAATTACTTTATTAGTGTATTTTTTTTTGTTTTGATCATAAATAATAATTAATTAAATTATTTTTGACAGCACCATAAACCCATCTATATTTGGTGAATAATAGCTCAACTTTGTACCAATTTTCATACTAGTGAGATTTTTCCTGTAATAATTGTGGTGGTTTATTGCTTTATGAAAACAGAGAATACTGAAGATATGCACATCATGCATGCTTACAAACAAATGAATTGTGTTTGTGAAAATATATGAAAGTAATATAGGTGTACATGTACATCTATTGTATTTTTAGTCTTTTTAAACTACCACAATAGGTTTCATTAGTAATTTCATGTTTCTTGGGCCACACATACCTCTTGGTCTTCTGTAATGGCACCCATACAGAGCTCTAAGGGGTTGTAAGTATTTACGTAGTCACTGGATCTGTAGCTGTGGCATGAAACATATACTTCTTCCTGTTGTGAGTTCCCTGACTCATGCCAAATGAAACTTTTTACAGAAGTAGGGACTTCTTGGTTTAGCAGTTTAATCTTACTTTTCTATCATATTGTTGTTTTTGATGCCATGTTGAAGAAGGTCTGGGAGCAAGGATTAGATACAGTAATGATTTGGAGATACACGTCTTTCAAAGGAAAATTTCTGCAAGCCTGCCTTTAAGATTTTGGAAGTAAACTTTTGGTCTTTTTTTTCACCTTCTTTTTCTCTCCTTGTTAGTCAGAACAGAACCAGTCAACGTAACAAAGCTGCTTAAAGCTCTGGAGAATTTCTCTTTCTTCAGCATCTGTCAGGACACAATAGAAACTTCAAGGCAGAAGTGTTCTCTCTTTTGCTATTGTATTTGAAGCAATCGGAGCTCCTTGTAATACACTCCTGGAAAGACTGCTAAAACTAGTAGAAGGAGGACACAAAGAAAAAGGTTAAAGCCATTAAAAATGAAATTTACTTGAAGACATTTAAAGAATATTTCTCGAGATGAAAAACAGTCACTCAATTGCTAAAGCCATTTTGCTTCAGAAGCAGAAAAGTTTCTGACCAGAACAAACAGGAAAAGTGGTATTAAGGGATTTAATACTGTTTCACTGATACTTTGGATTATGCACTAGACAAAAACATCACTCTTCTTGTTTGTTTATTAGTTTGCTTTTTCCTCTCTTAAGAGAGTCTTTTGTCTCTGTTTCACTACTGTCCTAGTCCTTCAGCCACACCTGGTCAAACTAAATGTAGCATATAATGGAAAGATTTTATATTTTATCTTTGTATTGTCTGAAAAGGAAAAGCTATTTTCTAAAAATTAAAGCAAACAGGAGTTATTCAACACAGTGCGTTTTACTGTGAGAAGCATATGGAGAGAGAGACATGGTTTTAAACAGAAAAAACAGATCTTACGAAGGTGGCTGGATAACTAAAACATCCTTACTTTGGCAAAATAAAATGGAAGCAGACCTAAAAGTACTGATGAGTAAGAGCAAATGTATTGCTATTACACTGTATGTTTTATATGCACTGGGCACAAATCTTTGAGGACATAAGTGAAACAGTTGGCTATGACATTATTTTCCATATTTAGTTCTTTCTTTCAGTATATAACGGGTTACCCAAATTATCTCAGTTTACACACAAAGCCTGAAAGATGAAATATTCTAGTGAAACTTTTGACACTTATTCTAAGTTTTATTATGTAATATGAGAATAAATTATGAATGTGCATGAGGTGGGGGAGTAAGGGAAATAATTATGAAGATTTACCCTTCTATATCATCAAGCAATGTAACACTCTGGAATAAAATTTAATTCTTGTTGCTTCCACATACTATACTGAATGCTTAAGGCCAGCAGTGGCTGATATATTTTCCAAAAAAATCTGATGGCTGACTGACAACTGGATTTGAACCAAACATTACCTCACAATAGAATGATGTATATTTAATGTTTCCACTGTTCAAACACTGTTTTAGCTTATCTGCTTGTTCTTAAACCACATATGATGTAACTGCCTCTCCAAAATGGGTATGACATATGAAAACAGTGAAACTAACCATGAAACTCTGGAGAAGGTTTGCCTATGATTTTTTTTTTTGAGTGGGTACTCATTAAGTCTATTATTTTTCATGTATAAAATTTGATACAGAGATCATAGAATTGTAGAATAATTTGGTTTGGAAAGGACCTTTAGAGGTCATCTAGCCCAACCCTCCTGCAATGAGCAGGGACATCTTCAACAAGACCAGGTCGCTCAGATCCTCTTCCAACCTGACCTGGAATGCTTCCAGGGATGGGGCCCCCACTACCTCCCTGGGCAACCCGTTCCAGTGTTTCACCACCCTCATTGTAAAAAAATTCTTCCTTATATCCAGTCTAAATCTACTGTCCCTTAGTTTAAAGGCATTACTCCTTGTCCTATAGTAACAGGGAGGATTTATTTCTGATTTTACATATTTATATATTTATCTGAAATGCCAAGAAATTCCAGTATGATTATAGAGACTTGCAAGGTTTAACACATCGAAAGAAAAAGTAGGTTGGTGTTCTTCCAAGGTAGGGACAGGCACAAGGAATGGATATCTTTCTAAATGCATATTTAGTGAATAAGTCAAACTTTGCAATTTAAAATAAATGAAACTTCTCAGTAGAAAATGAAATCCTCTAATTTTCCTGCTTTTCTTATATTTTTCCATGACCTTTAAAAACATAAAGACAATTTTGTATCATTTTCTTCGTTATTTTATCCACAAAGTGTTGCGACATGTCCGTGGTGAAGATGGACAAAGCATACGCATACAATATGAATGCTGCAAATGTCAAACTTTATTCATAGATTCAGTACCTTATATACTATTTTTAAGATTATCTCATCGGAACATGC
>Ga0065711_1002262_pt1 | contig 38350 bp, 27 predicted proteins | sample Hoacrofraction12_FD_59098 | JGI IMG/M metagenome (GOLD analysis project Ga0065711, IMG submission 59098) | Hoatzin crop microbial communities from Cojedes, Venezuela - Epithelial fraction 12 v2 (version 2) | ecosystem: Host-associated > Birds > Digestive system > Esophagus > Crop | place...
GCCATCGCCCACCGACACCTGAGGGCGAAGATCATGAGGGTCGGAAACCTCTCGCCAAGGTACAGCGACGGGGAGTTCCAGATAAACTTCAACACCAACTCGGCAATGGGACGACTGAAAATCGCCGCACTACTCGGATGCGTGCCTTACGGACAGCTCGACGAGCCGATGGAGTTCTCGCCTATCGATGAGGTGGCAAAGACAATTCTGTTGCTCGCGCAGGCTCCTGACGCCAATGTCATCTTCCACCCCTACAACCACCAGTTTATCATTCTCGCGAATGTGATACAGCAGATGGTTAAGTGTCAGCTTCCTATAAGGTTTGCCGAGGAGGAGGATTATGCGAAACGCTTACGCGAAGTATCCCAAGACCCGGAGAAGGCGAAATTGCTCACAAGCATGATAGCATACGACGAGGAGGGAGAACAGAAACTCTTCGGCATTCCGTGCGAGAACTCACTCACTATGCAGGTGCTATACAGAATGGGATACCAGTGGCCGGCAACGACATACGAGTATGTGTCGGAGTTTATCGACAAACTCAAAGGGCTCGGTTTCTTCGACTTCTAAGAAAGTTTGAATTTATAAGAATATATTTATGAGAAAAAACATCATCACCGCCACCCTACTGCTTGTGGCATCAAATGTTTTCGCGGCGCAAAATCCGCACGGATATCCCATCACCCCTGTGCCCTTCACATCGGTGAAAGTTACCGACAGCTTCTGGGGCCAGCGCCTCAATGCCAGCCGCACCACCACCATCCCCCTCGCCTTCAGCAAATGTGAGGAAACAGGACGTTACAAGAATTTCGAGAAAGCGGCACATCCCGACTCGAAATACGACGTGAGCTCGTTTATGGGATATTCTTTCGACGACACCGACGTGTATAAGACCATCGAGGGAGCCAGCTATTCATTGCAGACTTATCCCGACGAGAAACTGGTGAAGTATATGGACAGTGTGCTCACCATCGTGGCTGCGGCACAGGAACCCGACGGATACCTTTATACCGCACGCACGATAAACCCCGCGAAACCTCATAAATGGGCCGGTTCTAAGAGATGGGAGAAGGAGGAGGACCTCTCGCACGAGCTCTATAACCTCGGGCACATGATAGAGGGTGCCATAGCCCATTACCAGGCCACCGGCAGCCGTAAATTCCTCGACGTGGCAATAAAATATGCTGACTGCGTATGCCGTGAGGTGGGCCCCAACCCGGGTCAGGCCTGTGTGGTGCCGGGACATCAGATTGCCGAGATGGCTCTCGCCAAACTCTATGTGCTCACTGGCGAGAAGAAATATTTGGACGAGGCGAAATTCTTCCTCGACTACAGAGGCAAGACAAGCATCAAAACAGAATACAGCCAAAGCCACATTCCAGTGTTGGAGCAGAAAGAGGCCGTGGGACATGCCGTAAGGGCTGTCTATATGTATGCCGGAATGGCAGATGTGGCAGCGCTCACCGGCGACCCCTCGTATATCAAGGCCATCGACGCGATATGGGAGAATATCGTGGGTAAGAAGATGTATATCACCGGAGGCATCGGAAGCACGAGCAACGGCGAGGCCTTCGGCAAGAACTATGAGCTGCCTAACATGTCGGCTTATTGCGAGACATGTGCGGCAATTGGTAATGTGTATGTCAACTATCGCCTGTTCCTCCTCCACGGAGAGTCGAAATACTATGACGTGCTGGAGAGGTCGCTCTACAACGGCCTCATCAGCGGCGTGTCGTTAGACGGTGGCGGCTTCTTCTACCCCAACCCCTTGGAGTCGATGGGTCAGCACCAGCGTCAGCCCTGGTTCGGATGCGCCTGCTGCCCCTCCAACATCGCACGCTTCATCCCCTCCCTGCCGGGATATGTGTATGCCGTGAAAGACCGCAACGTGTATGTGAACCTCTTTATGAGCAACAACAGCACCTTAGACGTGGAGGGCAAGAAAGTGGCATTGAGCCAAACCACAGAATATCCTTGGGACGGGGCCATCGCCATTAAGGTGGATGACAACAAGGCCGGACAGTTCTCACTCAAAATACGTGTGCCGGGATGGGTGCGCGGACAGGTGGTGCCGAGCAACCTCTATGAGTATATCGACGGCAAACGACTCTCCTACAACATTACCGTAAATGGCAAACCCGCCACTGGCGAGCTGACCTCCGACGGATACTACACCATCTCGCGCAAGTGGAAGAAGGGCGACAAGGTGTCGGTGGCTTTCGATATGCAACCACGTATGGTGAAAGCATTTAATAAGGTGGAGGCCGACCGCGGCTTGGTGAGCGTGGAGCGCGGTCCGATAGTATATTGCGCTGAATGGCCGGATAACAAATTCGATATTATGAGCGCACTGCTGAACCAGAACCCGCAGATGCAGGTGAGCGACGGCAAGATTATTACCGATAAAGGCACATACGCTGTGAAAGAGATTACCGCGCCGGCACAGACACTGGCATTTGATAAAGGCGGCCGCCTCACGGCTTCTGACGTTACCCTCCGCCTGATTCCCTACTACGCCTGGTGTCATCGCGGAAGCGGAAAGATGCGTGTATGGCTCACACACGACCTGAGTGCCTCACGTCCCGCAGAGCCCGCAACCTTAGCGTCGGAGAGCAAAATAACATCGTCTGTGGAAATGCCGGCATTGAGCGCCCTCAACGACCGCTTAGTGCCGAAGGACGAAAACGACCGTAGCATGCCTTACACCCACTGGTGGCCTAAAGAGAACAGCACGGAGTGGATAGCATACGAGTTCCCCGCCGCCACGACAGTACAAAGCAGCACCGTATATTGGTACGACGACGGTCCTTGGGGCGGCTGCCGCGTGCCAAAGGCATGGAAAGTATATTATAAAGATTCCAAAGGCGAGTGGATGCCAGTGAGCAACCCAAGCAAATACGGAGTGGAGAAAGGTGCCGCCAACACCGTGAACTTCGACCCCGTGGAGACGAAAGCCCTGAAATTAGAGGTGCAACTGCCCGAGAAAAATTCCGCAGGCATCTTTGAGTGGAGTGTGAAATAAGGGTCCACCTTTTGTGACATCTTTTGACCCAAAAGGCTTTTATACAACCTTTTGGGTCATTTTTGTGCCACTTTTTTCTTTTGTGCCATCCTTTCTTTTGTGCCATCCTTTCTTTTGTGACATTCTTCCTTTTGTGACATTCTTCCTTTTGTGACATCATTTCTTTTGTGACATCATTTCTTTTGTGACATCATTTCTTTTGTGACATCATTTCTTTTGTGACATCATTTCTTTTGTGACATCATTTCTTTTGTGACATCATTTCTTTTGTGACATCATTAGTGCCAAAAGAATGAAGAACTATTTTCACTTACAGCAATTCTGATTGCAGGGCAAACCTAAAAAGAGGGTGAGCTGTTTTAGCCACCCTCCTTTCTATATTGTCAAAGAACTAAATATACTTGTTGATTACCCAATGACCTTCTTTACGCCCACCTTCACGAGAAAGAATGCCTAAATCCTGTAGTTGTGCAATGTCTCTCATTAAAGTTCTGTATGGAAAATTTGCCAGTTTCGCCAAATTTGTTGTTGTAATTGAAACATCTTTTCTAATAAGGTCAAGAATTACCTTTTGACGGTCAGTCAACTCTTTTGTGTCGTCTTTTATGCCACTTTTTTCTTTTATGCCACTTTTTTCTTTTATGCCATCTTTTATGCCACTTTTTAGGTCATCTTTTGTGCCATCTTTTTCTTTTATGCCATCTTTTATGCCACTTTTTAGGTCATCTTTTGTGCCATCTTTTTCTTTTATGCCATCTTTTATGCCACTTTTTAGGTCATACTTTGACCCAAAAGATTCGTTGTCCATAATATGAAGAATGAGTTTCACTTGCAGCAATTCTGGTTGCTCGATAAGTTCTGGTTTCAACCAGTGTTGCTCATTCCAGGCACTTAGTATGAGAGGGAATCCCGAACCGAGGTTTTCTCCATAGCCAATCATGCGGAGCATCACCTGCATCACTTGGTTGCGGGCGCGCGCTTCATCGTGTAGTATGCCTGCGGCACACTGATTGCCACTACGATTTTTCCGTCCACGTCCACAGTCTCCACGCATTCATCGCGGAGGATATTCAAGCTCACTTTCTCTGGGCTGTGAATGATGTTCCAAAAGTCTTTCCTTATTTTCTCAGCATCTTCCACACCAGTCACCGTAAACCGATTCTTCGGGTCTTTAGCCTTGATATCCTCGTGAATACCAAGTAGTATCGTTCCACCGTATGTATTGGCAAAAGCGGAATACGTCTCCCAAATGGAGTTCGGCAGACTGTTTTGCGCTTTCTTGCACTCCAATTTCACATGCTCACCTTGGGCAAGCAACTGATATATGTCTTTTTTTGTCATAACTTTACTTCGTTCCCTCGGCTGCAAAGTTAATCATTATTTACGAGAATCTTCACTTTTTTCCTCAAATAGTTATCTTTTCCTACCTTAAAATTTGCATTTAAGTTAAAAATCAATATGACAATCGAGTAATACAAGATTAATTTTAGAACAAGCACATGTTGGAAGCGCCTAAAAGAGGATGAGCTAAAACAGCCCACCCTCTTTTTAATTTATGTTTGCTTGCCGAATTACAATCTTGCAGGAGCATCGATGACAGTTTTTGAGCCATCTGATTTATTGGTAAGCATAATAAAATTTGCGTCTCCAACACATTGAGCATAGAAATCTCCTGCCGTTTTTGACCGGAAATATCCCAAATGCAAAAATATTGACGTGGCAAACATGCGGATAGAATTCCTAAACAAGCGCTTGTCTTCTATTAAATCGATAGAATAATCTTTCTTTGAGAAAACTTTTTCTCCCACGAGCTGCTGCACACGGATAGACTCGTCATCCTCGTGAACCCGTATTGGCATTTTGATTATGGGCAACAATATGACGACAATTGCTGCGACAGCCACAACTTTTACTAAAGTGCTTCCTTCTGTGAATGCATAGTAAACGGCATACCCGACTATAGCGGTGATAAGAAGTGAAATGGCGATGAGACCCTTTGAGGGGGAAAGATTCCTGGTTGTACTCATAATGCTTAATTTTAAATGTTCGTATAATCATTACTTATTTGAGTGCAAAGTTACGAAAAAATCTGGAACAACAATCACCCTTGTTGCCTTTTTTGTTTTTTTAACACATTAATGCTGTAATGTAAACGATATAATAATGTTCCCGTCATCTTTTGGGTTGTACTTTGACCCAAAAGGATCGTTGCCATAATATGAAGAATGAGTTTCACTTATAGCAATTCAGGTTGAGGGGCGAGCCAAAAAGAGGGTGAACTGTATTAAGCCTAAAAAGAACAGCACAGAGTGGAGAAGGACCAACGACCTACCATTTTTCTAGTGCTCCAAAAGATTACTAAAACGTAAAGTAATTTAGCTCTCATTAAAAAAAACGATGCAAAAATATAGATTTTTGAATTAAAATATTGTCTTTTTCCTTTTATTTTGTACCTTTGTTGCCCAAAAGGGGAATTATAATTATGACGATAAAAGAATTAGTTGCAAAATATGAGGCTGGTAGAGAATTCTACCTGACCGACCGATATAATGAAACGGAGGTTCGCAATGAATTTTTAGACCCCTTGTTCCATCTACTCGGTTGGGATATTATGAATGCGTCTGCAAAGCCAACCCATGAGCGTGAGGTACTAGTGGAGGAACCATTGAAGTTTGGAGATAGTGAACACGCAAAAAAACCAGATTACACTTTTAGGCTCTTTTCTGAGAGGAAGTTTTTCTTGGAGGCAAAGAAACCTTGTGTGAATATTGCGACGGATAGTTCCCCTGCTCATCAATGTCGCAGATATGGATATACTGCCAATCTGAAAATATCGGTACTTTCAAACTTTGAGTGGCTTTATATCTACGACACTTCTGTCAAAGTGAAAGAAGATGATGACAATACCGTAGCTCTAATCTGTAGATACCATTATACGGAGTATGAAAAAAAGTTTGAAGAACTGAAAGAGTTCCTTGGAAGAGAATCTGTGTATTCTGGCCAATTCGATGAAGTATGGAAAAATATTGAAGTTCGATTGAAACAGTGGTCTGTTGATAAACAATTTCTCAAGCAAATCAACGATTGGCGTATAATGTTAGGCGGGGAAATTTTAAATGTGATACCCAATATCGATATGGAATCCCTTAATGACGAGGTGCAGAGCTACATCAATAAAATCCTGTTTCTTCGTGTTTGTGAGGATAGAAACATTGAAACATATAAAGAATTACTTTGTATTGCCAATGAAAATAAATTCCCTGCACTGATTGAAAAGTTCCGAGAGGCTGATACCCGATACAATTCAGGATTGTTCAAACCTGAAAGTTCAGAACAGGTTGTTGGCAATGCAAGTTCTGCGTTTTGGACTATCATTCGTCAGCTCTATTATCCTGAAAGTCCCTATTCTTTCACCGTATTTTCATCTGACATACTGGGGCATATATATGAGATTTTTATAGCTCAAAAACTCGATATTAAGGATGGTAAGTTATGCATCGTGGATAAGCCAGAAAATGTTGACCGTGATGTTGTAACGACTCCGACATACATAATCCGCGAGATACTACGTCAGACCGTTATCAAGAAATGTCAAGGTAAAAGTGCAGAGGAAATTTTCCGAATGAAGTTTGCAGATATAGCATGTGGTTCAGGTGCCTTCTTGCTTGAAACATTCCAATTACTCAATGACATTTTGATAGATTTCTATTTGAAGAATGATCGAAGCCGATTGAAACAAGTAGGTAATTCGACTTACGTGCTAAAGTTTCAGGAGAAGAAGTGTCTCTTGACTAATTGTATCTTCGGTGTAGATAAAGATTTCAACGCTGTTGAAGCCTGTAAATTTGGTTTGCTTTTAAAATTGCTTGAGAATGAGAATGCTGATAGTCTGCGAATGGAACATCCCGTACTTCCAGAACTTGAGGACAATATCTTTTATGGGAATAGTTTGTTATCTACCAACGATGTTCGGGACGAAGATATTATGGAGATCAATCCGTTTGATTTCAATGACAAATTTGATGTTATAGTGGGTAATCCTCCATATCTTACAACAGAGGGAATGAAGAACATTACTCCCAAAGAATTACCTATATACAAGAAGAAATACTATAGTGCATACAAACAATTCGACAAATACTTCATCTTTATTGAGCGCGCTCTGGAACTCTTGAATGACGAGGGGATGCTGGGTTATATTGTACCAAGCAAATTTATGAAAGTTGGTGCTGGTCAAAAGTTACGAAAACTTATATGCGACAGGAAATGTCTTGAAGCGATTACATCATTTGGCGCTTGCCAGGTGTTCTCAGATAAATCTAACTATACCTGTTTGCTTATTCTCAAAAATCAAGAGCATGCCAAGTTCAATTACAACGAGGTTAAGAATCTGAAAGATTGGCAACTGGCTGACAAGGCTTTAATTCACGTTGACAAAAAAGAATCCGACATTATAGGTGAAAATACTTGGGCTTTGATACCCGATGAACAAAACGATCTTTTCTTGAAGATAACAAACCAAAGTATATCTTTAAAAGATATTGTTGGACAAGATAACATCTTCAATGGCATTCAAACGAGTGCGAACAAGACCTACATTTTCCAACCGATATCAGAGAATACGACTCTTTATACATTTACCAATGGAGGTAGAGATTGGAAGATAGAAAAGGCAGTCACAAAGCCTTACTTCCAAACGTCTCGTGGAGATGACGGTCTGAGTACATATAAGACCTTTAAGCCCAATAGTCGTGTCATATTCCCTTACAAGAAAAATAGACATGGTAACCTTGAGCTCGTACCTCTTGCAACTATTCAAAAGGATTTCCCATATCTGTATGCCTATTTACAGACTAATAAAACAACATTGTTGAATCGAGATATTCAGTCTGTCCCCCAAACCCAGGACGAATGGTATAGATATGGGCGACACCAAAGTCTTGAGGCTTGTAATCTTCCTGAAAAAATCATCGTGGGTGTACTTTCTACGGGTGACAAGTATGCCATCGATACATACGGAACGTTTATTTCATCCGGAGGCACAGCTGGCTATTGTATGATTGCACTCCCAAAGGATACCAAATATTCTTCTTATTATCTGCAAGCCATTCTCAATTGCAAATATGTGGAATGGTTCAGTTCGCTATATGGTGAAATATTCCGTGGAGGGTATATAGCCCGGGGTACCAAAGTCTTGAATCAATTACCTATTCGCAAAATTGATTTCGATAATAAAGAAGACGTTACACGACACAATGACATTTCGAAACGGCAAAAGGCTCTAATTAAATTGGGCGATAAACTTGTTGAAAATGCTTCGAGTAAACGCAAGTATCCAGTTATTAAACGTCAATTCGATGCAATGAAGGCAGAACAGGACAATGCGATACGTTTGCTTTATGGTATGAATGAAACGGAAGATTCTCGAATTCCAATAATAAAGGAAATCTATGCAGCTGATTAAAGAAACATCCGAAGAAAAACTCAGAGGAGCGTATTATACTCCTTCATCTATAGCTTCCTTTATACTTCATTGGGGAATAAATGGAAGTCAAGATTATGACATACTCGAACCAAGCTGTGGTGATGGTGTGTTTTTAGAGCTTATACTCAAAGAACACTTGCATTTCCATAGCTTAACTGCCGTTGAATACGAAGAAACAGAAGCTGACAAAGCTCGCAATATAGGATTACACGACTCAGAGGTGATTCACACAGATTTCCATGAATTCTGTCTTAATACAGACAGACGTTTTGATTTGGTAGTAGGCAACCCGCCTTTCATCCGTTATCAGTATTATGACGAGGGGCAACAATCTTTGGCTGCAAAGATATTTCAAAGGTCAGGGTTAAAACGTTCAAAATTGACAAACGCTTGGGTTACGTTTGTTATTGGCAGTTGTCAGCTTTTGAAAGAGAGAGGAAAGATTGGATTCGTTATTCCTACAGACCTGCTTCAAGTAACTTATGCAAAACAACTTCGTCAGTATTTGGCCCAACAATTCAACAAGATAAATATTATCACATTCGAAAATCTTGTCTTTGAGGAAATACAGCAAGATGTGGTATTGTTACTCTGCGAGAAGAATGGTACTAATGACCACAAGATAGAGCATGTCGAGGTTAAGGATGCCAATGCTCTTTCTAATCTTGACCCACATAGTTTAAATTTGCCAACAAAAAATATAGACTTCCATACTGATAAATGGACATATTATTTTCTAGATAAGGAAGAACTGGATTTTTTGAATAAGGTAAAGACAACAAAAATGCCGAAGATCTCCACATACGCTAATGTGGAAGTTGGTATTACTACTGGTGCAAACGATTATTTTACAGTTCCACAATCTGTTGTGGATATGTATCAGTTGCAGGCATACGCCAAACCTATGGTGGGAAGAAGCGTACAGGTGAATAGTCTTTGTTTCACAAATCAAGACTGGAAAAGAAATCTTGTTCTCGGAGCGAAAGCAAATCTTCTTGTCTTCACACCTGACGCAAAGAAAAAAGGCACTCAGGGAACCAAAAACTATCTTGAAAATGGTGAGCTCAAGGGGGTAAATAAGGGATACAAAACAAGCATACGCGATGACTGGTATGTCATTCCCTCTATCAAACTCTCCGAGGCTTTGTTTCTCCGCCGAAACAACATTTATCCTAAATTCGTACTCAATGAGGCACATGCTTATACCACAGACACTATGCACCGTGTGTTTATCCATCAAGGTGTAAATCATCGTGCATTTGTGGCAAGTTATTACAACTCGCTTTCTTTCGCCTTTGCAGAGATTCTTGGGCGCAATTTCGGAGGTGGCGTATTAGAATTGATGCCAAGTGAAGTAGGGGAAATATACCTTCCTTATCGTGAAGAGAATGCTGAAATATTTAAGGATATAGACATGATGCTTCGCAATAAGAAATCAACAGAAGAGATGTTAGACTTCACTGACGATTTCCTTCTTCGACAAGGTATGGGGTTCACTGATAAAGAAGTGAAAATGTCGCGTTCTATATGGAAAAAGTTAATGAGCAGACGATTGAACCGCGAAACTTTGGAAAAGCCAAAAGCCGAGGTTAAGTCTTCGACAAATACTCGCATAAGACAACTCGACCTTTTTGAAACGTGGAAACATTATCCAGATAGAATTGTTGTCAATAGTGGATTAGTTTCAGAACCAATTGAATATCGGGAAATCCCACAAAAGTCAATTGATATGACCAAGAATGTTCTTGTAAGCCTTGTCAAAGATGACAATGTAGAGCGTTATATCGACCGGTCTGCGAAGATATACTATACGGGTAAACGGTTTCCAGCCAGTGTTGCCCTTAACAAACTCTACTATTTTATGCCATACGTGAAGAATAAGGGCATCCGTGACCTTTATTTGATAAAGATTGCTCGAATCGGCACACGCAAAGAAGGGCAGCCTGACAATGATTTAAACGACATTCGTTTGGTATTTGAAATTGAGTTCGTGAAGCCACTTTTCGACGACTATACACCAATTAAGTTGGAAATATGGCACACTTTCACCGATACGACAATAAAGAAAATTATAGAATTATCGAATCGTTATAAATAATAAAATTGAGATAGATATACGTTGGCCCATAATATGAAGAATGAGTTTCAATTGCAGCAATTCTGTTGCAGGGTGAGCCAAAAAGAGGGTGAGCTGTTTTAGCCCACCCTCTTTTTAGTGATATAATATAAATCTTAGTGTTTCTCAACCTTGAATGCCTTTCCGTTCTTACCGAATTTCACGATGGTACCGTCGTTCCAAACCCAGTCAACACGTCCGTTGTCGCCTTCAAATGTCTTGTCGGCATCGCCCTTGGCGAGTTTCACCTCATTCTTCGACATACCCACGAGAGCCTGTCCTTTCTGAATTGCAGCCCAGTGTGACTTGCTGATGTTGCCCGGATTGACACTGCCGATACCGAAGAGGTAGTTGAAGTAATCCTCTTTGTATCCGTCGATGTCGCCTGCCACATTGTCATTCACGAAAGTAACGAGTTTAGTGTATGTGTCGCCAGTTCTGATAGAGCGGAGTGTCAAATTGACATAGTTGTTATCCGTTCCGGCGATGCTCTTTATCACGAAATTAGAAAGACGTTTGATAGTAACTTTCTGTCCGCTGGCGTTAAGCATCTTTGTCTGATACTTGGTATAAACGTTTTTGCCGATGTAACTGCCATACTTGCCAGCTTTAACAGTTTTCTGGTCTTTCAACTGGAATGATCCGTCGAAGGTGTTTTTCACCTTATCCATAATAAACTCATCCTCGCGCATACCGCAGTTGGTGCGGCTTGTTGCCACATACTGGAAGAACTCCTTGCCGTTGGGCAGTGCGCAGATGATTTTCACAGGGAAACTTCTGGTGCCGGCTCCGATAGCCACCACCTTGCACTCCGAGTTTTTGGGAATGGTAATCTCCTCGATTGCATCAGCACTCGTGGAAGAGTCGATATAATAAGTATTTACCTTTGTAAACACGGTGGCTCCCATGAGTTTGGTGCGTGCGATGTCCACATCGCCTAAATATGCCAATGTAGGCACACCTTTTATAGTATAGCAGTAGTCGTCAAACGTCTGTGTGGGAATTTCGAAATAGTAGTCGCGGTCGTTGTCCTGGCAATGGAAATACACGCGCTCACGCCCATTAGTGCCCACGCGGTGGCCCTGATAAATCATTATCTTGTGTCTCAGGCTTCCGCTTCCCACTTCCTTTCCGCTTGCTGCATCCACGAAAGTGTTGACCATAAGGTCGTATTTCTCTGGCATCACCATGAATTTCATGCCTTCCTGCCAGTCGCACATGCTATAGAACTTGAAATTGTCTCTCACGAAGTCTGGCTCACGGTCTTCAGCGCTCTCGCCATTCTCGCCGGCTGCCACACCTTCCTTGGTGCCATCAGCCTTTAATGCTCCTTTTGTCTTCACGATATAGGAACTTGACTCTTGTGCCATTGCGGCAGTGAGTGTCAGTGTGGCCGCAGCCATCAGTATAATTCTTTTAACATTCATAATGGTGGTGTTTATTAATTCTGATTGCAAAGGTACAAAAAAAAATCATACCACGTGTCAAAAAGAGTGACAAACAGTCATTTTTTTTCGATTTTTTTTCATTTGGCATACTTATTGAATACTTTACAGTGAGTTTTTGCTCAAAAATAGTGTTAATAAGAAATGTATAATAATTAAAAAGATAAGAATTATGGGAAAGATTATTGGAATCGATTTAGGAACTACCAATTCTTGCGTTGCAGTATTCGAAGGCAACGAGCCGGTAGTGATTGCCAACAGCGAAGGTAAGCGTACCACTCCTTCTGTTGTAGGCTTTGTGAAAGACGGTGAGCGTAAGATCGGCGACCCTGCCAAACGTCAGGCCATCACCAATCCGAAGAACACTGTTTACAGTATTAAGAGATTTATGGGTGAGACCTACGAGCAGTCGCGTAAAGAGGCTGAGCGCGTGCCTTTCACCGTGGTGAACGAGAACGGCTATCCTCGTGTTGACATCGACGGTCGTAAGTACACACCGCAGGAAATCTCCGCAATGATTCTTCAGAAGATGAAGAAGACCGCTGAGGACTATTTGGGTCAGGAGGTGACAGACGCCGTGATTACAGTGCCGGCATACTTCAGCGACTCACAGCGTCAGGCCACCAAGGAGGCTGGTCAGATTGCAGGTCTCAACGTGCAGCGTATCGTCAACGAGCCTACGGCAGCAGCCCTGGCTTACGGTGTTGACAAGAGCAACAAGAGCATGAAGATTGCCGTGTTCGACTTAGGTGGCGGTACTTTTGATATCTCTATCCTCGATTTCGGCGACGGTGTGTTTGAGGTGCTTTCAACCAATGGCGACACACACCTTGGAGGTGATGACTTCGACCAGGTGATTATCGACTGGCTTGTGCAGGAGTTCAAGAAGGACGAGGGCGCAGACCTTACCAAAGACCCGATGGCTATGCAGCGTCTGAAGGAGGCTGCCGAGAAAGCTAAGATAGAGCTTTCAAGCACCACCAGCACAGAAATCAACCTGCCGTATATCATGCCAGTTGACGGAGTGCCCAAGCACTTGGTGAAGACCCTCACACGTGCACAGTTCGAGCAGTTGGCACACAACCTTATCCAGGCTTGTCTCGTGCCTTGCCAGAAGGCAGTGGCAGACGCCAAACTGAGCGTCAACGATATCGACGAGGTAATCCTCGTGGGCGGTTCCAGCCGTATCCCCGCAGTGCAGACCCTCGTGAAGAACTACTTCGGCAAAGAGCCTTCAAAGGGTGTGAACCCCGATGAGGTGGTGGCCGTGGGTGCCAGCATCCAGGGTGCCATCCTGAACAAGGAAGGCGGCGTGGGCGACATCGTATTGCTCGACGTTACTCCTCTGACCCTTGGTATTGAGACCCTCGGTGGCGTGATGACCAAGCTGATTGACGCCAACTCCACTATTCCTTGCAAGAAGAGCGAGGTGTTCTCAACAGCCGCTGATAACCAGACAGAGGTTACCATTCACGTGCTGCAGGGCGAGCGTCCTATGGCAGCCCAGAACAAGAGTATCGGTCAGTTCAACCTTACAGGCATCGCTCCGGCACGCCGTGGCATTCCTCAGATTGAGGTGACATTCGATATCGATGCCAACGGTATCCTGAAGGTAACTGCCAAGGATAAGGCTACCGGCAAGGAGCAGGCAATACGTATCGAGGCTTCTTCAGGTCTTAGCAAGGACGAGATTGAGAGGATGAAGGCAGAGGCAGAGCAGAATGCCGAGAACGATAAGCGTGAGCGTGAGCGTATCGACAAGCTCAACCAAGCCGACTCAATGATTTTCCAGACCGAGAACCAGCTCAAGGAAATCGGCGACAAGATTCCGGCAGACAAGAAACCGGCTATCGAGAGCGCTTTGCAGGCACTGAAAGATGCTCACAAGAGTGGCGACGCCGCTGCTATCGACACTGCCATCGCCAACCTCAACGCCGCTTGGCAGTCAGCATCAGAGCAGATGTATCAGCAAGGTGGCGCACAAGCAGGAGGTGCAGGCTTCGACCCCAACCAGGGCGCAGGCTTCAATGGCGGTCAGGGCTTCAACGGCGGAGCACAGGGCGGACAAAGCACAGGTGGACAGAACGGTCAGGATGTGCAAGACGCTGACTTCGAGGAAGTGAAGTAATAACTACATATAATTTTGAAAAGAGGGTGGGCTAAAACAGCTCACCCTCTTTTATGTTTTACATCCTGTTATCGCAGCATCGGAAATGACACTAATTATTTTTAATCAACGTGCGATTATAATTTTTTACTGATGTGCGATTATTAGTTTTACCGACAACTGATTAATTTTCAAAACTTTGAGCTTCCTTATCTTCGCTCTCTGCTTCACCCTCAGATTTTTTGTTTCGCCAGTTGATATACAACACGATAAGTTGTTGGAGGCCGAAAGCCTTCATATTATTGTTGTAAATCACGTCGAGGCAAAGGTCGAGGAGGGATTTGTCCTTTCCTTGTTCTGTCTCAAGGAGCGACCTCACATTGAGTTTCAGTTTGTCGAGCACTTGCTCGTCCACATAACCGTTGCTGTCGATAAGACCTTTGAGCAGGTCATACTTCTCTATTGTTTCCAAGTGGGCGTCGCTCACTTCTATCGACCTCGTGCCAGAGGCATTTGCTTGAATCTTATGCATAATCGTAATACTTTTATTATTTAAATCGTTTTACACCTTATTTATATAATATAGCTCTATGACAAACCCGGCCCAACCGGGACTGCTCTTAACAGAGAGTTTTTTTTTCAGGACAACCAGGCCTGCTACTACGGAAGGCTCCAGCGAGCGAAGCTCGCTTAATTGTCAATTGTCAATTATCAACTTTCCGATTAAGCGAGGGCAGAGAAAGCTCGCTTTCTTTGCCGAGCGTGAGGAAAGTCAGCGAAGCCCATTGTCAATTAATATAGCAGGAACGCCGTTACTGCTTTCATCACCGTCGCCCTTTTATCCTTGTCAGTGATGCACTCAAAGGGGAAGCCCATGGTAAGGGTTCGTTTTTGTGCGTCCTTGTATGCCACGCATGCGCTGTAGCCTCCCATATACTGCATGGCGCAGAAAGCCGGAGCTACGGGTTCCAGCACGTCAGTGCTTTGAGCGGCATAGTGCTCGGCATTGGGCAGCCGGTAGATGTTCCACGACGTGCCAAGTCCGGTGATTTGGTCGGCATAGCTTTCCCTTATCACCGACTGACAGTTGGTGTGCAGCTGTGTGGCGAGGAAGTTTTTCTCTTCCTCAGCGAGCATGTCGCTGCCCGTATATGCTCCGCTCACCATCAGTGCGCCGCCTTTGGCGAGGAATCTCTGTATTGCCGCCCGCAAATTAGAGGGGAATGTCTTGTATTGCTTATGACTATATCCGTCGTTGCGCTCCAGTCCAAGCACGAGGTCAATCATGTCGATATTTTTCGTGCTGACATCACCTCTTGCGAAAGGAGCCGACGAACAGCTCAGAATATTCACGTTGTCGGCCGCATACAAAGCCTCGGCATGCGTGCGCACACAATCGAAATTATTACCGGCGATAGTCTGCCCGGTATATTCTCCTCCCCACCCTGTTGTGGGTCCGTAGGTGATTCCGGCATCTAAGTTCATGTTAAACCCACCATATTCCACCTGCGGAGAGGCGAGACGGTGGAAGCCATTGACTATCATTACCGTGCGTGTGGCCTCGGGACGAAAGCAAACCGACACCATTTCCGACGGGAAGCTCTCACCGCCATCATTTACCGCTGACACTCTGAAATGATACATCACCCCCGGCTCCAGTTTCATCTTGAAGCGGGTCTTCTTCACGTATGTGCCATTGTCGAAACCGGCGGTGCCGGCAGCGGTATATACCACATAGCCCTTAGGCGTAGCCGACGCCTCTTCGGGGTCTCTCACGGCATCCCACTCCATCACCAGTTTTCCTTTTTTCATTTCGGTGGTGATACCCTCGGGTGCGAGTGGACTTACCACGCAAGACTGTCCGTGACGTGAACTTACATAACGTAATATAGTCTTATATATCGAGCGCGCGGCCTGGAACTTGCCCTCCGGATCCTGCCCTATCTTCATGTCCTCGAAATTATCGTGAAACATTGTCTCAATAATTGCCGAAGGCACATCTGGCAGTCTGGTCTCTGAATAGTTGCGGTTCCACACCGTCCTCTTGTTCCAGGTTCCGAAATGTCGCCTCATGTCGCTGCTGAAATTATCGAGCAGGTCTTGGGCGAATTCTTTCGACATATCCCTTGACTTGCCAGAAGCCAACACACCGCCGTTAAAGTCGGTGGTGCAAATCGTGAGTGTGCCGCGAACGTTGTTGGTAGCAGTATTTCCTGCATCACTGTGTATGGCAAGCGACAACTCGATAGGTACACCCAAGCCCTGCTTTTCTGGTGAATAAACAGATCCTCCGCCCACATAATTGGTCATCAGCGAACGGGTGTTGATATCGTCTTTGTAGTCGTCATCCCCTCCATATCCATTATAGATTTTCTCCGGCATGCCAGCCCACTGCGCATAGTAGCGCGCCCCCTCAAGGGCACGCAGCATGCCGCTGGTCGTTCCTCCGCGTGAGATATTGCCGGTGCCGCCACCGAAGCGCACGGCATCGCCGCTCACCACGCCTTTCTGACGGCTGTAGTTGGTCAGCACCACACGGTTGTAAACATTACACCCTTTATCGAACTCGAAAGTGCCGAGATACACCCATGTGCCGCCGCCAATCTTCTGGTTCACGTTAACCACCGTCTCCTGCCCTTTGTGCATCACTATATATTGCGCGTCACTCACACTGTTAGGCAGTGACTGATAGCTCACATACACAGCATATCGCCCCTCTTTTCTGAAACTGGGCTGATAGGAGGCCACGCTGTGCAAGGTCTTGTGCTTTGTGGTTTGAACTGTCCTCGCCGTACCGGCCGCAAACGGGTTCTCACCGTTGTAATACACACCGTCGTGCGCTCCGAAAGCAGCATAGGGTGCACTTTGCCAACTCTGCATACCATTCGTAAACTCGTTGTACATGCCGGGATACGAGGAGGCGTTGCTGTAGCTGTGGTCGTTGTCAATGATATACTCGTCAGTCTGCCAGTCGCGCTCTCTCGGTGTGAACACCACTGCGCCGGCATTCTCCAACATAGGTATCAGGTATGGCAGCACGATGGTTTGAGTGAACAAGTCCTCGCGCGTGTTGTAAAGCAGTGGCCTTTGCCATTTCCATTGTCCCTCGGCGGCCTTATAGTAATAGCCGTGGGAAGCCCAAAGGGAGAGGTGGCGGTTGTAGAGCCCTTTCTTCACCTTATATGGTTTCGACATATTCTGCACCCACGGCTGGTCCTTATATTCCGTGCGCCCCCATTTCGTGGGCGGGGCGGCAAAAAGCGAGGCAACCGTCATCGTCATCACGGCTGCCAATACACCTTTAAATATATAATGTCTGTGTTGTGTCATATTGCGAAATTATCGGGATGCTTCCCTTTAAAACCTTTAAAATAATTCTTTATGTCGAGCATATCGCTGTCGATATTTCCCGTGGGGATGAACGACCGGGTGCACACTATCTGCCTTTTCTCATAGTCCACGCCATAGAGCAGAATGGGGATGTTGGCCTTTTGTGCGATATAATAGAAGCCCTTTTTCCAGTCGGGATTGCGCGAGCGCGTGCCTTCGGGCGTGATGCACAATGCGAAGGTGTCGGCTTTTATTGCCGCCTCGGCGATGCTGTCGGTCATGCGAGTGTGCTTCTGACGATATACGGGTATGCCACCCATCTTGCGGAAAATGGGTCCCAAGGGCCAGAAGAACCACTCTTTCTTCATCAGGAAATTACATTTAAAGCCTTCTGCGAGTGCATAGCATTCTCCGAGGAAGAGGTCCCAGTTGCTCGTATGCGGAGCAAAAGCGATTATATACTTTTTCGGGCGGCTCTCTGTAACGTTGGTCGTCCAACCCAACCGTTTATAGAGGAGCCACCGGCAAAATTTCTGCATCATAGCTTATATCGCGTTGTTTATTTGTTCAATCACCTCATTCACCTGCTTTTTAAAGTCGTCGATGAGGTTGCGGAAATACTTCTTCGCACTCATGCCCGGCTCTTTATGCGACACGCGGCGGATGAAATCACTGCGTATCTGTAATATCGACCTTAACTGTGCGTCGGTATCCTCGTCTGTTGCCGACTTGCCATAAATAGACACTGCCACTGCCTCTGCGAACAGCTCGCCGCAAATGGCGTCAATCTTCTTTTTTAAATCTCTTCTGTTTGCCATAAAATTATCCTCCTTGAGTATAGTTTCTTAAAATTCCGCACAAATATAGTAAGAAAATTGCGAATAACGTGCATTTTTTATCAAAAAAAAAATTAAAACAGGCAAAATACTTGATTTCTTTCGTTTTTCTCAAAAAAAATGACTAAATTTGCACGAAATTTTGAACCCTGGCGCAAAAACCTTGCGACAAGGTAGGATTTCGACAGAAATATTCAGAATATAATTCAAATAGTATTATAAACTTTATTTAGAATCAGGAAATGGAAAAAAGTGCATTGCAAATTGCAAGGGCTGCCTATCAGCCCAAGATGCCCAAAGGCCTTCACGGGGCAGTGGAAGTGAAAGAAGGCGCACCGACACAGAGCGTTGACAACCAGGAAGAGATTAAGAAGCTCTTCCCCAACACCTACGGCATGCCGCTCGTGGAGTTCATCCACGGCGCACAGAAGACCCACGAGGCAATGAACGTGGGAGTAATCCTCTCCGGCGGTCAGGCCCCCGGCGGACACAACGTAATCTGCGGTCTCTTCGACACGTTGAAGAACCTCAACCCCGCCAACCGCCTCTACGGTTTCATCCTCGGTCCCGGCGGTCTCGTGGACCACGACTACAAGGAGCTCACTAAAGACATCATCGACGAGTATCGCAACACCGGCGGTTTCGACATCATCGGTAGCGGACGCACAAAACTCGAGAAAGTTGACCAGTTCGAGAAAGGATACGAGATTATCAAAGAACTCGACATCAAGGCAATCGTTATCATCGGCGGCGATGACAGCAACACCAACGCCTGCGTGCTGGCAGAATACTATAAGCAGAAGAACTATGGCGTGCAGGTTATCGGATGCCCGAAGACCATCGACGGCGACCTGAAGAACAGCCAGATAGAGACCTCCTTCGGTTTCGACACCGCTTGCAAGACCTACGCCGAGCTGATCGGCAATATCGAGCGCGACTGCAACTCAGCTCGCAAATACTGGCACTTCATCAAGGTGATGGGCCGCAGCGCAAGCCATATCGCTCTCGAGTGCGCCCTGCAGTGCCAGCCCAACGTATGCCTCATCAGCGAGGAGGTGGAGAAGAAGGATATGACCCTCAACCAAATCGTTGACGACCTCTGCAAAGTGATTGCACAGAGGGCTGCCGACGGCAACAACTTCGGTACCGTTATCGTGCCGGAGGGACTCATCGAGTTCATTCCCGCCATCGGCCGTCTCATTGAGGAACTCAACGACCTGCTCGCTGCCCATGGCGACGAGTACCGTGACCTCGACCACGAAGCACAGAGAGAATATATCATCAACCACCTCAGCGATGTGAATAAAGAGACCTTCAAGACTCTCCCCGACGACGTGGCTCACCAGCTCTCACTCGACCGCGACCCGCACGGAAACGTACAGGTATCGCTCATCGAGACCGAGAAACTACTCTCCGACATGTGCGAGGCAAGACTCGAGGTGATGAAGAAGGAAGGCAAGTATGTGGGCAAGTTCGCTGCACAGCACCACTTCTTCGGATATGAGGGACGTTGCGCCGCTCCGTCGAACTTCGATGCTGACTACTGCTACTCCCTCGGCACCAGCGCCGCCCAGCTCATCGCCAACGGCAAGACCGGCTATATGGCAATTGTGAAAAACACCACCGCTCCCGCCGACGAGTGGATTGCAGGAGGTGTGCCTATCACAATGATGATGAACATGGAGAAGCGCAACGGCGAGATGAAACCGGTAATCCGCAAAGCCCTCGTGGAACTCGACGGCGTTCCTTTCAAGACCTTCGCCGCAAAACGCGACAAATGGGCAAGGGAGACCTGCTTCATCTATCCCGGACCGATTCAGTACTGGGGCCCGACAGAGGTGTGTGACCAAGCCACCAAGACTCTTCAGCTTGAACATCAGAAATAACACGCACTATGAGCGGTAATGACAACAACGGCCATAAACGTAGCCGGCAGGCAAGCAAGTCTGCCGGCAACGGCAAGCCGTACCGCTCACCAGTGAAGCACAAACGCCCAAATGCATTCATACGGCTGCTGCAAAAGTTGCCTTCCTGGTCATACTGGTTAGGCGCGGCATTAGTCGTGGCAGGATACATTTGGGCGTTTTATTTCTTCTTCGTCGGGCCCACAGGCTTCCGTTGGCGCGCACTTTACGGCGACATCTCCTACCCCGAAGGCTTTGAGATACAGGGCATCGACATCTCCCACTATCAGGGCACTATCGACTGGGAGGAACTGCGGGAGGCGAAAATCAACGACTGTCCCTTGCGCTTCATCCTTATCAAAGCCACCGAGGGCAGCGACCAGGTGGACGAACGCTTCGCCGACAACTTCAAGAACGCGCGCGACTACGATTTCATCCGCGGAGCATACCATTTCTGGAGCAACAGGAGCGACGCACAGTCGCAAGCTGAGTGGTTCCTAAGCAAAGTGGAACTGCAAGACGGCGACCTGCCCCCAGTTTTAGATGTGGAGAAGAAGCCCAAAGACCTGCCCTTGGAGACGTTCCAGCAAAACATTCTGCGATGGCTCCATATCGTGGAGGACAAATACCATGTGAAACCCATCATCTATACCTACCGCAAGTTCAAGGAGATGTATCTCAACGAAGAGGTGTTCGACCAATACCCTTATTGGATTGCCCACTACTACGTGGAGAAACTTGAATACCACGGTGAATGGAAATTCTGGCAATATACCGACGTGGGCAAGCTGCCGGGCATAGAAGGCAATGTTGACTTGGATGTCTATAACGGCTCCTTCTACGACCTGCGCAAACTCACCATCGCCCGATAATTTTATACGCAAAATAAATGCCGCACGACTTTCATCGCGCGGCATTTAATTTTTCATTTTTCACTTTTCATTTGATAAGCTCTGCGAGCTTATTGTTAAGGTCTTCGCCTCTAAGGTCTTTGGCCACGATTTTGCCATCCTTATCCACGAGGACATTTGCGGGGATTGAGCGCACATTATAGAGTTTTGCTGCGGCACACTCCCAACCTTTCAAGTCGCTCATTTGCGGCCAGGGGAGTTTCATGCTGGCGATAGCACCTTTCCAGGCGTCACCGTCATTGTCAAGAGAAACGCCAACCACCTCGAAGCCTTTATTGTGGAAAGCCTCGTATGCTGCCTTCACTGCTGGCATCTCCTCACGGCACGGACCGCACCAGGAAGCCCAGAAGTCAATCAAGGTATATGCGTTCTTTGCCACGATGTCAGAAACCTTTACGGGTTTGCCGTCGGGACCTGCCAACTCAAAGTCGATGTATTTCTGACCCACAGCGGTCTTGGCATCTGCCTCGCGCATTTCCTGTATGAGCTTATAATTTTTATACTGCTTGCCTGATTTCTCCATTGCAGCCATAATCTCATTTATATCCTCTTCACTTAAACCATCAAGGCTGTATGCAAAGATCATGTCGCTGAATGCCGAAGGAATATTTTTGAGAATGGTTTGCTTTGCCAATTCGGCTTGTTTCTTATTAAGCTCCTCCCATGCTTTCTTACCCTGAGCTTGCTGTTCGGGAGTGGCAGCAGTATCTTGAAGATAAGCAAGTGCTATAGTGTCAGAACTCTTGACTGCATTTTCTAATTCTTTCTGATATGCCTCATAAAGAGCCTGAGCCTGTCCGCCTTTCACTTCTGGCTTGTTTGTCTGCGGGTCTTTATACATCTTCACATCGAAGTTGGCATTCTCAAGCACAATCATTGCGACACCAGTAGGCATTCCCTGATGCACAGCCATCAAAATCATAACATCTGCACCGTCGTATGTGCCTGTCATCTCAAACTTGCCATCTTTCACAACGGCAGTGTCAATAGGATTTAATCCAAATAAGCCCTGCATCGAACCAAGCAATACTGTGTCGCCGTCAACAGTGCCTTCTGCTGTACCTTTAATTGTGTAGCCGTTTTTATCGCCGGCCTGTCCGCATGAGCCCAGCACTAAGAGAGCCGAGCAAAGTAAAAATAAGACTTTTTTCATTTCGCTTTATAGTTTATAAAATTAATACTCATAAAATCGGGTGCAAAAGTAAGCATTTTTTCCTAAACGGCAAAATTTTACTTCACAAAACGCACAAATTTCTTATTTGGCGATGCGCGCGAGCAGTTCTCCAGCCGCCTTAGGATCCTCGGGAGCCTCGATAACCTTGCCATCTTTGTCGATAAGCAGATAGTATGGCACGCCATTGCCTATCTGATATTTCTCACAGAGGTCTTTATATCCCTGTTTGGTGGTGATATACTGCGGCCAAGGCTCCGGATGCTTCTCCATTGCGCCCCGCCAGGCTTTCTCGTCGGTGTCGATAGATACTGCCACGACCTCAAGCATTCCCTTGTATTTATCTGCAAGTTCCCGCACTGCCGGCATATTGTAAATGCAGATGCCGCACCACGACGCCCAGAAGTCAACAAGCACATACTTGCCCTTCGGCAGGATGGCAGAGAAAGCGCTCTCCTTGCCCGAAACATCAGCCACCTGGAAATCCACGGGAGCCATTCCCTTTGTGGTGAGCTTGCCCATGGCGATGCGGTTTTTCAACTCCCTCATCCTCAAGGTGTCATCAGCAGCGTCGATGGTATTGTCGAGCATCTCCACCTGCTCGGCTGAAAGGCGATAGGCGCGCTTTAGCTCATTGATGGCGAGCCATGCCGACACTGACGATTTGGGATGGGTCTCGATAAACTGCCACACTGGAGCCTCAGCGTCTTTTTCCGATGCGCCGCCAGCAGAAGCCGATGCGTCCGATGTGCTGTCAGCGGGAGCCTCTCCCTCCGGGGGCGTCATCGCCTGCAGCTCAAGCCAGTCGGACTGTGGCTGTCCGCCGGTGATTACCAAGTCGGGCGACACCTCCATATCGGCATTCGAGAGGAAGAACGCGGTGTAGGTCCATTTTATGGAGTCCTGCGGCCATCCGTTTTTCTCCACCAAAGCGAGGTTGTTGGTCATAAAGGTGCTCCTCAATGGTTTTTCGGTCTTGCCCGTAAGCAAGAACTCCCCATTGCGTATTTCTCCGGACGCCATCTCCACCGACATCGACGTGTCGGTCTCACTCACGATACCCACGCTCGTACCGTCGGGCATATTCAAATGTCCTTTCATTGTAAAACCCTCCTCCCGGGTACACGCTTGCGCGCTGGCCAGGAGAAGGGTTATTATGATAATATTCGTTGTTCGCATCGTATAGATATTATGCGGAGTTCAACAATTATTTGCGGCGGAAGAGCACTTTCTTGCCGTCGATGATATAGATGCCATTGCCATTAACGGCATTCTGACGGATACCGTTGAGGTTGTAGATGCCCGATGCGGCTTTCTTGCTTACCGACACCTCATTGATACCTGCTGCCACGGGGTTCGGGTTCAGGTAAATGGTCTTAGGAGCTGCTCCGAGAGTGCTGTAGCAAGTGTCGGGGAGTGCCAGATATGAGGTATAACCCTTCAATGTGTCGCCGGCCTCAGCAAGTGTGAATACTCCTGTCTCTGTATCGAAAATGTAATAAGAGGTTGATGTGGCGTCGAGGGATGACACGAGGATGTCGTTTTCTCCTACAACACGCAGCATATTGCTCTCGTCTGTGTATGTATATTGCATGTCAGCATTCGTATATGTATATGTCACTTCGCCCTTGCCATACACGATAACGGGATTTGTAGCCGATACATAATATCCGGCTTCAAACTGATTTATAGTATTGTCATCGCCGTCAACAGAATTCAGATTGAGGCTATCGGGATAGAAATAATATGCTGTCACTGTGCTCGGCAGAGTGTAATCAAGGCTGTCAGCATACATAAACCTATATCCGCCCTCCTCCGGGAATGTTACGTTGTCCGCATAGTCGGAAGTGAAATGTGCCACATACTCTGCGATGCCTGTAACTTCCACAGTGAAGCTGGGCTCTGTGCTTACCACCTCGCCATTGAGGGTCCATTTCTCAAACTTGGCGGTGGAGTCGGTCTCGCTGGGGGTAGCGGTGAGCGTTACGGTCTCGCCGATATTGTTGGCGGGGTTACTTACCGTAATGGTTCCTAAAGTCTCCTGACCCGGCACGTAGCGGGCTGCCACATGGGTGAATACGGCATAAAAAACGTTGTTGGGGTCTAAAGGATAGTCGATGGCGGTGGAGTCACCGGAAGTGCCAGCATCGGAATCGCCCTCCGACACAATAGTACTGTAGGTCGTAACGCTTGCGGGGTTGTCGTAATAGTCGATATTCCCAGCAAACTCGCTCGCTGTGCCATCCTCATTCACTGTGGCGGTGCTGAAACCATGGAGAATCCAACCGTCGGCGGGCTGTCCGTAGAGATATGCCCAACCATAGTTGGCAGTCATCTGCTTTACCTGCATCTCCATCTCATCGGCGTACTCAGTCTCTGCCACGGTGGTGTCGCTCTCTGAGATATACACCTTACCGGCACCGGTAGGATAGGCGATAACCTTGTTGTAGAATGCCGACCATGACTCTCCAGCGGAGGCGTTGGTGGCTGTCATCACTGCAAAGGCGGCTGTAAGAAGGGTCTTGCCAAATTTCTTTGTAAAAGTTTTTTTCATAACACTACATTTTTAATTTAACTATAATGATAATTGTATAAACATCTTGTAAACATCGAGAGCAGCAGCAGTTGCAACGGCCACTGCGCCGAGGGAATCACCGGGGTGAGAATGAAGAATATCAACAGCACCGCGGCATAGAGTCCGAAGACCTTGGGATACCACTTGCGATGCCTTGCCACCGCCCACAGCAACAGAGGGATGACATTAAACACCACGAGGTAGCAGTTCCAGTGGGTCATCGCATGCTTTGAGAAGAGCAACAGCGTGAGCCACAGCCCGAGAAGCGTCTGCAAAGCCATCAGCACCACATCAGCTGCCTTGCCTGCCGACAAGAGCTTTCCTCGAAGATTGGCGACAGTGATTAGCACGGTGAGCAACAGGATGACTATCGACACTACTAAGGGCGAAATCACTGACGACAAGGCCTGCGAAGGCACGGGACTCGCCGACGGACGAGGGCGAAGCACCACCTTGTCGTTGAGCACCAAGGGACGGCTGCTGCCGTCGGTTCCCACAATCGTCACCTGCGGCAAGGTCATCGGCATTATATTCGGAGGATAAGAGCCGCCGGGCATCATGCCCTGGGCATCGGTGCCGCCACAGGTGAAATCCCAAAAGAGCACCCGCCAAGGGTTGGCGGAGAGGGCCGTCCTCATCACCTCGCTGCAAGTCATACTCCCGCTCTCACCGCTCTCCAATGACTTGGGCAGTGTGCGTCCCGCATCGGTCAAAGCGGCGGCAATGCCTTGGGAGATATTGCCATAGTCAAGATATTCTTCTGTCAAAGACCTCTCTATCATCGACATACACATAGAGGTGCAACTGCTGTTAAACATGTCGAAAATGCCGGTCTCCTGAATGGCATTGTCGAGATTGCGCCACAGTGTCTGTTTCTCTTTGTAACTGAGGTTCAGGGAATAGGCCGTTATCCCCCTACCCTCTTTCTCGTATTCCGACATATAGTCGGCGGTGCTGACTGCTATGAACCTGCCCCCGGCACGCCCGAGGAAGAAGAGCAGCGAGTTGAAAAGCCCCGTGCCGGTGTCGTAAGAAAAGCAGTAGTCGAGACCCTCCTTGGGAAACTCCATCCTCAAGGCGGCATGACCCACGGCACTGTATTCCGCCTCTCCTTCCGACGCCACGAGAAGCGAAGCGCACAAGGGCGGCAACGAGTCGGAACCCGGGTCGGCAATCACTGGTTGCGGAGCGGCAAGACGTGCCTGCGCTTTTAAGGGCAGCACTGTCATCGCCATCAGCAATATGTATAGCCAGAGCCTCATCTGCCTTTATTTTGCATCCCTGACGAACCTGACGCTCAACTGGTTGGCTGCCTCCTGGCTCTGCCTTTGTGCGCCAAGCTCATTATATACTATCTTGCGATAGAAATAGTATTCTCCGTCTTTACTGTCATCCTGAGTCGCAGCCCAGTAGAAGCCGTAAACGCCTCTGAACCTCCAGCCGGAGCCTCCCATCACGGTGTTTTGGGTGTAATAACCTCCATAGCGCAGGTTGAGGGCAGTGGTCATATAGTTGCCGGTAATCTGCTCCAAGGCTGTCCAGTCGGCATCGGTGGGCAGTCTCCAACCCTCCGGCACGGCTTTCTCTGCCGCACTGTGGGTATAGAGGCGTCCGTACTTGGCGAGGTGCTTCAAAGAGTCGTCGTCGCTCTGTCCGTTGTCGATATACACGTTGCACCCCTCGCCGGTGTCGTATCGGCAGTTCTCGGTGGTCCATTCAAGGTCGCCATATCTCACATATCCGTAGGTCTCCCCATCGCGCTCATCGGTAAAGGTGCCGGTGGCCGTCGGCTCCACCACAGCAACATTGTCATCATCATCACTGCTGCAGGAGCTGAGCAAGGGCATCCCCAAAGTGAGCAACAGGGCGGCGAGCATCATAAAACGGTATAATCTTTTGTCTGTCATCATCTTATATTGTTAATACACATAACCGAGTTAAAACACATAGCCGAGACTCTCCATCGTGTCGTGCATCAGTTGTGCCTTTTGCAGTATCAGCGGATAGTTGGCATATTTCGTATTTATCTGTTCCAAAGTGTTTTGCAGCAACAGCGTGGCATACTGGTTCAGGTCATCGCTCTGCGAGGGATAATAATATCCGTAGAGGTGCCCGGCGCTGTTGATGAAGCCCGCGTTGTTCAGGAGTGCCATCTCCTCTGAAGATGAGAGAGAGGTGGCGGTGGTCATCTGCGTGTCGTAGTATTTTGCGCTCACGCTGAGGAAGTCGGCGAAAGCGTCGGCATTGTTGTTGGCGAGCTTTCCGATGAGTGCCACGAGGATTCTCTGCGCGAGGTTCTGCTTCTGCTTGTCGCTCCTGTTGGCAGTGAAGATATAATAGAGTGCCACTGCCGCGCACCTCTGCCCTGCCACGGCGTAGGGGCTTGTTGTGCCTCCCATATTCGTGGTGCCGTTGATGCGGTAGGTGAGGAGCCACGAGAAGGGTTTCATACTGCCTTTGGTATGGGGAAGGATATACTTTTCCATATATTCCACGGCGGCGAGCCTCTGCGCCATGGTTTCGAGGTAGGTGAACCCGTATGTTGCCGTGCTGCTGTTGGTCTGACCCACATAGTATGTAAGGTCGAGCATCTCTGTGAAATACACGTCCTCACCCTCGTTGTTGGTGCCGGTATAGTAGTGCTGCAGGGTGTCGGTGAAGAGCAGGTAACTGCCATACTTGTCATAGAAATTGTTTCTTATCACCGATGTGGAGTCTGTGGCCCCGCTTTCCGGCTTGAAATATTCCGTGGGGTCCTCGAAGCCTGTCTCCACCGGGTCTTCGCTGCACGATGTCAAAGTGGCGGCCGTCATCGTCAAGACTGCTGCCATCAGTGTGCGTATGTCTTTTAAATATCTCATATTCAATACCTTTCGTTACTGTTTCACATCCACCACGGTATATGTGCGCCATGGGTTGCCGTTGTTTACCATACCGGTGTTAAACTCTATCACCTCGTGGGGTATCGGGAGTGTCCACGACGCGTCGTCCTCTTCCAATACGAACTCGTGAGCCTCTGTAGCCACGGTGCTTCCGCGCTCCACATAATATGTATAGGTGTGCGTGAGGGTCGTTTTCTGCGGATAAGCGGAGCAGACAGCATATCTGCGGAGGTCGAACCACCTGTGTCCCTCGAAGGCGAGCTCCCGGCGGCGCTCCTCACGGATGTCTTGTGCCAACTGCTCTCCCGAGGAGGTAATCTCTAATTCCGGAGCTCCGGTATGTATTCTCGCCGCGCGCAAGGTATTCAGCGTGGTGCGTGCTTGCTCGTCATTCCCCTGATATGCCTGCGCCTCCGCGAGGTTGAGGTATGCCTCTGCGCTGCGAAGCCAGAAGAGCGACGACACCTCAGTCTGCGAGTTGTCCAAGCCCTCGGTATAGGCATAATAGTAATAGGTGGAGGAGTTTTTGTCAAGCGATGAGAAATTGCTGCCCTCCTTCTCTTTCACGAGTCCGCGGAAAGGTCCGTAGCTCCAATACCAATAGGTCTTTCTCAAGTCATTGGCGGTATAGGAGCTGTAGAGTTCGCTGCTCACTCTCTTCGCCTGATACTCATATCCCATCATCGTCGGCACGTCATCACCTCCCATAGAAAAGATGCTTTCGATATTGTCCTCGAGCATCCATTTCGTGGTGTAGGTGTTGAGGTTCTGCAACGAGGGGTGTGCGTCGATGACTTTCTGCGCATACTCCGCTGCCTTCTGCCAGTTTTGCATATACAGATACACACGGCTCAGGAGCAGGCGGACAGCGGTTACGTCGGCCCTGTATATCGACTTCTTCTCTGTGGTTACCTTGCTAAGCTCTGTCTCTGCCGTGAGAAGGTCGGAAAGCACCTGCTGGTAACACTCCTCCACACTGTTGCGCTGGAATTTCACGTCCTCTACCTCTGAGTTTGTCTTCAACGGCACGCCGGGGTCGGTGCTTGAGGTGGCTGCATTGTAGGCCTTGCCGTAGGCGTTGGTGAGCCAGAAATAGTAGAATGCCCTGATGAAATGGGCCTCTCCCCTCACCTTTGCCACTCCTTCAATCTCGGCGTTGGTGCTTTGCGGCACGTCGTCGGAGGAGTTGATGACATTGTTGGCCACATTGATGCGGCGGTACATCTCGGTCCATGTGGTGTTCTCGGCATAGTAGTCGGTATATGACTCGTTCTGCCCGGAGCGTTGCTGCCAGGTGTAATAGCCGAACATCCTCTGCCGGTCGTCGAAATGGATGCTGGAGCCGATGGCGGTGTTGTTCTCTTCCAACTCGTCGGCAAGGAGGTGGAGGAACATTCCGTAGTTCGCCTGGTCGGAGAACTGGTTGGTGCCTACTACTTCCATATAGCAGTCGCCGATAAGCAGTTCATCGAGGTCTTTCCATGTCCTCACGTAGTCGGTGTCCTGCGAGTATTCTTCCAGGAAACTGCTGCACGCCGTGAGTGAGAGGATGAGTAATGCCGCCAAGGGTGTCTTCATCGTCGAGAGTCTTTTCCCTGCGGATGTCTTCGTATGCTTGAGTATATTTATTGTCTTCATAATGCGCGTCGTTTAGAAGTCTATAGAAATTCCGAAGGTGTAGCTCGGCGTGTCGCTGAGCTGCACTTCGCTGAAACCTCCCTGTGTCGGTGTCTGTCCTTTCAATGCGGAGTTGCACCAGGTGTAGAGGTTGTATCCGCTGAGACTCAGGGCGAGCCGCTGCAAACCTAACTTATTCAGCTGTTTCTGACTGAACTCGTATGTCAGCGATATTGTGGAGAGCTTCATATAGTTGGCGCTCACCACCCTTGCCGTGGAGTAGTCATACATTGTCCAGGCGTTGTCGGCCACGACAGCTCCATTCCAGGTGCTTCCGGAGCTCCAGTGTGAGGAGTAATAATAGTACGAGGGGTTGCCGTTGCCTATCACTGCGGGGATGTTGGTTTTCAGCTCATCGCCCGGCGTCTGCCAGCGATTCAGAAGGTCGCTGCTGACATTGAGCTCTGAGGAGTATCCCGAGCCGTTCACACCGTCGAAGAGGCGGAACAGACGGGTTTTCGCGCCGAGGCTGTAGAGAAGCGTGGTGCTGAGCCTCCACTGCTTGTAGGTGAAGGTGTTGCTGATGCTTCCTGTGATGTCGGGCTCACGCTTGCCGCTTGCCACAAGCACCTTGGTATAGGTGTCGTAGTTGTCGCTGTTGGCAATCTCGCTCTGCCTCTCCTCCCAGTCGTCGAAGATGGGTCCGCCGTCCAAGGGGCTCAGTCCCACAAACTTATAGGAGTAGAAGGTTCCCACGGGCTGCCCCTCCACGACTGCCGTGCCGTTGAGGAAGTCGGAAAGCTCGTATGTGTCGGCTCCCGGGGCTGTCTCCACCTTATTATATACTTTGGAGAGGTTGGCGGCGAGGATCCAGTAGAAGTTCTTCAACTTTATCGGCGTGGCGGTAAGGGCGAAGTTGAAACCGGAGTTGGTTACGGTGCCGGAGTTCACCACGTAGGATGTATATCCGTTGATATCGGAGATGGTCTTGCTCATAAAGGCGTCGGTGGTGCGCTTATGGTAGTACTCGGCCTCGAATTGCAGACGGTTGTCAAGCACTGCAAGGTTCAGTCCGATGTTGAATGAGTGTGTCTTCTCCCATTTNAGGTCGGGATTGGCGAAATAAGCTGCTTTGGAAACCATCTCGCCATAGTAGGCGTTCATGCTTCCTTTCTTTATCACTAACTCGCTGGTTTGGTTGTCGAGCATATTTCCTTGTTCACCGTATGACATCTTGAGTGTCAGCAGGTCGAGCCATTTGTAGTTCATCCCGAAGATGTTCTGCAGGTTAGCGTTGCCGCTGACTGACCAGATGGGGAGGAGTTTCTCATTGCTGCGGCTTCCGAACTTGTTGCTGCCGTCGTATCTGCCGTTGGCATTCAAGGTGAAGAGCTGCTTGAAACTGTAGGAGGCGGTGAGGTATGCCGAAACCATATTGTCCTTGGTGTCGGTGATTGTCGGTATGTCGTAGCTTCTCGCCCATGCCCAATAAGAGGTATATTCCTCGGGGATGTCGGTGGCGAAAGTCTTGCCTCTGTCTAAATAATAGCCTCGTTTCGTGTAGCTGTCACCGGTGGTATGTGTGCTGCTGGCTTCAAAACCGGCGGCGAGGTTAATGTTGTGCTGGTATGCGCTGCCGAAGTACTTGTTCCAGTTTCCTTGCAGTCTCGCTGTCCAGCCGACATTCTTGCTGTTTTGTTTCGACAGCTGTCCTCCGTAGGGCATCTCGCTGTCTGTCGCCGGCTCCTCGCCATACTCGCTTCTTCTAAGACTTGCGGCATAGTAGGTGTTTTCGCCATACCACTCCTCAATGTCGGCATTCTGCACATTGGCGGAGAAGATGGCATTGAAGAAGAGGTCGTCGGTGGCCTGGTAGCGCAGGTTGGCAGTGGCGGTTACGGAGTTGGTCTGCTGCTTCGTGTAGCTGTTATCCAACTCGTTGAGAATATTATAGTTATATTTATCTATGGCAGCCGGTTTTTTGTAGAAATAGTATGTGCCGTCGTCATTATATGCCCTTATGGCGCGGCTGGTGTTATAGGCGTAGTCGATGGAGTTTACCTCGCCGGCATTGTATTTCCTGTTGTTCAAATATCCGCTGAGGTTCACCTCGAGCTTGAACTTTTTGCTGAGGTCCATATTGATTTTCGACATCGCGGTATAACGGCGGTTGGTGTTGTTGTTTATCACATCGTCCTGGTCGGTATATCCGATGGAGGTGTAGTATCTCACTTTCTCCGAGCCTCCTGAGATGCTCAGGCTGTGGTCGTGGGAGAAAGAGTTGTGGGTGAGCAGCTTGAACCAGTCGGTATTGGTGTTCTGCATCTCCTCCACGGCGGCGGTGAACTGTTCGTGGGTATAAACTCCGGCATAATATTGTTTCAGCGCGTACTCATATCCCACGTCGCTCATATCCGAGGGATAGTTGTAGTGCTGGTCGGTGAGGTCTTGCGAGAAACGTATGCGGTCGGCGGAGTTCATCAGGTTGATGCGCTTGTCGCTGTAGTACGGGCGTTTCCTGACGGTGAGCTGTGCGTTATACGACACCACGGGCTTTCCTTCCCTACCGCTCTTCGTGGTGATGACAATCACACCGTTGGCGGCCCTGGTTCCATAGAGTGCCGTGGCGGCGGCGTCTTTCAGCACGTCGATACGTTTGATGTCCTGGGGGTTGATGCCGGCGATGGCATTTCCGATACGGTTGATGTAGTCAGGGTCGTTGAGCACATCGGCGGAGAGCGACACGGGCGAGGTGAGGATGATACCGTCAACCACCCACAACGGCTCCCTGTTGCCCACGAGGGTCGAGGTACCACGGATACGTATCCTGTTGGTGGCATTGATCTCGCCGCTGCTGCTCAAGGAAATGAGGTCGGGGATTTTTCCCTCAAGCATCTTCGACACGTCGGCGACACCAGGAATCTCTATCTCCTCCATATCCACGCTCGTTACGGAACTGGTGAGGTTGCGGCGGTCGAGCTGCTGATAACCTGTTACCACCACGTCTTCCAAAATCTGGGTGGCATCGTTCATCACTACTATGGCGAAGTCTTTCTTACTGCCATGATAATTGGCGGGTTTCATACCAAGACTGGTAACATCCAAAACCACACGGTCGCCCTTGGCCTCAATGGTAAACTTTCCCTCGGCATCGGTGGCTGCCTGCAACTTGTTGGCACGGTCGCGGACAATGGCGCCTATCACCGGCTCACCCTTGTCGTCAACAACAATTCCGCTCACATACTCCTTAGGCTCCGTGGCATCCTGCGCATGCGCCATTGCCGTAGAGACAAAAAGCAACAGCAACGCACAAAATGCACGAAGCAAATAATCCTTTATCGTAAAATTACTTGTCATATTCCCTAAATACATACTATATACAGTCAGTCATGTTTCATTTTGCTCAAAATTCGGGTGCAAAATTAGCAATTTATCATTAAATAACCAAATATTTTTCTACTTTTATACCTATAAAATGCGCGCATTAACTTTTATTGAATAAAAATTCATAAAATATGAAATTTTATTCAACGTTTCAATTGCACTACAGACACCATTGCAGAAACGGCGATATCTCTTTTCCATTCTTCATTTTCCCTTCTCCCTTACTCCCTCTCTCCACTCTCCATGCGGCGCAACCGTTCTCCATTCCCAATAAAAAAATCTCCGATTTTTTTGGAAACTGCGAAAAAAAGTGTAACTTTGCAGTCGAAAAAGGAATAAAAACGATAAAACTTAAGAATATGGGATTTTTCAAAGCATTATTCGGTGGAAAAGTGGAATCGCCGGAAGAGAAGGCAGAGAGCAGCAAACAAAGTGATTTTGAACTGTTTAAGTACGACGGCAAAAAGGCCATCAGAATAGCTCAGTATGACTATGCCGTGAAATGTCTCGAAAGAGCCTTGGAAATCAATGGCGACGACTTGGAGACAAGGGAATACCTATCACAGGCCTTAGTACAGACAAACCGCATACCCGAGGCTATCGAACAACTGAAAGTGTTGGCGGCAGCACAACCGGACAACATACAGATTCCTCTGCGAATTGCAAGGGTGGCATATCTCGAGGCTGACTACGACACTATGGAGGAGGCCACGGCAAAAGTGCTGGAACTCAATCCCGACGACACACAGGCTCTGTTCTATGCGGCACAGGCCGACAACGGACAAGGGAAACCACAAGAGGCTATCGAAAAACTCAATAAGGTAATCAGCATCGAACACGAGGCGGGGGAGGCTTACCTGCTCAGAGGACAAATAACACTCAAAAACGGAGACCCCGAGAAAGCTGACGAGGATGCGCAATGGCTCGCACAACATACATCCGACAATGAGGACGTGCTGATGCTGCAAGCTGACATCGAAACGGCAAGACAACATCCCGACTATGCCCTCGCATACCTCAACCAAATACTCGAACTGAACCCCTTCAACGCCGAGGCGCTAAGAAGAAGAGGAAATATCAGACAACAACAAGGCGACACACAAGGGGCAGAGGAAGACCTCGCACAGGCAAACGAAATAAACCCGCTCGCCGACACGGAGAATATTGAGGCGAAAGTTAATCAGGCTTACAAGGACATAAATCCCTTCGGAATTTAGTAGGCTTCGCCTACAGTGAGAGGTGGCAAAATCGAAGATTTTGCAGTGAGAGGTGGCACCGCAAGCGGTGCAGTAGGCTTCGCCCCAAACGGGCAATAAAATTTGATAATATGACAGCAGAGGAATTTTATAAACAAGGAAACGAATATCGAAGGCAAGGTAACTTCCAAGAAGCAATAAACTGCTATTTGGAAGCAATCGAACTCGACCCCGAAAGCCCGGCGGCCGAAGCAAAAAATATGCTCGACGAAATACTGAACTTCTATAATAAAGACGCATACAACCCGTAAGAGAGCAGCTTCGCTGCAATGAAAAATGAAAAATGAAAAATGGGGGCGACCTGCGGTCGCAAATGAAAAATTTTGAGCCTATGGCTCTGGCACTGACTAACAATTGAATAACGAAAGAAATTAAGGATATGGCAGAAATAGATTTTTCGGAGCAACTGCAACAAGCATGGCAGTTTGTGGAATTTACCGGCATGAGCATTTTCCTCACCGGAAAGGCCGGCACAGGCAAGACGACATTCTTGCGATATGTGGTGGCCAACAGCAGTAAGCGCATCGCCGTTACTGCTCCCACCGGCGTGGCAGCAATAAATGCCGGAGGAGTAACGATTCACTCGCTGCTGCAAATAGCCCCGGGACCATTCGTGCCAGGGAGCAAGCAGAAAGAGAAATTCGACTTCAGAAAAGAAAAACTAAGGCTGCTGCGCTCATTAGACATGCTCGTAATCGACGAGATAAGTATGGTGCGGGGCGACCTCCTCGACGCCATCGACGACACACTGCGACGGGTGAGACGCAACCAAGAGCCATTCGGAGGCGTGCAACTGCTGATGATCGGCGACCTCGCACAACTCACGCCCGTGGTTACGTCAGATGAGGAGGCTCTCCTGAAACAATGGTACGACACTCCGTATTTCTTCGGAAGCAGAGCATTGCGAAATGTAGAATATGTTACTATCCAGCTCGACAAGGTGTATCGACAGAGCGACCCGCGTTTCTTGGAAATCCTAAACCATATACGCACCGGAATGCCCACCGATGAGGACATGAGACTGCTCAACAGCCGTTGCGACAGAACTTTCGACCCACAAAAAAATCAAGGATATATAAGACTTGGCACGCACAACGCTCAGGTGAACAACTACAATGCCAAACGACTGAGCGAACTGCCAGGGCAGACATACAGCTATTCGGCCATGGTTGACGGAACTTTCCCCGACCTGATGTTTCCAACCGACAAAAAACTCACTCTCAAGGAAGGCGCGCAGGTGATGTTTGTGAAAAATGACCCCAGTCAACTCAAAGAATATTACAACGGCAAGATAGGGCGCATTATATCCATCAGCGAAAACAGCATAGAGGTGTATTGCGAAGGCGACCCGGGCAGCATCGACGTAAAACCGCTCACTTGGGAAAACATCAAATACGAGATAAACGATAAGACACAGGAGATGGAGAGCGTGGTGCAAGGCACTTTCAAACAGCTCCCCCTGCGCCTTGCATGGGCAATCACCGTGCACAAAAGCCAAGGACTCACCTTCGACCATGCCGTGGTAGATGTCAACCGCTCTTTCGCCCCGGGACAGGTGTATGTGGCGCTCAGCCGCTGCCGCTCCTTGGAGGGAATGGTGCTCACCACCCCACTCTCACGCTCGGCAATAATCAGCGACGGAAGGGTGAGCAACTATATCGAAAGTCAAGACATCAGGGCCACGGAAAGTGTGAGGCGGCTGCCGGAACTGAAACAATCTTACGGACGGGCGATGCTCTTGGAACTCTTTAATTTCCTGCCCTTAGACGACTTTGTGAACCGGCAGATGAAGGTGTTGGCAGAGTTGCCGAAAGGATACCGCGACCTCAAACAACTCCACCAGCAGCGCATCGAGACATTCAACAAGGAGGTGAAAGAGGTGTCGCTGAAATGGAATTTGGTTATCAACAAGAAAACCGACGAGCAACTACACGAGAAGGAGTTTCTCGATAGGGTTGTGTCGGCATGCTCCTATTTCCGTGAAAAATTGAAAGAGCTGCTCGGCGACCTGATAATTATGGCCACAGGGGTGAAAGACAGCAGCAATAAAGTGCTGATGAAACGATTTAAAGCCATACGCGAAGACTTCGCCGACGCATACACACGTAAAATGTATGTGCTAGCCGAAATCAACCGGATCGGCTTCACAATGGAAAATTACCTGAAAGCAAAACAACATAGTTGGACAGCGGAACTGAACCAACCAAAAAGCACGAAAAAAAGGAAGAAGAAGTAAACTTCTTCTTCCAATTGACAATTATTACTTAGTACCTTTGATTTCGATATCTCGCGCCACATTGTTTCTTATCTTGCTAAGATACGCGCGCATGCCGTCGCCGTCCTTGCGGTCGATAATGTCGAGAAGCTCTTTGAGCTCCGTGCGTATCTGGCTCACCTGGTCGTGGGTGTAGGGGTTGAAGAGCACCTCCTGGAGCAGGTAGTCGTCTTCGTTCAGCACACCCTTGGCGATTCTCATGTGCCGTTTGAATGTCGTACCGGGAGCATCCTGGTGCTTCATCACGGCGGCAAACACGAAGGTGCTCACAAACGGGATGCTCAGCGAATATGCCACGGTGCGGTCGTGCTCCTCAAAGCTGTACTCATAGATGTTCAGACCCAAGCGCTGATAGAGGTCCTTGAAGAAGATACGACCCATGTAGTCGCCCTCGGTGATGATAATGGCATTCTCTTCCGACAGCTGCTGGAGATTGGCGAAGGTGGGACCAAACATCGGGTGAGTGCTTACATATCGCATTCCGGTGCTTTCGTAATACTCTTTCAGTCCGGTCTTCACCGATGCTATGTCGCTGATAATGCAGTCTTTAGGCAGATGCGGCAACATCTCGTTGAATGCCGGAATCGTATATTTCACCGTCACGGCATTTATCACCAGTTCAGGTTTAAACTCCTCCACCTCTTCAAAGGATGTGAAGCGCTGGCAGTTGTATGTGAACCGCATTCTTTTCGGATCACGCTCATACACTCCCACCTCGTGGTCAAAACTCAGCAGGTCGATGAAGAAGCTGCCCATCTTACCTGCTCCCATGATAAGTATTTTCATCGTATTTTTTTGATTTACTATTTCTTATTTTTGATTAACTATTTCCATTTGTTGTCTCACACTCTCTTCGTGCACACTCTCGAAAATCTTTTTCACGAATTCCGGACCCATTCCGCAGAGGCTTCCTTGTGCCCCGCGCTTGTCGAGAATCTCGTTGTAGCGCACTGTCTGCAACACGGTCATATTATGCTCTTTCTTATACTGACCGATTTCACGGCACACGCGCATACGTTTTGCGAGGAGGTCCATAAGTTGGTTGTCGAGCTCATCGATTTGTTTTCTCAACTGCACGATGCCCTCGGTGGAATAGTGTGCATCGCGCACCACGAGAAGGTCGAGGATATAGTTGAGCACATCGGGAGTAACCTGCTGTTTTGCGTCGCTCCAAGCCTTGTCCGGCTCGCAGTGGCTCTCGATAATCAGTCCGTCGAGACCGAGGTCCATGGCCTGCTGACAGAGGGGTGCGATAAGTTCGCGGCGGCCTCCGATATGGCTGGGGTCGTTGATAATCGGGAGGTTAGGGATACGACGGCGCAGCTCGATGGGGATCTGCCACATCGGCACGTTGCGGTATATCGTCTTGTCGAAGCTCGAGAAACCGCGGTGGATGGCTCCTAAGCGTTTCACGCCTGCCTGGTTAAGTCTTTCCATGGCCCCAATCCACAGTTCGAGGTCGGGGTTCACGGGGTTTTTCACCAATACCGGTTTGTCATAACCCTGCAGAGCGTCGGCGAGGGCTTGCATGGCGAAGGGGTTGGCAGTGGTGCGGGCGCCAATCCAGAGAATGTCGATGCCGTATTTCTCGCACAACTCCACATGCTCGGGAGTGGCCACCTCACAGGCGGTCATCATACCCGTCTCCTCTTTCACTTTCTGCATCCAAGGGAGGGCTTTCTCGCCGTGACCCTCGAAGCCTCCGGGTTTCGTGCGGGGTTTCCACACACCGGCACGGAACATACGGATTCCGTAGCTGCTCAACGCCTTGGCGGTGGTAAGCACTTGTTCTTCACTCTCTGCCGAGCACGGGCCGGCAATAACGTATGGGTGTTGGGGGTCATCGGGTTCGTTCAACCCCAACGGTAATAAATCAAGTTCCATATAATTTTTATTTTAAAATTTCAATTAAATTCAATAATGTACTTTAGGACAAACCCGACCCAGTCGGGGCAGCTCTTGCAGAGTGCTTTTTTATGAATAACCCGACCCTGTCGGGGCAGCTCTTAACAGAGTGTTTTACTGCATCGGCTC
>Ga0065711_1028953_pt1 | contig 38348 bp, 32 predicted proteins | sample Hoacrofraction12_FD_59098 | JGI IMG/M metagenome (GOLD analysis project Ga0065711, IMG submission 59098) | Hoatzin crop microbial communities from Cojedes, Venezuela - Epithelial fraction 12 v2 (version 2) | ecosystem: Host-associated > Birds > Digestive system > Esophagus > Crop | place...
TTAAAACATCACGGGATATTTGGCTTGGCTTGTCTAATATTAGGCCACTTCTAACAGCAAAGTCAGAGAATGCCAAGGCTGGTTTTTTTTTCTGTGTGAGACAAGGAATTGCAAAAACAATGCCATAGTTTTTTCTTACATTGTTTTCGATTTTTTTTTCTTTCTTTTTTTTTTTTCCTTTTAGCAGTGGTAAGGGACCATGCTGGTACTGCTGTGTGATCACATTAAGTAACAGAATTTTCTTCCCTTAATTCCTGTATGAAGCAGATTGTATCTTCTGGAGAGTTTAAATCAAATTTGTGTGCTTTCTAAAATGAGATATACCCTTGCACATAGTACTCATCTGGATTGCTTTGAAAGATAAGGAGCAAGAGTCCCTTAGCAGGGAATGCGTAAATAGTATTTTTGCTGTTTTCCTTAGGATAATAATGGGTAGCAGTAATTACTTTGTCATTTGTCAGTGCTTGAGTGGTTGTAAAAGTATCATCTCCATAAAGACAATAGTTTAAAAAAAAATTCTAGGCTATAGTTTCCTTTCTGTAAATTCACTAGAAATGTAAGTCTAAAACTCCTGACTGAATTTTTTGAGCAATTTCCTAGTTACTAATGATAGTTTTGAGACGGTGGCTTAGAGTTGGTCATGTTCATGCTACAAGATCTTCGCCTACCAAGTTGTGAGCTATCAGGTTTCACTAATTTAAAATGGACAACGTTAAAAATAAAATTTGAGAGGAGCAACACCATTACTATGCAAGATGTCGGTCAGACCTCTCTAAGCACTTTTAAAACGTAGTTGTTCATTTTTAGTGTGGCACACAACTGCACATATATGTGTTGACACATGTACATTATCATCTCCGTGCTCAGTTTGCAAAAGCCTGTACCTCCATGGAGTTTATAAGACAAAATAACATAATGAATGGGGTGGCTGACCTGAAGAAATGTAAGAGAAAATAAATTGAGAGGTACTGAGGATACACAGCTGATACGTAGAAACTGCGCATTCTGTGCAAAGGGGACGTCTGAAATCTGAGAGATAATACCTGGAACATCATGTTCGTTATGGTTTCAGGGTGCAGATGGGTGTTACAGTTTTTGGCAGAGGTGTTTTACTGTTACATTGACCAGTGTGCAGTGACTGTGACTTAAAATATTTGTTGGGAGAAAAGGCAGCATTGGTGTTTCTGATGCTCTGAGTACAAGTTGCTGCACCTTTGTGTGATCAAGTTGTTATAATATGTAAATCCCGTTTCATTTCAGCAACAAATTGCTCGTCCTTCTCAAGAAGAAAAGGTAGAAGAAAAGGTAGAAGAAGAAAAATCAGAAAAAGCAGAGAAAAAAGAGGAGGAAAAGAAAGATGAGGAGGAAAAGGATGAGAAGGAGGAATCTAAGTAAGTATACGTACTGAAAATGCATTAATTTGCTGCTCTTTTTTGCAAAGATCAGAATAGGATTTGCATTAGTCTGACAGTGAAATCTGGACTGAAAACTGTTCCTATTTAGGTTAGGTTTTGTGCATTAAACAGTTTTCTTGGACATACCGATTTCTCTGTCTTGCTAAACTAATCAGTCTGGTAGGAAAAGCCATGGGATTATTTTTTTGCATATCTAATAATTTTAATATCTTGTTGGTTTGGAGTGGTTTTGCATATGTTCTGTCACAGTGTTTGTATTTTCTTTAAAGTTGATAATATCGTGTGTCTATGTTATTCTCTAGCAACTCTAAACTGTGGGCAGTAAGTGAATTTTCTTCCACTAAAGGCGTCATTTGGGTCTGTGGAGTTTTGTGGTTTGTTTGGTGGTGGTGGGTTTTTTTTGTTTTTTGTTTTTGTTTTTTTTTTTAATTGATATTTGGGAATAACTGCCCGTAATGGCTTTCTGAATGTGACTGAATTGTATTTTAACTACTCCCAGAGAGAATACCAAAGAAAAGGACAAAACTGAAGTTGCACCAGAGGAAACGGAGGAAAGGGAGCAGGCCGCTCCTAGGGGCCGAAAAACTGCCAATAGTCAAGGTCGTCGTAAGGGCAGAATCACCAGATCAATGACAAATGAAGCCGCACAAGCGAATGCTGCTGCAGCTGCAGCCACTGAGGAACCACCACCGCCTCTTCCACCCCCCCCAGAACCTTGTGAGTAGCGTTTGTAGGACACCTGGGGACTATCGAGCTCTTCACTCACACGAGGCTGTTCTCTGTGCATGCAGTGCACTATTTCTTTTCCCTCTATTTAGTATTACATCTTTATTCTTAGGCCTGCTTATAATTTTGTGACTGTGTGGTACTGTTAAACTTCAGGAGTGTAACTTCATGAATAGTATGTGTGTAATCAGCTGACTCTGTTAGAACCATGTGAGGGGTTAAAAAAGGGCAGGTCAGCCTTTCTGGGAGAACTACTCTTTAACGATGGATCTGCAGAGATCCAAATGTCTTTGATACAGATTGACTTACAGGCTGTAGCTCACAGAGGTTATTGTTAAATAAGTAGGCCTCATATTTGAGTACTTCAGGGAGTTTCATAATCTGAAATAGATCCTAGCGAGTTGGTTTTGTTGTTGTTGTTTCTGCATTAGATGGCAAGAGACTTCTTTAAAATAAAATGCTACTTTCCTGGCACATACATTTAGAAAAGACTGCGCTGTCTCTGGCTGCGTTTCTGAAAAGACTGACATAATTTGTGGTGGTGCAGAAATACTAGCAAACAGAATAGTAAATAATTATCCAGGGTGGTGGGGCAGGTTTTTTTGCTTGCAGTGCTCTGCTGTGGCAAAGTTTGCTGTTCAACTGGGTAGTTACAGGCAGCTGCTATTCTAGAATTTGTAATAACTCTTTTGTTGTTCAGATATTCTGTATATCCTAAAGAGCAGACTAAGTGCACAAATTAGCTCTTGTTTAACTGTAAAGGTCAGAGATTGTGATAGACATTCTTGCTCAGTTGATATGGTGGGTTTTTGTCAGCAGATAGACTAAGACAACAGTGGTTTTTGCTTTTGGGTTTTTTTTTTTTAACCCGTTTTTGTAGGGTTTTCTCGAAAATCCAAAATAGCTTTTCAATGGATCAGATACTTTATAGTGCCCTACTTCAATTGTTTGTTAAATTGTTTGCTGAAGTTGTTGAAGAGGCCGTGTTGCATGCTGTGTATAATGGCAGATTTTATGAAAAGGAAATGGAGGCTGTTGCAGCTTAATGTCATTCAGAAATTTAAACAGAGTTATATCAAATCCAGAGAAGTGAATGAGGAGTATTTTGTATTGAATCATACTTAGTTTCCTGCTTGTTTTTGCTCACTCTTCGTTTTGGTTTCTTTTATTTTTTTTCTATTTGTCCAGTAGGACACTCAGTGAATACAAGAGTAGTAAATTTCTTGATACCCACTAAGCAATAAATAACCGTTTCAGTCCTTTCACAGTCTTTTTCAGCAGTGAAATAAGGTGGAACTAGTTTATAGCAAGCTGGATTGCTGCTTTTAGTAGTTGATGGTAATTATTGGCAGTTTAAATAAAATTGAAGTGATAAATAGGTCTAAGTTACTTGCAAGTCTTCCTTGACAGATAATTATAGTTTTGTTGGCAGAATAGTTTTGAACTGTTTGCTCTGATGAGATTGTGGTGGTTTGTACTATATCTCTAACTTGGTTTAATGGAGACAGACTACTTTCCACTGACAAGAGCAGTTTTCCCAAGTGACTTGAACAAGCCGTAACATAAATAGATGAGTTGACTATGGGATGCATGATTGGTGCCATAGTAGTGAATCCTGGTCTTTTCTTTGATCAGTGTCTTTGTTTCTCTTTCAGCTTCTGCAGAGCCTGTGGAGACATCCCGCTGGACAGAAGAAGAAATGGAAGTTGCTAAGAAAGGTAAGCCTTGTAAAGCTTTTGTCTTCCTTCTGAATACTTCTATTTAGAAAATTACAATAATTTACTGAATGGAAGTGCTGTGATTTTTTTGCAACACTAAGCTGAACGAATAATTTGACATTTGCTGTTGTGTTTCTTTTTTTATAAAAATCATTTTTTTGAGACTCATGTTGAGTTTTTTTCATATGGGCTACTTAGAACTGTTTGATGTTGTACTTGGTCCACAGAAGTCTGTGAAACAGATGTGAAGGTATGTGTGTGATACGTAAATTTTCGAAGTAATGTGTTTATAAGTTAGAAAAAAATCCTTTTGTATGACATTCTTTTCATAGAAAAGCTAATGTAGTTTTTAACTTGTCTAGTCATTTGGCACATACTGTTACCTGTGAATTTTATGCATAAAATCAGTATTTTAGCAGAGGTGTTACATATTAGCCACAGCAATGAGTCAAGTGTGAAGGCTTCATAAGCAGACATTTGGGTTGATAGAGCTTTTTTCGCCCCATAAGTAGTTATCAAACACATTGCCATAGTGAGAATTCTCTTAAGGACAGCCATACCTCTGTATCTTAGCTTCCCATAGGCATTGCTGTTCCATTTATTTGGATTTGGGTAGCTGAATTATTGATACTAGTAAGTATTGGTTCTTATTTGTTTGAATAGGCCTAGTGGAACATGGACGCAACTGGGCAGCAATTGCCAAAATGGTTGGGACGAAAAGTGAAGCTCAGTGTAAGAACTTCTACTTCAACTATAAAAGGAGACACAATCTGGACAGCCTCCTCCAACAGCACAAACAGAAGGTGAGTGCAGTGGGCACTGAATATTTTACAGGGGAAAACTTGACATCTTTCTGAAGTCATTCATCATGCTTCACTAAGACTGTTTTGCAGTCACCACTTGTTTCCTTTTCTACTTGTTTTTGTGTTGTGACATAAATCTCCTAGAAAAGGTGGCTGATGCTCACTGACCTGCGACACTAATCACTTCTTGCTTTAAAATGCAAAAGAAAATTTTCTGTCAGATAGAACGCTCAAGCGTGAAGAATTCTGTAGTGCTCTGAAAGCCATGTTCCTCATCAGTACACCAGCAACTATGGAAGTTCAGGCCATTGCTATAGAACAGTTACCTTGAAACACAATAAGCACTAGCCTTACAAAACAGAGCAAGAGAATCGGTAGAAGACCAGGAACTGAAAGTTTTGGGGCATCTAAAGTAGAATCCTGAGTGCTGGAATCCCCTAAACTGCAGTACTATCCTAGTGTTCTCTCACTGAAGAGCATCGGTGTTGGTCTTCGCTGCAGTAGTTCTGTTGTCCGCCAAACATATCTTGAGACAGTGATTTGTTCCCAAACTTGTTTTTGATCAGGAGCAGCGAAAGCTGGCCTGAAATTGAGAGGGTGTTGTTGTGAATGAATCTGTGCTAAACAGAGATTCTCTGTCTTTCATTTCAACCTTAGATTCATAAATGAGAATGCATGTAATAGGAAATAGTACTTGCAGATTTTCAGTACAATGTAAATGCCGTGTCTTTCTCAGTCTTCACGAAGGCCCCGTGAGGAGAGAGATGTATCACAGTGTGAGAGTGTAGCTTCGACTGTGTCGGCTCAGGAGGATGAAGATATTGAAGCATCTAATGAAGAAGAGAATCCAGAAGACAGTGAAGGTAACTTTTCTGGGAAGGAAACTTGCATGTGCACAGAAAGGGACCTATGTTTTGTGCCAATTATATGCTCAGAATTCATAAACAATGAATCAGAGAATATGGACAAGTGCTTGGGATGTGGAAGTTTGTTTTTTTTTTGTTTTGTTTTGTTTTTAAGCTGCAGTCCGTGTATGTAATTCATCAAATTGTCCTTTTCAATAATCAGTCAAAATTAATCACTTGTTTTGCAGATGGGTAGGTTAAAATTGGTGGATCCTTCTTGCATCTATTAGTTTAACAAACATTTTTAAATATTGATGTAGTTCTAAGGAATGAAGATTCCTATCACAAGAAGAGTGGAGTATAACATCTGTGTTCTAGATGTTACCATAGTTTTTCATAAATGTTTTTATTTATCTAAAAGCTATTTATAATATGATGGAGGTCATGAACTAGGATAAAAAGAGAAGGAAGGTTCTTTACTGCAAAAGTCAATATTATTCTTTAATTGGTATCCAGTTGTTGATGCTGTTTACACCTTTCACAGAGTAAAGATGATGTTTTCAGGAAAATCGTGGTGATTCACAAAGGAAGTAAACTAAAACTGTTAACTTACAGCAAGAATTGCAAGTCAGCATGTCTATAAAATGTAACTGATTTTCATGTAAAATCAATGTTTTGCCACTCCTGCCAGTGATGCCTCTAAAATGTGTGAATTTAAATCATTAAAACTGTGCCTTAGGCGCTGTGAATGTTAACTCTAATCTTGTAATAAAGCTGCATTATATATGGAAGTACCAAGTCTCTGACATATATGCACAAGAGTTTACATGGGTGGCTCTCTAAGATCACAGCTAGCGAAGTAGTCTTATTTCTGTAATTCCAGTCTCCCTCCTTAACCTGTATCTGCTGATTTTTGATTACACTCCCTGTGAGAGTCAATGCTTCAGGGCAGTTGTCTTGTGTTTTGGGACAGCAGACATATATTTGATTGTTCTAAGGAAGTAGTTCATTGAAGCATAGTTAGATTTCATTAGTGTTGAACCTTTATGCCAAAACCTTGTGGGTTTTTTTTTTCCCCCCAGGTGCTGAAAATAGTTCTGATACAGAAAGTGCTCCATCTCCAACTCCAGCAGAACCTGCTAAACCAAGTGAAGAAAATCCATCTGAGAGTGCTGCTTCGAAAGTAACCACTGAGGCAACAGCAGAACAAGAATCTACCATTAAACCTGCAACCAGCACGTCTCCCTCCTTAACAGCCCAAAGTGTATCAACAGCTGAGAGTCAGAACCCTGAGCCACAGGTTAAAGAAGAAATAAATAATGAAGCAGAAGAGCCTATGGAGGTTGACAGTAGAAGCCATCCAGTTGAAGCTAAGCCTGTGATTACTCTTCCAGTGCACACCAAAGTAGAACCTGTAGAGACTGAAATGAGGCTACCAGAGAATATCCAAGTGAAAATAGAGAGTGATACCAAAGAGAGAGATGTGGAGAAACCCAAGGAAAAGTCAGAACCAGAGGAAATGGACTATAGTCTGTCACAACAAGTTAATACAGCAAGACAAGAATCCCATTCAGATAATGATTCAAGTGCCACCTGTAGTGCTGATGAGGAAGTTGATGGAGAACCTGACAGACAAGGGTGAGTTTAATTGTTTATTATTCAAATATTACCATCTTTAAGAAGTTGTTCAGCAAAACCACTTTTTAAACAGTGATCCAAAAAGTGTAATCAGTAGTGACATTTTTGTTATGAGTTTCTACCAGGGAAAGAACTTCTAAAGAGTCTTTGCTGAAAATGCAACAGGGGGAAGTGTTGATTTAAAATTTTGATGAAAAGCCAAAAGAAGGGTCTTCTAAGGCAGAGTAAGGGAAAATTCCATAGTGATGGACTGACTAGGTAGGTAGGAAACTAGCACAACTACCTGGAAAGCTAGAGAATGAGAGAAATCAAGCCATTTGGGATCCGTTCAGAGAATGGGAATTGTGTTAAACACTTATCTGACAGCAGCTTACTGAAACAATGAAAATGTGCCAAAGCAAGAAAAGAAATTCAAGATGCTCCTGGCATGAGTTTCCATGATAAATGGCTGTGTGGTACTTCTGGTGGGGAGGGGAAGATCTTGCTGCTGCAGGATTTTCTGATACACAGATATTTAAAAATTGGTGACCAACTAAAAAAATGAAGTAAATAATGTGGGGAATTCTGTAAATGCCCCGATCTATCCACTAAGAAACTCAACATTGATTGTGTAACTGGATCTGTACTAAACTTCTTTGTTTTGGTTTGGTTTTGTTAGTTTGTTGCTGTTACACAATACTTACTAACAAACCTACACATTCAGAAGTAGATTTGGAATATTTTTTATAGTGTGATTGGTTAGTGTGCAAAAGTACATGGGCTCTCTATTCCTTTTAGTGAAAAACTGTTTGAATGTAGATCCAAAAATTTGGGGATGGAGTTGTTTTAATCGATTCTTGCTATCACAAACTCAGTTTAGTAGAACGCATCCAAAACTCCTTGAATTTGACAGGGAAAACAGCCTGAACAGATCTTTTAGAAGGAGATGAAACTGACTTTAAAGAAAAATAATCTAGGGGCATAAAATATGATTTTTTTCATTACCTTTTAGCATTTCACATTTATTTGCTTGTATAATCTCTTGAGTCCTGTAGTCAGCTACTGTCATTGAGCCATGTTACATCACTCAGTAGAACTGAATCTCTTGAAGGCTATTAATAATAGAGTAGTGGAAGTATTTCTCACTCTTATTAGTCAGTGTCCGTAAATTAACAGGCAAGTGCCCTGAGAAATGGATGACCTGTACATGGAAAATGGAAGACATGTACAATGTCTTCATGCAAACTTCCTAGTTCCTGGGAACTTGGCCCTGAACGCTGTGGATAACCCACATGAGTATATAGGGCTTTAAATGGACAACACTGCATGTGTTTGGAACCATTTTATCCTTTGAGGAATGGCTGACACCACTGATGATATTTGAAGTCTTTTTTAAGCATTCTGCTGGTGCGATTCGTTAGTAACTATAGCGTAGCATCGGAGCCAATGCCAGCTCCCTCCCAGTGGTCTTAGTATGTGTGCAGTGCCAAGCATAGATGGTAAATGTCAAAAGTATCCAGTATCCTTGGTTCCCTATGTGCTCTTTGGAAGAGTGCAGTTGACAGCGTTTCTGCACTTTCTTGCCTCGTCAGACATCGTCTTTCCACTTCACAAATGCATTAGCCCTCCATGTGAAAGTAGTCTGTTTATACTGCTGTTTATTTTTTCCCTCGTGGACTAAATACATCTAATGTTTCCTATCTGTTTTTTTGAAAGCATTCTCTGTAAAGAAGGTTGCGTTCTTGCAGTACCGTGCATATAGAAACAATATATGTAAATTTCTGGTATTGGAGATTCTGAATAATTCTTTTGGAATTTCTCTATATTATGAAAATACAGCAGCATTTGTTGCCTGTTCTACCAGATGTGCTCTGAGACAAAACATGACATGATGCTGGTTTTTCATCTACTTGTCCAGTGTGTTAAACTCTTTTTTTGAAGTTGAGAGGCATACTTTCGCCTGTAAATTTATTTAAATGTTTAATCTTGGCCTTTTTGGTGATATTTTTCCCTTCCTTCTATCTCCTTTTCCAGTATCTTCAGCAGGGAGTCAAAGCCCTCACTGTTAAATCCCACTGGGTCAATACTGGTATCATCCACAATAAAGCAAGGGCAGATGGACCTGCAACAACTTCACCACCGAGCTGCTGTCATACCACCTATGGTATGGGGTGTTTTAAGTGACATTTGGATGAGTATCTGTTGTCCTTAAAACTAGTTGTAAGACAAAAGCGGAAAAAAAATTTGAAACAAATGAAAAAATACACAATTTGCTTTGTTATCATACTTTTGAGGGGAAAAGTAAGTTAAGTACAAAAAATTACACAAGTAATAGCTTAAAAACAGGTGTGGACTATTTGAAACACTTGTACATGGACTACAGCCACTGCAGTGGAGGCTTTGAGCAAGGTGTTTACTTTAGTAAGTACCTGTATTAACGTACCTGATATTAATACCTTACTCTTCTTGTAGGTTTCTTGCAGTCCCTGTGCTGTTCCTGTTGGAACACCAGTGAGTGGTTATGCGCTGTATCAACGGCACATTAAAGCAATGCACGAGTCAGCGCTGCTGGAGGAGCAGCGCCAGAGGCAAGAGCAGCTGGATATGGAGTATCGAAGTGCTGTAAGCCCTTGTGGCACTTCCAAGAGCCCTAATATTGAGTGGGAAGGTAGGCATTTTCACATCTGTCCTGGAAATAACCCTGCGTTTTTTGTATGCCTCTTACACTGCTGCCTCATTTAAGAATGAATGTTTAGTGTACTGATAATTAACTATCGCTTTTATACTTCAAGTTTTTTCAGGGTTCTTTTCTCTCTGACAACTTTAACCTTCACAGGAAAACCGGTGGCCTATATGCCTTATGCTGAGGTCAAGAGAGCGATAGAACAGGAAGCACAAGTGCAAAACACAGCAGCAAGGTCGGCGTCACCATACAGGCTATCTCCAAGAGAAGTCAATAAAGCCTCTCCCCAGCCTGATATGAATGCAGCTCGCTATAGTGTCCCACCAGGTAAATATTTTGTTATGTATGATAGCGATATGTATTCTTCCTTTGGAAGCTGCACTTTTGTGACTTAATGTAGTATCAAATTCCTCTCTAAACACTTTCTGAATTAACAAAAGCAGATAATAGGTTGTTTGCTTTGTGTGCATGTGAATAGATGCTCGGTATTTTCCTAGCTCCAGTGAGGCTGTTTTTTTGTTCTTTATTGCTGCATCAGCTGTGTAAGGTGTATTTTATGAAGCAAACAGGATGATCTGAAAAGTGTTAGATCAGCATAGGGACAAAGCCATCAAGAGTTTTTCAGCTTAACACAAGTACTGTCATGTTTATGGGTGGCCTTTCTTGTGAAGGGGGGAGTTGGGGAAAAGAGAAAGCTGCTTCTATCCTTGACATTAGTTTCTGACTAATTGCTTAATGTTATAGTCAGAATGGTTTATGAAATGGTGAAATACCTGACAAATCTTAATTCTGAAACTTGGATTATTGCGTTTCTCTTCAGAGTATGATGTCATGCTAAGAAAAGACAAAATCAGGGAAGCTTAGATTATACTCGACTCAGCTGCATTCCTTTTAAAGAATAAGGAATTTCTTTAAAAACAGGAAAACACAGAAAACTTGAATGTACCCTGGGCTATTATTTTTAAAGCTTAGTTTTCAGAGTCTGCAGTTCTACAGTGCAGCTTTTGCCGTTTCTTGTTGATCTAAGGTTAAATATTCTCCTGTCAGTTTCTATGCATAACATACATGTGGACATAGTGAATTTCAGAGTTGTAAATATAGCTATATAGCTTTTGGATATTGTGAGGGAATTCTCATCAGCGATTCAGATGAACTGCGCTATTCCTGATTTTCTTGTCTCTCTAACAACAAGCAGAGCTGAAAAAGACCGTAATGTTTCATGTACAATTTTCCCCCAAGTTCTCCAGCCAGCACCTCACCAAGTAATAGCAAATATACCGGAAGGAGTCCGCCTTCCAACAACCAGACCCACCAGACCACCACCACCTCTCATTCCATCCTCCAAGACAAGTGTGCCGTCAGAAAAGCCTTCCTTCATCATGGGAGGCTCAATCTCACAAGTAAGAGAATTATTATTTGAAAACCTGTGCTTGCATCAATTTTTTTCCCTTTCACCAATCTTCAACATCTTGTGCTCGGTTATGTGAGCACAGCATTAAGACTTAAGATCTATACATGCCACCACTAAAAATCCAGGAATTGCAGGTGCCTTATAAAATGGAACATGTTGCAGTTATTTACATTTAGTAGCATGGCTGAGGATGTCCAGTTTAAGTGAACTGCATCTCCAAACTAATAGCGACATGACACTCCGGGTGTTCTGCACTTTGATACTTTGCAGTGGTGTACTGTAGTGTTTTAAGATAGGAGCATAGTCGTGTTAGTATTCTCTTTTAAACATAGATGTGAATCTTCATTCCAGAAACGAGAATTAACATATAATATATTCATTACTTCAGGGAACACCTGGCACTTACTTAACATCCCATAGTCAAGCTTCCTACACCCAAGAGACTGCAAAGCCATCAGTGGGTTCTATATCTCTTGGGCTGCCAAGGCAGCAGGAGTCAGCCAAATCTGGTAAGAAAAGAAAAGCTGACATATGTTTTATATAGACTATTTAATAACTCATAATTAAACAAAAAAAACCCCAACCTTTTTCTTCTTTTGAATAGCTTCCCTGCCCTATATCAAACAAGAAGAATTTTCTCCGAGAAGTCAGAATTCCCAGCCTGAGGGACTCCTGGTCAGGGCACAACATGAAAGCGTGGTTCGAGGTAAAGAAAGTCATACAGATTAAGAAACTTCGTCAGAGCCTGAGGAAACGGAGAGAATTTGTAGCTAGCTCCTCCTGTCTGCGTGTCTCGTTTAAAAACATTTGTTTCAAGGCATGCCAATTTCAAAATTAAGTTATTCACTAGAGTATGCTCTACTCTGCAGAGCAATACATGTAAAATGTTCAAATACATCGAAAGAAAAGAAACTAAATACTATGGATTAGTGGTTTCATATGCTGTAGAAGTCTTTTATTCTTTAAAAGACTATGTTCAAAGAGGAAATAGTTTTAACTGCCTCAAATGCATGCTGTTAAACTGAAATTTTCACTGTATCTGAGTGTAAACTAACAGTTCTCACTAGAGTTTTTAATTATTTCAAATAGAGTAGCTACATTTTTTTATTCTCTTATTTATCAGGATGTCTTATTATTTCAAATCAGGTACCACAACAATACAGGAGGGAAGTATAACACGAGGAACTCCAACCAATAAAGTTTCTGTTGAGACCATTCCTTCTTTGAGAGGCTCCATAACTCAGGTATTTTTCTGCTTACTGAGAAGGCTGTAGCAAAACAGCATGTTTAAACTATCACAGTGAATGTATTTGCATGTCTGGAAAAGTAAATTAATATCACAGAGTAGGAACTGCCTCAAAAAAAGAAATTTTAATACAATCAAGGTGGTGAAATCCCACTATTGCTGGTCAGCATTACCATAATTTCATCTTTGTGTATATGAGTCTTCAAAATTTTTAAATAAAACCACCAGAGCCTTTGGTATACCTAACTGAAAGCTTATTAGCAACTTCCATGAAAATAGCACCACACTCAAGTTGAAATACTAAAATCAACTGTAATTGGTCTTGCGCAGATGCTATTTAAAACCATAAAGGTAAATTAAGCCCTTTTGTCTCATCATTTTTTAAATGCTGCTGTTTTGGTTGAGTTGGGATCTCTAGTTACAGAGAGCAATCAGAACAATTCTTTTCTGGGGAGGGTAGGTTTCGTTACTTTGGATAGAAATAAAACCTAATGGCCCTGGAAGTATATAGTATATGCTGTCTTCCCCCAAAGTGGTATTATAGGGTAAATGTTCTAGGTCCTGAAATAGTTTTGTAATATTTTACTCCCTATTCTTATTTCTATAATTTTTGACAAGGTAGTGAGTTGCCTACAAGTAATCTTACTAATATTGAGGTTAAATGTCTGATAATAGAGGCAGAAGTTTAAGCTACACTGCTTGATAAAGTAATTTGTTTTCTAGATCTCAAAAATGTCCCCTTCACTGCTTCCTGTTCTCTTAAATACACATGTTCTGAATTATTTATGATTGATTTAAATGCAGGGTACACCAGCTCTGTCCCAGTCTGGCATAGCAGCTGATGCGTTATTGAAGGGAACTATCACCCGGCTAGCTACAGAAGACAGCAGCCCAGAAAAGTGCCGAGAGGAAGCTTCAGCCAAAGGCCATGTTATTTATGAAGGCAAAAGTGGACATATTTTATCTTATGATAGTGAGTATTTGTATAATCTACTTGATCAAGGTCAAGGCTGCAGCAGGTTCTGCTTTATAATCCATAGCTGAAGTGTATCTGCTTTAGAGTGGGCAGGTGTAAACCTCATTCACTGGGGTGCCATCTGGGAGAAGTATTGACCTGCCTGTGGTTTTGAGGGTATGAGTATTAAAGTGATGCAGAAATTGTGCCTGTGTTCTGAAGAGTCTCCTGTACTATCTATTTTAAAATATAGATAAATTATTTAATTTCTGTGCCATTTATTTCCAATTTGTCATGGAATATTGCTTCGGCAGGGAGTTGGACTAGATGACCCACAGAGGTCCCTTCCAACCCCGAACATTCTGTGATTATTGTTTTGAAAGGTTAAACAATCAAGTTTAAAATTATCTGTATTAAAATCAAAAGAAATGTATCATTTGACTTTGAACTTCCCTTGAAATGCTAATAAATGAGTAACTGTTTGAACAAGTAAATTTTTTAATAAACCATAAAAGATCTTTCTAAGGTTGAGAATTAATGTTAAATACTATATTGAAGTTGTGTTGTTAAAGTATTAATGACCTGTGGTCTCATGAAATGTAATGCTCATGTGTCTTTTTACTGTCTGCGTTTACTAACCACGGTATTGTAAATTTTGCCAGCTATTAAAAATGTTCGTGAAGGAACAAGGAGTCCAAGAACTGCTCATGAAATTGGTTTAAAGAGAAGCTATGATACAATGGAAGGAAATATAAAGCAAGGAATGTCAATGCGGGAGTCTCCAGTGTCGGCACCACTGGAAGGTAAAAACAGCTGCTTCCAAGGTGTTTTGTGTTTTATCTAAACTGTACGCACTGATGTAAGTGTATTTAGAGTTATTTTATGGAGCAGACTAAAAGCGAAATTAGATTTAAATATTACACTATTAACCAAATCCATGCAACAGCCACTACAATTATGGGAGTATAACTGGAGTAGATACTAGTTTTTGTTTTGCTGCTGTGTTACCATAATTGGCAGTAGTTCAGCCAGCACTTGCTCCTCTCAGTAGATCTGACATCTGTAACTGACCCTTCACAGTCCCAGGGGGTTGTCGCAGAGCTCAAACCACACTGAGTCATGGCAGGGTGGGCTCCATGGACACGCCCATTCAGTTAAATACTGGTCTTGGCCGCATGGCGTCGTAACTCGGTGCCTCATTGGCATGACCTTTTGTATTCCTGCAATAAACCACTTCAGTTATGCCAAGCAGAGGACTGGCGCAGTTGCTGTATCCTGCGTCAGGGCATGTCTAGTTTTTTTATTTATTTAATAAACTGTAATCAAACTAAGACTGCAAAGGTCAAGTCAGGCCATTATATAAGTTTTCTGATTGTTTTTTAAAAATACAAACACAATATTTATAAAATACAAATGAAAATATTTCATGCCTAAACTCTGGAGTCTTACTCTTTCAGTGCATTTCGTCCCATCTTTGGGTAGCCCTTCAAGACTGTTTTGTGTACATTTTCATCAGATGGAACAACGTGAATAAGAGGTTTCTAGGCTGTGTGTAGAAGTTCAGTGTTGCCTTTACGTTGCTGCATTTGGCGCATCTTCTGGCATATGAGATGCTGCTCTGATACTTTTAAGCTGTATCTCATCACTGACGTGTTTTCTGTCCTCAAACTGTGGAAAATTGTGAGGTTTTTGTGGGGTTGATTTAGATTCCTGTTGTAGGAACAGTAATTTCGACTCTTCCCAGATGATTCAATATGAACTTTGATTAATTTAGAGGATGCTGAGATATATTTTGGGGGTATTTTTTTCTTTTTGCTCCACTTCCCATCATGAACACTTTTATTTACTGGGTAAGGAAACTGGAGTGTAACAGAAGCAGTGACTGGTTTGGGGACAAGAATTAAATTTAATTATGAAAAATACTTTGTTTTCTAAATATGTTAAAACCTGCAACAATGTAATAGCATGAGTACTTGACTTCAAAGATACTTGGTTTTGGTTTGTTGGGTTTTTTTTTTAGGGCAGGATGGTGTTTATAACGTGTTGATGCAGTGCTTAGCATACGGAGGGCAAGCCCTCTGGGCATTACTGTGTTAGAGATGATATCTGTCATGTATGTAAAAGGAGGAGGATTTTTGTTGTTTGGTTTTGGGTTTTTTTTGAACACTTGTTTAATTCTCTAAATTATGTTCATTTTAATTTTAGGTTTAATATGCCGTGCACTGCCTAGAGGTAGCCCACATGCTGAACTAAAAGAAAGAACAGTATTGTCTGGCTCTATAATGCAAGGTAAAATATTGCAAGTTTAGAAGGCAAGCATTAATTACATCCTCAGAAATCTGGATTTCTGAACCGTAAAACTGTTCTTAACAATGGTAGCTGTGTTAAAGGTGGAGCTTATTTTATGAAGTTTTCAGAGCATAAATCAGCAGCTTTCTGATATGCTGTGTACAAAGCTAGTGTGTGAACATAGCATTTTATTTCTTTTTGGAAAGCAGACTGTTTTAAATGTGAATACTTGGTAATTAGCACTTTTTTGTAATGAACACTAGCAATTCCCCAGACCTCTGAAGATGTATGCTACTTCCTTTATTTCAGCATCTGAAATAACTTGTGATGCTTTCAGTAATGTATTGAGTACTTCTTTGGTATTATTTGTGGTGAATTTTTAGTCTTCAGAATATATTATCATAGACTATAGAAAAATGAAGCTCCAATATTATGACATGGAGTTAGTTACTCTATTTATGAAAAAAGAGACTTATAAATACCGGTAATGTGACTCTTTCTTCCTATAAAAGGCACACCAAGAGCAACAGCTGAAAGTTTTGAAGAAGGGTTGAAATACCCTAAACAGATAAAGAGAGAGTCACCTCCCATAAGGACATTTGAAGGAGCCATTACTAAGGGGAAACCATATGATGGAGTCACTACTATAAAAGAAATGGGTCGTTCTATCCATGAAATCCCAAGACAGGACCTGTTAAGCCAGGAGAGTCGCAAGACTCCTGAAATGGTGCAGACGACCAGGCCAATCATAGAAGGCTCCATATCTCAGGTAAATGTAAACAGCAGTACTGGACTCACACACTTGCTTACAGACTCAGTAGTGAAATCAGTTCAGGATATTTGAATAATGACAAGTGGGGGGGTGTCATTTTGCTGTAAGAAAGCTACCAACTTACAAAGCTTAAAAATATTTTCTCTGTATTAGAAAAATCCTGACACTTCACCTGTAGGGAACACGCAAGAAAACGTGAGAGAACTGACAAGTAACAGTCACTAAGATCCAGTTGTATTCTGTGCTGATGTGATAGAAGCAATGAACTACGGTATCATCAATTTGAGTTTTTTAGCATCAGTGAAACATGGGCAGGATAATCTTACCTGATATTTTTCTCCTTTTCAGGGCACACCCATAAAATATGAAAGCAACTCTGGCCAGTCTGCCATCAAACACAATGTAAAATCTTTAATCACTGGACCAAGCAAGCTACCCCGTGGAATGCCTCAGCTGGAAATGGTGCCAGAAAACGTGAAGGTGGTGGAGCGAGGAAAATATGAAGATGTGAAGACCGGGGATGCAGTACGTTCCCGTCACACATCAGTAGTCAGCTCTGGTCCCTCTGTTCTCAGGTCAACTCTTCATGAAACTCCCAAATCACAGCTGAGCCCTGGGATTTATGATGATACCAATGCTCGGAGGACACCTGTGAACTATCAGAGTCCAATGTCCAGGAGTTCACCTATGATGAATAGAGTTAGTGAGGGTATGTTATTCCTATTCAGAGTAAGACAAGAAGTTTTAATAATTTAATTCTAAACTTACTTTTAAACTGGCTTCTCTAGATATCCTACTTTTTTTATTCTGATGGCTTCTGTCATTTTGGAGGGTGGCGAGAAGGAATTTTAGAAGGCTGTAAGCTGATAATTGAAATAAGAAATAAGTCTCCTGTACTATAACATGGAGGTGGGAAGGCAATTCAGTTCCAAATTGCATTTGATTGTGGATCACCCTGAAAGTGTTGTCTGCAAGGGTACTGTTTTGAGGGCAGAGGCTATTCCTGAATGATAGAAGTATCTAGATGAGGAAGATAATATGGTGAAGTGCAAGCAGTCTTGGGATTTAGATTTTTCACCAGAAATAGTTTGTGATATAAAATATTCTCTGTGATTTATTGTATCAGGCTGCAGATCCTCTAGAACGTTGCTTGGGAGCCACTGTATACTTACAGCTGAATTTTCTCTTGAAAAATATGCATTTTATCAATTTAGGGTTTTCATTGTTTTTAGGTGGAATATCGTCTGGGAAGCCAGCAAATCATGAAAGGAAAAACACCCTTACTCCGACACAGAGGGAGAGCGTGCCAGCAAAATCTCCAGTCCCGGGGGTTGATCCTGTAGTGACTCACAGTCCTTTTGACCCTCATCACAGGGGAGCAACACCTGAAGTCTACAGGAGTCACCTCCCTCCTCATTTAGATCCTGCTATGCCATTTCACAGGGCTCTGGATCCTGGTAAATATGTTTGTGTTGTGTTTTTTGGTTTTAGAAATTTTGTATACTTTGCACAGAAAAAGTACCTTTAAAAAGCAATTATCAATGGCTAGATAAAATTTAGAAGAGGTTATATATATACACTGTTGTGATCTGATTTCAGTTTAGTGGGAGGCTTAGTATCTAACCAAGAAACTTATTAAAATATTATTGTGTAATAATGTAACTCTCTTTTAGAAGCTGTTAGGTTGCTTCTGTTTTGTTATGAAAGTTCAGACCGTATTTTTAAAGAAGAATTTGTGAAATATATAAAAAGCTTCCAGGAAAGCTATGCAAAGAAGGATGTGGAGGATGCTATATTAAAGTGTAATCAGGACTGTGATTCATTCTTACTGAGGGATTATGAGGTTATCCTCGGTGATATTAAATATGGTAGACTTCTTTTAACCTATCCATCAGTCCACTTCTGTGAGGTATTTTAACCGTCTTTAGGTATTTCAGCCCTTTACATCTTCAGAACTTCAGGATTTGTATTTTTAATCAAGTCTTTTCTCTAATGCGTATCTCCAATCTGGATTATTTAGCTTTTTCTGTCTGCATACTCTGCATACAGTACATAAATTCAATAAAACATCAGTATTAAAATGTTATTTTAATTCATTAGTTACTGTCTAGAGAGAATTGATAGCACTTCTCATTGAAGCTATATAAACATCTGCAACTTTCATTAACTATCACTCTAAATCTTTTTTTTCCCCTCCTTCACCCTCAGCTGCTGCTGCTTACCTGTTCCAAAGGCAGCTCTCACCCACCCCAGGCTACCCAAGTCAGTATCAGCTTTATGCAATGGAGAATACACGACAGACAATCCTAAATGACTACATTACCTCACAGCAGATGCAAGTCAATTTACGTCCTGATGTAACGAGGGGATTATCTCCTAGAGAGCAAACGTTAGCTCTCCCATATGCAGGAGCAAGAGGTATGCCTGTGTTTTGTCTGATGTTGTTTAAAGTGCGTTTTGGATATGTGGTGTGGTTTGGTTGATTGGTTTGTTTTGTTGCTGCTTACAAATAGATGTGTTTGGATGGATGGGTGGATGCATGTGTACGAGCGCGTATGTACAGATGTATTCACAAATGAGTTGTCATACACCTAACTGTGGATATAAAGGAAAACAGTATGTAATCAATATTGTTAAAGGGAAGGCTGTAAGACCTACTGGTGTTCAAGAAGCTGGACTGTTTTATGCTAGTTTAAATTGATATTCAGAAACATATTTAACTCATCTTCAAACTTCAGAGAAGAGAATTATATCAAAATGAGAGCTTCCTCAAAATGAAAATAAAACCAACATCTAAAAGCGTAAGGTTTGTGAAAAACATGGTGATTGTTTAAAGATGTTATGTTAGAGAGTTAGCAAATGTGGGTGACCTGTCACAGGGTGGGGAAAAGCCTATATCAGTCTGGACATTGAACAGCAGCAGGAAGGAGCTACTGAAAGTAAAAAGACATCTTGCAAAAGTGTAACTCCTCGAAGAAAGAAAATGGCAATCTTGAGAAGTTAAATAGAAGACCATAAAAGCTAAAAAAATTGAGGAATGATTTTTAAAACCAAATAAACTACTAACAACTTCAGATACACCAGAAGCGAGAAACATGGCAGAGAAACTGTAGGAACTGATAAATCATCAAAACTCAGAAGTAATGCTTTAGAAGATAAGGCCATTACAAAAAAGCAAAGCAACTTATTTGCAACTGTTCCCTGTGGAGAGATCTGTATTTCTGTGATGGAGATTTTCTTTATGGGACATGAGTTTGAAGAACTCTTTCACGTTGAAATGCTGAGCAAAGTCTTGGAACAAAATAGTAAAATGAATAGTTATGAATCCTTGGGGTTACATGGCATCCTCCCAGGAGTTACAAACTTAACAGGAAATAGTCAGTCTACCAGCTCAGTTACTGGATATGAGAATCTGTCTATCGATTAAATCAGTTTTGGTAGTTATTGGTAGAATGGAAGATAGCAAATGTGAGGGAATTAGGCTGATAGGACTAATTATCTCAGGGATAAGATAGAAGATCTTATAGTGGTTTAACTGGTTCGAAAAGAAAGGATAAGTGGTTTTTGTAGCAGGAGAGGTTATGTTGGTGTTCCAGTTGGACCTGTGCATTTCAACATTTCGTTTCATTTTATGAAAAGGGACTGACTAATGTTGGGTAATACCATTTTGCTAAAAGATGGCATTATTGAGTAGAGGTGAAGTGTATTTTTCCAAAGGGCAGTTAAGGGAGTGCTAGAAATGAAAATTCTGACTTGGCGTGTTCCAAAATTGCTGATTGCCAGATCTAAGAGAGTCTAATCAGCTGGAATATAGTTTTGCACTTGCCTTAGTCTTATCTTTTTTCCATTAAACGTTCACTGCTGACCATTATCAATTAACAGAATATATAATGTGTGGATCATTGGTCTATCCTTGAACAGCCATTCTTACGTGTGTCGTCATCTAACAGGAATTATTGACCTGAACAATATGGCTCCCACAATCTTAGTGCCTCATCCTGGAGGAACAAGCACCCCACCCATGGAGAGAATCACATATATCCCCGGTACCCAGCTTACCTTCCCTCCCAGGCCTTACAATCCTGCTTCACTGTCACCAGGTAAGAGCTCTTATGATTTGGTGATGCCTCTAATCATCTCACATGCTGAGAAAATGGACATCTTTGTTTAGCTTTCATTAATGTCATGTTTTGATGTTTTCTCAGGTGATGCTTTTTGCATGCACTTCTCACTTGGATAGCAAAGGTTTTCTTAATTATATCCTTTATAGTTACATTAGCAGCTGAAGGAGCGCTGACAAATTCAGAATTTGCTTCATTCTGTCAGGTCTTTGTAGTCGTTGATTACGATTTCACTAACCTCGTATTACATGTGTTGAAGGGTGGAATTTGGGTCTGTAAGCTGTCTAGTTTCTGACTGCATAGAAACCACTTTAGTAAAAAGCTGTTGAGCCTTCCACTGTCACTGTATGTTAAGCTTTTGTCTTCCTAGATAAGTGGATAGTCTTGAGTGGAATGAAAATGTATTTGGGAAATTCTTCTGTAAGTGGATGACAGAATATATTGGCAAGTGTTTACATCACATTATGTTTATCTCAAGTATCTCTTTTTGCTACTTCATTTTACCTTGTGGACCTTCCAGGACACCCTACACACCTGGCAGCTTCTGCAGCTGCAAGTGCTGAAAGGGAGCGGGAAAGGGAGAGGGAGAAGGAACGGGAAAGGGAGAGGGAACGTGAGCGAGAGCGGGAAAGAGAACGAGAACGAGAGAGGGAGAGAATAGCTTCAGTCCCTGCTGAACTTTATCTTCGACCAGGTGAGTGCGCGTTGCTACATTTGGATCAGTTGTCTTGTAGACTAACTGCTCATTTTCTGTAGCCACTGTTGGCAACATGCAGCTTATTAACAACATATTAGACAGTTTGGTTTTAGTCTGCACTTTAAACAGGTTTCTATTACCTGTCAGTTCTGGTCATAATTGCAACTTCAGCAAGTACCAGGCTGCTTGATCTTTCTCTCATAGCAATGGTGTGAATCCCAGTTACCGCTAGCACAACTTGCATGTCATTTAGAGCATTGTAAACAGAATACTGCCATTTAAACCTTTAATACATACAGTCACATCTAGAGTGGTGGAGGCAACTGGGGAAGGATGTGGAGGAGATGGCATTAATACATAGTTCTGCATTGTTGTAAGAGTGATCTGTATATATTTTTTGTTTGTTCCCCTCCACTCTGTGTTGTGCAGGTACAGAGCAGCCTGGCAGACCTGGCAGTCATGGATATGTTCGGTCCCCGTCTCCTTCAGTTAGAACCCAGGAAAACATACTGCAGCAAAGGCCTAGTATTTTTCAAGGAACCAATGGGACAAGTGTAATCACACCTTTGGATCCTGCTGCCCAGCTACGTATCATGTATGTCTCTTAAGTTACTGTTGCAGAGATATCTGTTCTAATATTTGAGCTTATTAAAAATTGCATTTTGCCTGAGGAAAATACTCCAAGATGAGGATAACGATTATCTGATTGCTCTTGAATTTATCAGAGGTGATCTAATGCACTTTCACCCAGTCCAGTTTGGATAGAAATTAGCATCTCAAAAATTTTGCTTTGTTGTACACATGGTATGGCTCTAGGTCTTTTTTCACGTGATATAATTCAGAATATTCAATGTTTGCCAACAGGCAGCTCACTCCTGGAGCTCCCTCTATTACTCAAGGGTTGCCAGCTTCCCGTTACAATACTGCTGCTGATGCCCTTGCAGCACTAGTAGATGCTGCAGCCTCTGCTCCTCAAATGGAAGTTGCCAAAGCAAAAGAGAACAAGCACGAAGGAACCAGGATAGAAGAGAATATGGGACGGCGGTCAGCTGTGGTTACTGAACAGCAGCAGATGGAACAGAAGACACTGGAGGTAGAAAAGAGGCCTGTCCAGTGCCCATATACATCTGCAAATTTTTCTGGTGGCAAGTCCCAGGGACAGTCTTCATCAGTAGTCTATTCAGAGGCTGGTAAAGAGAAAGGACCTCCTCCTAAGTCCAGGTACGAGGAAGAGCTGAGAACACGAGGAAAGACCACAATTACTGCTGCTAACTTCATAGATGTGATCATCACTCGACAGATTGCTTCAGACAAGGATGCACGAGATAGGGGCTCTCAAAGTTCAGATTCTTCCAGTAGTTGTACGTATCTTAGTAACTATCTACTTCTTTGCTCTCTGTCTTAGCCTTTTAGGGAGATAATAAGCTGTGAAATGATTCTGATTTTTAATGATAAAAAGCTCTGCACAGTAGAGACACTTCACAAGCAAATACAGTTTTTGCATATAGTGACTCAAGATTCTCACAAAATCAGAGTTGATTGCTTTGTTTGGATTCTATGCTACAACATGAAATGCAGGGTAATAAAACTAACATTATCAGAAGTCAGGAAACCTAAAATTATTTTGTTTACATTGGAATACTGCTTTATGGAAATATTTGTTTCACTGGGGTTATCATGAGAAAAAGATAGTGTTTTGACTTTCACTGGTGTCATTTTACTGGAAGCACTGGTATTGTTATGTATAGGCAACAAAAATATTCTGTGATATTTATACCTTATTGCACAACCTTTGCTTGATACTCAGTATCCTCCCAACGGTATGAAGCTCCTGGAGATGCCATTGAGGTGATTAGCCCTGCAAATTCGCCTGTACCTACTCAAGAAAAACTACAGCCCTATCAACAAGAGACACCTAAACCAAGCCAGGCAGAGAGTAAGTTCATCTGCGTATGCCAATATTCTCACAGTTATCTTGCTTACATTTACCAGCTCCATGAACTCATAGTAAAGTTCAAATATCTCAGGAGTCTTTAAGTGACTGCTTACCAAATTCTTAACTTTTCAGAAGCTTTTGTTGGAAGTATATTGTTACTCTCATCTTTGGAAAATAATACAGCAAATGTATTGGAACTGACATGTGGCATTAAACAGAGCTCCTTTACATAACGGAGCTGATTCAATAAGAAATTTGTTTTCAATATATTCTTTAAAATTACTGCATATTAGTGTTGATGCCCACAATTTTTTACCTACTAGTAAAGCTCAGACTATTACAGTAGAGTTGGCAGGTGAGAAATGAGCTGAAAAGCACCTGCATTGTGGAATGAAGGTTTATTTATCCCTTCTAAGTTGTAGGGCCTATATATGGAGGGGGAAGAGATGGTTATCACACAGGATACCTAAAATCTAATGCACAAACACCTCATATTTTAAATTTATAAGCACAGGACTTTCAAACCTTGAAGCTTCAGCAATACCATCTTAAAACGGGCTGATCTTTTCTTCAACTAGGTGACCCAAGCAGGCAGTATGAAGGGCCGATTCACCGCTATAGGACACAACAGGAACCCCCTTCACCCCAACAACCTCCACCTCCCTCTTCCCAAGCAGAAGGGATGGCACATGTGCCCAGGACCCATCGGCTTATCACCCTTGCAGATCATATCTGTGTAGGTTTATTTGCATGCATCTTTTCAGATGTGAAAAGTTGTATTCTGATGACGAAAACACATGTGTTGGAACGTAATACCAATTCTGTAATTATTAGTTTTACTTGCAGTTATTATACTACAATAATGTGTCTAAACTTGTAATCATCTCATTTGTTGCAATTGGTCTCATATTCATCTAGTTCATGAGTACGTACGCTCTGGACAGTGTTTGACCATGATCTCTTTTCTGTTTTTTTGGCCGCAATCAGCAAATTATTACACAAGACTTTGCTAGAAACCAAGCAGCTTCTCAGGCCCCTTTGCAGCCTCCCACCACTACATTCCAGAATTCCACCCCTGCTCCAACACCTGTTTCTACCCGGGCAAAGACATCAAATCGCTACAGCCCTGAGTCGCAGTCGCAGTCTGTCCACCATCAGCGGCCAGGTGCTAGAGTGTCACCTGAAAATCTGTCCGACAAGTCCAGGGGAAGGTAATACCTGTATTCAGTTAAACTACAAATCTAATTAATGCCCAAATATGATATTTATAAAAAATAGCAAAGTAATCGATGTAGATCAGAAGTAGAGAGGTATCTTTTGGTCTTTAAGATCTGTCTTGCAGTTTTGACAATAACTTGGCTCCGTAACAAAGCTTATAACTGTTTTCCCTTCACTTCTTGTGCTTAATTTCTAGTTTTTGTAGGGGTGAAGATGTTTCATTACATAGACCTTATCAGGGTTGTTATGAACAAATCAAAGTCAGCTTTTTGAGGTTGCCAAGCATACTAAAGCATGTAACGTATATAACTAGCCCCAAGTAGTTATGTAACAGCTGGAACACAATTACATGTGTTAACTACTGCATTACACACATTAAGAGTACTTATCTGTCTCTGAATTATGGATGTAGACCTGGAAAATCTCCAGAGAGGAGTCATGTCTCTTCAGAACCCTATGAGCCAATCTCGCCACCTCAGGTCCCGGTTGTACATGAGAAGCAGGAAAGCGTTCTTTTGCTTTCCCAGAGAACTGAGCCTACTGAACAGAGGTACGTATAAAACCGAATTTTAAAAACATTATTCTTGATCTGCGTGCTGCAAACAGTATCTTTAATAAAGAGCAGTTTAAGCAATCTTCCTCTGGTACCACAGGCAGGTTGTTGATCCCTGTTGATCCTTTTGCACTAGCATTCAAAACTCGGGACTTTGGGAAGCCTGAGTGAAACTTCATCTGTATGTGTTCTGCCTTAAGTTTCTTGGTGTAAGCAGTGTGTCCTATGTCATATCTGATAGAAAACATTATAACTACACTCCTTGTGGGTGCCAGTTCTATGAAACTGAAGTGGTTTTTGGAAAAGGTCCATTTTCTACAATTTTTATTAAATAATTCAGGCTTCTCTTGCCTGATTGCTTTCCTGGATACTGTCATAGTGAGGTGTGGGGGAACTCAGGCTTCCAACATGCATGATTCTAGCACAGCTTCTCATATGAAAGATCACTAAGCTAAGGAGCTTGATTTCCAGGAGGTGGGAAGGTGGGGTGTCGGGAGGCCCGTGCATTGGGCAGCCCTGTGTCCCAGGGCCATTTGTCAGTCTGCCAGATCTGCAACATTGAACTACGTGGGATCCCTGGCAGACTGTATCTCTGCTGGTGTCTTTGGACATCTGGCAGATGCATGCGGGAATGGGTGTTTCTGTCATTTGCTTTGCTGCCTGCTGAAGAAGGAATAGCACCCAACATGCTCACCACATACTTATTTAAGGCTCATGCTGGTGAAGTTGATTCTTTTTTTCTTGTTACTTTTCCCCTCCACTCTGCAGTTGCTGGCAGGGTTGTTGCAGTCCATGATGGAGGTTAGCTAGTCGCAAAGGGATTTTCAGGATCATGGCAGGAAAGACTGCACTTTTTAGAATTTTAAGGATCTTGGCCTAGGAAAGCTAGAGTCTTTGTCTTTTTTACTTTGTTTTAAAATTATTTTTTTAAATTTGAATATGGGATGGGTTTGTTTGTTTTTTTTAATTAAAACTGACTTGCCACATTGCTGCTGCTTAAACAAACTAAGTATTAAAATATTAATATTAAAGTATTCGAAGTGCCACAGTGAACATACAGTTGGTCATTTTTATCCACTTTTGAAAACAGGGCAAGTTGTTCATGATCCTGGTGTTGGCTTAGATTTTTCCACCTGAATTTCTTCATGCTTTAGTTGTTTTGGGGTTGTTTTTTTCTTAGAACTCTGTAACTAGAGTACTACTGCTTTTATCATCTTTGTAAATAGCCTAAAATTTGCATATTTTAAGATCTGAAGATAAAATGCACCTCTTGTCAGTTTGACATTTACTTCAGCAAATTTTTTATGCTAACATGACAGAAGTTATGTGCAGAAAGTGTGCCAGCTACTGTGAATGTAAAATTGATAAGGGGTATGAAATGCAGAACATGGATCCCGGTCTGATTTTGTGCTATAGAGCAAGGATGGCTAACTTCAGCTCTTGAGCCAGACTCCGGTCCATAAGGTTTCTACAAATGCCAGAAATAGCGTATTTGCTTGGACCATGTGCAGTGGGGTGGGTGAGCAGACTTCAAAAGAAATACATCCTTTTTAGTGGCATACTGGGGACAAGAGTGGGAGGAACGTTGTAAATAGGAGGAGCAGCTAGGATGAGTATTTGGCCTTCCAGCTTAAACATTTCATCACCTACCGATTTGCAGTGTGAACTTCAGCCAGCATGCAGTTTGCAAGGCAGAAGTAGGCACCCCTGAGATAATTTGTAAGTGTGCCAGCTCTGTACCACTCTCCAGCACAGACAATGACATGGTCACTTTTTCTGTGAGCTGTACAATCTTAAACCCTGTTACCTGGATAAAGCACATGTTTTCGGAGAATCAGTAGACTTGTTCGCAAAAAACAGGCTGAGGAGAGTCCTAAAGCTCGTACAAATGTTGGCAGTTTCTACCTGACTGCTTTTGGAAAGATTTGAATGTACGTCTTGAAAAATGGTCTCTCTCTTTGACACATGTTGGTCTTGGCAGGACTGACTCTCGCTCTCCAGGTAGTATAAGCTACCTGCCTTCGTTTTTCACCAAACTTGAGAACACTTCACCAATGGTAAAATCCAAGAAACAGGAGATATTTCGAAAGCTGAACTCGTCTGGTGGCGGTGACACTGATATGGGTATGCAGGACTTGCTTTTTCACTGAATATTTACAGCTTAAGCTTTATGTGACTGCCATCCACAGATGTGCTAATCTAAATATGTTTCAAATAACATAGGAATGAATATAAATCTGTGAACATAAAAACATATATAATAATTTATGACCAAAGAAGTGGAATATTGATAGATATTTATTATTTTTAATGCTGTTCTATGTAGCACCGTCATTTAAGCTTTTTAATGTTTGACAGATGGAAATGGTTTCTGAAAACTAGAGAAAAACCGCATAACTAATGAGTTGTTGAAACCTGACATTCTAGTTAACTTTGTGTCTGTACTTTGCTTCATAGCAACATTAACTATTACATGTTTTCGTTTTTGGAATGATGCCTTACAAACTGGATGGTTTGTGTTTTCTTGGTCGTTATGATTATGGCTGTTAAAAAGATGTATTTTAATATCGTTTCAGTAATGGATAATGACATGGTGGAATATGATACTAGAACTCTATTTTTGGTTTTCTCCTAGAAACTTTAACAGAACTTTGTATCAAAATTATCAGTAGTAAGAGTTTAAGCTGTTTGAACTCAGTACCTAATAGAAAGTGTTTATTTGCAAGTGAATGCTCTTGCACTGAGCAACAAATTCATCTCTTTCTGAGAAACAAGGCTTTGTCAGTAAGGGTTGCAGTATTCTTGTTATTTGCTCTCCATTGTATGCACAGTAGATTTTGCTCTGTGGAAAATTTTATGTGCATGCTTGGCATACAGACACGCTTTCCATTGCTGCCAATAATCTTTTCATTTATATATCGAGTTCAGTGTTACTGTTGTTATTGTTGAAAATCTTTATTCTCAAATTGGACATAATGCAGGTAATATATGCAGGGTTGGGGGGAGTGTTCAGCCGCTCCAAAGTTGTTGTCGTCATTTATTTTTTTTAATACATACAAATACTCAGCCTGTAAGGTTCATATGTTAAAATATGTATTTAGTGAATCAAATGCAAAAGTCATTCTGCTTCCTGAAGTAACATCTTTAAAAGAAGACTAGCGTTGACCATATAAGATAGTTTTATCCTGGTATAGAACATTTTCCTGAGAAGACATAAATGCACATTCATCTCAGGAGACTGAGAAAGAAAAAACAGAACACTGAAAATAGTTCAAATGAATTGTACCTTGTGCATTAGGACTAGCGGTGATCACTTGTAGTGATCATCAGTACTAGAAAACTCAATGAAATGTTGTGCTTTAATTGCAGCAACTGCTCAGCCAGGGACTGAAATATTCAATTTGCCAGCAGTCACTACCTCAGGTAAGATTTTCAGTACAAGAAACAATATGTTTCAGAAAAAGTAAACTAATGTAATATCTTTCATTTGTATGCTTTGGGGAGTCCAGTAAATGAGGAAGACTATGAAAATTTAAAAAATAATATCCTACATGAAAATTTGTTTCCTATATCTTAGGGAAAAGCAAAATGACCAAAGGAAGGTTCAGAAAATATTTAAAAAGGGAAATTAGGCAATTTATGTGTTCTGCAAATCCTACACAGAGGTAGAAGCCATGAAATTGGTTAGCATCTCACTCAAATTTAAATACAGTGTAGTTCAACAAAACTTGAGCTTATTAGTTCATCAAATGTAGTTTACTTTATAAACTGGTGCATTTAAAATACTGATAATTTTTTTCTATGATAAATAAACAATAAACCCCCACAACTTCCTGTGAGACAGGGAAATTAAACATAGCCCATAATTTTACTTTGTTAAAAGAGGCAAGTGTGGCAGAGAAGTGAACTGAAATGTGGGAAATGAGAACTGTCAAATCTGAATCTTGAGTTGTACCACGGATTGACTTTACATGATTTTGGCCAGTTGCGCCCCCTTCTGGTACAGTGCTTCTGTCTGTTATATGGAGAAAGTACTGATCTCCATTAATTTAGATGGAAGACAAGCTTTTTGGAATAAACATTTGCTATGTATCACACTTCATAAGACAAATTAGTATGGATCATTAATGAGAGAAGTATTCTTCTGGTCTCTTCTCTTACAGCTGAATAATAGCTGCAGATTTTACTTAATATGCTATCGCAATCAGCATGCTCGGCTTCCTTTGCTATTAAAAAAAGAAAAAAGTAAAATTTACCCTCTTGCAAACAGTCTGATGTTTAGTGGCACTGATGACGTAGCTCTTTAGTGTCTGCTGGCATGTCTAACTTTTGGCCATTGTGAGCTGCTTTGGAGCATGTAGCTTTGCATTTTAAAAAATCTCCCTTTGGGTTTTTTTATTTCCACCTTTCTACCTCTCTCTAAAATCTTTCCCGTATCCCTTTGTAATTTCTCTGAGAGATGTTTTTTGCCTCCCCTCCCACCTTTCCCTGTATGTTTTCTTTTATCTCCCAGGTGCAGTCAGTTCTAGGGGTCATTCCTTTGCAGATCCTGCCAGTAATCTGGGTCTGGAAGACATTATTAGGAAAGCATTGATGGGAAACTTTGATGACAAGAGTGAGGAACACGGAGTTGTAATGTCACAATCCATTGCGGTAGCACCTGGCGGTTCCAGTTCTGCAGTATCAGCAAGTAATGAGACACGTAGAGAAGAAGCTAATCCATCACCAAATTCAGGTGAGGTATTGCAGCTCCTAAATATTTCATGGTCGTAAAGAAAAAAAATAAATTACGGGTTTGAATAAATTTGGTGTCACTGAAAATCACTGTCTTTCCTCTGGAAGTCATAGAGATGGTGTTTCCGTTCCCTCAGGTGGTCCTGGCTTTCAGAACGGTGCTTCAGGAGCATTAGCCAGTATTTCTTGGCGAATGACAACACGGGTGAAACAGGGAAGAGAGAACAGCGTGTATTAGATACCTGAAGCTTCTCAGTGGTGTGATGAAAATGCATGTTAGTACATTACCTATAAAGAACATGTGACAGTGGGAACTAGCTTGAACTGAAAACATCTCCCTTCCCAAAAATGGAAATTGAACTTCATTGTGTTAAGAATAGAGATTTTCTAGCAGTAGTCTGATAGAAGACTAACCTATATGGTCACTGGTTATAGTAAATCAGCGTGCCAGAAGGCACCAGCGTGAAACTGCTGTTTGCTCCTAAGTGATATTTTCTAGAAACAGGCTAAAATATAGTGTAACATTTTTGTTAAAATCTGTCCCTGCTGTTTCCAGGAGGGGGAGTTGGCAAGCAGAAGCTAATCGGCAAGTCAAATAATAGGAAGTCTAAGTCTCCGATTCCTGGACAGGGATATTTGGGAACCGAAAGACCTTCCTCTGTCTCATCAGTACATTCAGAAGGGGACTACCACAGACAGACTCCCGTGTGGGCCTGGGAAGATAGGCCTTCATCAACAGGTGAGAAGTGTTTCACAAAATCACAGAATGGTAGGGGTTGGAAGGGACCTCTGTGGGTCATCTAGTCCAGGTGTGATATTTGTACAAAGGTTGGATGTAGACGTACTATAACTCTGGTATATTGGTCAAAGATTACAGCTTATAAGAATTTTCTGAAACAGATTTTCTGCTAGTTGTCACAACCAAAACCGTATCTTTCAGATACAGCGCTCTTAGAACAGCTCATGGTTTTGACTTGGAGAAACTCTCTTTGATTCAGGTTCGACACAGTTTCCTTACAACCCGTTGACGATGAGGATGCTCAGCAGTACACCGCCGACATCCATTGCGTGTGCCCCACCGTCCATGAGCCAAGCAACCACTCACCAACAGAACAGGATATGGGAGCGAGAGCCTGCACCACTGCTTTCAGCACAATATGAGACTCTGTCTGACAGTGATGACTGAACTATGCAGATTTTTTTTGTTTTTTTAATTTGCGGGTCAAAAAGAAATCTATTTTTGACTTGTGCCCATAGAGACTTTCCAAGAGAGCAAGGGCCACATAATGAAGAATTGATGGAGAGTCCGTTAAATGTCTTCTGCACAGGCCATGTGTTGGAGGATCATGATCAAGAAGGTTGACTTACTAAAGATAAATATGTAAAGAGTTTTTAAAAATGTGGACTATTCCTGTTCTACATCTATTTGTAAAGAAAACCATAATGTCTTTAAATCATTCTTCTGTAAATAGAGAGTACTTTTTGCAGTGTTTTTTCCCTTGCTATAGTATCTGGTGTACTTATGTTCAAATCATTGCATAAACCTTGGGGGTCATTTTGTAATTTTTTTTTAAGCATTTTCTCCAGTGTAGAGTACTCTTCATAACCCTAGCCTCCCTACCAGCCTAGCCTCCCTACCAGCCTAGCCTAACCATAACCCTAGCCTCCCTACCAGCCTAGCATCATTGCCCATTTAATGCCGTGTCACCTCTTGCAGGCATTGTGCTTTTATATAATTTTTTTTTTTCCCTAGACACACTTTCTCAGTGGTGTTAAAGCTCTTGTGAAAATGTTGATTTTTAAGACTGACCCCTTAATGAATTCTGTACATTAACATAGTCCGGTTCGCTGGAATAAGATGATATATTTCTTTGAATTTTAAATTCTGCCACATTGTAAATTTTTGGTGCAGTTGGTTTTATTTAGCAACACTGCAGAAATATTATTGCATGGGTATGTTATGGTTCATTTTTAAAAGGATGAAAAAAAAACAAAAAGACCAGCTTCTGGAGGCATACCTCACTGTTATGCACACTGGGAATTTTAACTGTGCCCCAAAAACCTATCTTAGTGTTTTCTGTTTCTGCATTGTATGCAGTCAAAACAGGCTACTAAATTTTACTGTCATATTTAACCACAGCAAATGGCTTATCTGAACAGAGGCTCTGGGTGGGTTGATAAATCCTTTAAGAAGAAAAACCTCTACACCCCAAGTTTAAATAAAACAAAATGCTTTTACAGAATAACTGAGCAACACGAGTCAGCTACTTGGCTTCTGTTACAACCAGTTTGAAATAGGTACTGTGATTTTTACCTTCCTCCAGTCTGATTTGAAAATCTTTATGTAACAATTATTTTAAAGTCTGCATCCCAATCCCTAGCCCTATAACCAAGCTTTTGGTGGAAGTCCTTACAAATGCTTGGCTTAACTCCTAAAGTGTGCAATACTTGTTAGGGTGATTTTTTTTTTATTTTTTTTTTTAATTGTATATGGTACTAGGAGAGCCTCCTTAATCATTCATCTATCAATGCCTGTTATGATATGCTTGTAGCTTATGTATACTTAGATACATCTGATTAGTGATATCAGAGGTTGTCCTGACATCCATCCTCAAGAGCATCTTATTTTTTGCTGCACTGACCTCAGGAAGTGAATTTAAATCTTCCGGAGTAGGAGGACTGATTTACAGATAGCATGGTCTGTCAGATTCCAAACTGCTTTTGCATCTCATTGATGAACAGCCTTTGTCTTGAAGTTATTTTCCAGTCAAAACATTTTTAATTTAACACTGTATTTGTGATGGGTTGTATGGAAGGTATAATGTAGCTGTGTAACCTTAAGCCATGTAAGCTCTACATCGTATAGAAGGACTGTAATGGTCCAGTTACAAACAGGAAGAAGTACAGAACTATTTATCGATAGCAAATTTACTTTAAGTACTTAAGAGGAAAGCCTTTTTACCCCAAGTGTGGGAAAGAAAAAAAAAAATCCAAAGGAACTCATTTGGAAACTTGACACTGTGTTGCAAAACAGAATTATTTTGCTACTTTTTTTAAACACTGCTGCATCAAAGTAGATCAGTTAGCAGTCTTAAATCTTCTTGCAGTCTCTAAGAAAGATTTTTCTCACCCTTCCATCCTTTACCCTTCTGGCTTAAGGTAGTGAATTTTTTATCCTGGTTGTAGACCTGCGCTCTTATTTTAACTTTTTTGTTCCCACAGCAAGATATACTGGAAAACAAGTTGATCTGCCCTTTTTGTAGATTTAAATTTGGAGTGGAGAGTTAAGTTCCATTCTAACACTTACTTGTTCTCACTTTCTTAGTGTAACAAATACAAGGTGAAAGAGGCATGTACAGACAAATGTTTTTGCTAACTGTACAGTAAGTGTAGCATGTTCATTGCAAAGCTTCATGTTGCTGCTGCTGCAGCAAGATATCCAAAGTAGGATAGTCACTTTCTCCTAAGATACAGCTCAAGTGGCATTTGCACATAAACTGTTGCTGCTTTTTTTGTTTGTTATCAGAGTTCTAACTTCTCCAGTGTAAAAAAAAAAAAAACCAAACAAAAACACACCTCTCCAGAGCCTAAGTTAGGGTTTACCACAATTCCAGTAATCTTCAAGTATGGAATTACATCTGACCTGTTTCAAACAGGAAGGTGTTTGTAAATCATGTTTACAAAGTGTAGTTTACTACAAATTTTTAACTGATTTCTGATCAGTGTTTTCACAATGCTTTCATCTTGATATGTTTTGTGATTCTGATATGAAATCATTTAAGACTTGAAAAACCCATGCATCATAAAACTCAACTTTTTTCCACACAATGTCTTCAGTAGACAGTGACTTCTGGATTCAGACCAATCAATAAAGGGGATCAGTTCTCCATTTGCTTTTCCTGTGTCTCCCTCTCTTTGCAGCATCAAAACACTTCCCTGAGGGGGTGCTGCAGGGTTCCCCGTTACCACTGCTGGAGTGTCTAAGGTCTGCCCCTGAGAAATCAAAAACTAGAACTCTGAAGACGACTGGTTCTGATGCGTTAAGAGACTTTATGTTAGTACAAGCATGCCTGTAACTAACAGCCACATTTTGAATTCCTAGCTTGCTGAAAACAAAGCTGTATATGCAACTTAAGTTTTTCCAGCTTCAATGGACATCTACTGTAGAAAACCTCTGTGCCTCTTCTTAGCTCAAAGTTAAGCAGAGCTGAAGCCACTGAATGCTGCTGTAAGTAAACTAATAGTGATGCAATTAACATTAAGGCTTATAGCAACCAGCTGAAGTTCTTACAAATGAGAGGTTAAAATAATACTTGGTTAGTGATAGAATTAGTTAGTTCTATTATCCTAGCTAAATATGGATTTGATTACCTCTGGTTTAATTTGCATTTGTCTTTAGCATTAGGCTTTCCTGGAGGGCAGACCTGAAAAATTCTGTTGTATGAGCAGGCTGTCCATACTAGATTCACATGAAGGCATGTATCTTACAAACCTGACAGTTTGTACATACCATCTTTTCCAACAGGAAGCCTCAGCATTCTAGCACTGACCTGTCCAAGAAAGGAGGACAGCTTTGGCACTCAGCGTGCTCTTGACTGGGGTAAGGTAGCCAAGTGGTTTATTTCTGCCAACAGCTCTGTTTCGGTAACAGTCTCCCCCCTCCTCTGAGAGTGCATGTTCTGTCTCTGGATGCTAAATGCTTTGAAGAAAAACACTTGATCTTCAGGCAATGTATTGGAAAAGGACATGGAGCTACAGCTCTGTCATAGTACGGGTACGGTCTGGGAAATGCTCTGTTGAAGTTAATACACACTGAACTGTAGCGCTGACACAAATACACTCCTTGACTTAACTGCAAGTATTCATTCCAGGCTAGACTTGCGCTTTGCTGGCAGTCAAGACAGAAGTTAAATCACTAGCACAGTAGGTCATTAACCATCGACTACATCACAAATTTATATAGTTAATATTTCACAACTTTATTTTGGGCTAAGTTGTTAGGCAATACCAGCCCTTCTTGTTAAGCAGTCCTTAAACTCCTCCTTGCTGCTCCAGAATTGCACCAGACTGGTCCCAGGCTGCTGTCACGGACCAACCCTTGCTGCTGTCAGCCACCTCAAGGTTGGACTCTGTGGCCAAACTTATTTGGAGCCTTTTCTCCTCTTGGCCAGCTCAGCTAGTTCTTCCTGGATATGCTGGACAGAAGCAACATCTCCTTTCTGTTGTGCCTGTTTGAGAGCTTCTTTGTACACTTGTTTTGCTTGCAGAAAGTCTTCTGTAGCAAGAGGAAAAAGTGGCATGGCTAGCCAACTACATCGCCCATTTTCAGAGTCCCCTCCTGAAGCTAAGCACAGGCAAAGGACGTGCATAAGACTACTTGGAACACTAGAAGAACTAGGGAGGTTCAGAAAACATTCAGCATAGGGTGCCAACTACAAGAGCTAGCAGCAGTGATGACAGGACAAGATGCTGCTTCATCAGTAAGGCCTCATTGAAACAAGTCTGAAGCATGTCTTATGTCCTTTTGGAACCAATCACTATAACACAGGACAAGAGAAACTAGATTCCCTGGCACCCTTTTGAGTCCGATGCACCAGTACTGCATCTTGGACAGGATCCTTAGCTGCTGAATTCAGTTTGAATGCAATACAAGTTGCCTACACCAAGTCAGCAGACCTACTGCTTAAAAATAGTAGCACAAAAATAACACTGTAGTTCAATCCTACAGTACAGGTTTCTGCAGTCAGCACAAGCGCAGTGACGCAGGCTGGACATTTATGTACTTACCTTTGTGCATCAGAATTGCTGCCAGGTTATTCAGCACCATGTGCTCCTCAGGGTGTTCAGTCTCCTTTGCCAGCTCAGCTGCCCTCTTCACATAGGAGTATGCCTCATCGTAGTGCCCCTGAGCATCCAGTACAGTTGCCAAGTCATTCATCAGCACCACAGTCTGCACCAGGACAGAAAAGGAAGCCTCAGAGCAAGACTTGTGTAGAAGTCTGGGGCAGCAGGAGCACAACATTCCTACCCCGTCACACTAATAAAAGTCATATATCCCAGAGAACCTTTCAGTAAGAAAGTGTCTCATATTTATATATCAGCATGCTGCATGCTCATTCTTCCTGGCAGGAAAACAGAAGCTAATTTAGTGCTGTGTACATCTGATGCCAGCAAGGTTGCTTTTAAGGCTGCCTCATTCCCTAGGAGATCAGCCTTTCTTTCCCTAGTAGTCCAACTACCATTTTACACGTCACCTGTGGATGAGTCTCTCCTTGAACATCATTTGATATCTGCAGAGCCTTCTCATACATTTTTTGGGCCACTGGGAGCTGGTTAATGTTTAGCAGATAGCGAGCATAGGAGTCTAGGCTCATCCCAAGCAAGAGATGCGTGTTGGCCTTTTCTTCAGCTGCAAATAGAGAGGAGGGGAAGTGATCACTTCACACGATCAAGCATGAGTCTCCATCCTACAACAGCAGGAAACTCATGCAGTGCAAAGACAATGAATTGACACAAAGATGGTGCTTAGGCAATATGGAAAGCAACATCAAGTACAAGGAAATGGGGAAAAAGATAATGAGAGAAGCCTTTGGCAGACAAGGCACTCCCACCTGGTAAGACGTCCTCAGGCAAGTCCTTTTGTTTGGCAATTTTCTCCTCTAAGGTCAGGATGCAGAACTGGTAGCCAGCCACAGCTAACTTGTGCCTGTAAAGTACAGCTCAGCAAAGCAAGGCTCCTTCCATCCCTGAAGGGCTGGATGTGGACACCTGCAAGCCCTCAGTCTAAAGGGCCTGTAAGACAACTTTTCCCCTTCACCAGACCCTTCTTGCCCTCAGTGCTCTCTTCTTGATCACAGCCTGGGCGCCCTCTCTCCAAACAAGGCCAGCTAAGCCAACCCATGCCAATACTCCGTTGGAAAATGAAGCTACAAGTTACCAGCCACCAACTGCTTCAAAAGCTGCCTCTCCTGTGAGGTGTGGATTTAAGACTAAAGAGCAACATCCTCTATGGCTACTTCTGTCCTAAGCTCAAGATACCTTTAGTAGGGAACTTACTGTTTCTGAGCAGCATAGATACTGGCCAGCTTGAGGGACATCTCAAGGATTGCATTGTCATCCTGCCAGAAGGACACACACAACACAACTGTTACTCTTCTTGTATCTTCCCAGTAGAAGCATTACTTTGCCAGAGAACAAGTTTAGACCTTCAAAATCCCCATCCTGTTGTCTCCAGAGCTGCCATCCCCTAAGAGAAGTTCTTGAGAAGCTGGCAAGCTCACAGCTAGTATTGCCAGTTTCCAGTAGGAGGTATTACAGCACAAGAAACAGACCAAAGAATTGTTAAGACTTCCCCCTGAAGCATTTATCAGAAGAACATACCTCCTTCGTGTCCCCTGCAAGCAAATAGCTCATGCTTGCTTTGTAGAGCTTTTCTGCCTGAAATGAGAATTTTGAAGAGAATGCTGAGGAACGATGGCAGTAAAAACAAAAGATCTCTACCCTGTACAGAGGCAGACTACTGAGAGAAACCTGTCTTACAATTTGTGGCATTTACATTGTACGTCAAGACCAGTCAGAAGTGAAGGGCTAACCAGAGCCCAGTGGTACTGCCGGCTAGTAGGGTCCTTTTAGTTTTTAGGACTCCTGCACCAGTCAAGAGTTTACCACAACTGTGTGCCTTTAGGGCTTTCCTGGATTCTCCTTGGGACAGTATCTAAATGTTTGACTGTGGCATTTAAGAGTAAGAAGTATTCCTTCCCTTGCACACCATGTTGGAGCTCAAAGTTTAACAGTGAAACTGTGTTTCTTAGCAGTGCGTGCTCCATGGGACTGCAGTCCCAAAGCAAATTATCATAGAATCATAGGTTGGAAAAGACCTCTCAGACCATCAAGTCCAACTGTCACCTCAACACCACCATGCCTGCTAAACCGTGTCCTGAAGTGCCACAGCTACATGTTTTTTGAACACCTCTGGGCTGGGGACTCCACCACCGCCGTGGGCAGCCTGTTCCAACGCCTGCCAAATTATTCTGCTTTGAACTGCAAGATCTCTGCCTTGCAACTCCCAGCACGCAGCCTGTCACAGCATGCCACCCCTTCACGATCTCGGGCACCACAACACTTTGCAGAAGATGTCAGCCTCTTAAAATTCAGAGGAGGGGGGGGGAACCAATCCAGAGCAACTCACATTCTCCAGCTGCCCCCGCATGAAGGCCACGTTTGCCATCTGGAAGAGACAGGCAGTGCTGAAGCTCCACAAAGGCTACGGCCGCTAACCTGGACACAGCTGCTTCTCCTCCTCCCAACGGCCCCGCACCGGGCACTGCCCGCCCCGCAGGGACCCCCCCTCACCATGCTGTAGGTGTAAACGATGGCTTTCCTGTTCTCCGACTGGTGCGAGAGCCGCAGGGCTTGGTGCAGGACCTGCTCGGCCTCCCCCAGTTCGCCCTTCATCACGCTGAGCTGTGGAGAGACGGGGGGAGGCCGAGGGCAGCCCGGGCGGGACGGGCCCCGCGCGGAGGTCACCGCCCCGCGGGGGACGGCGCCTCACCTTGGCTCTCTTCAGCAGGAGGAGAATGGCGTCCTCGCCGTCCTCCTCGGCGTCCCTG
>Ga0065711_1028954_pt1 | contig 38347 bp, 25 predicted proteins | sample Hoacrofraction12_FD_59098 | JGI IMG/M metagenome (GOLD analysis project Ga0065711, IMG submission 59098) | Hoatzin crop microbial communities from Cojedes, Venezuela - Epithelial fraction 12 v2 (version 2) | ecosystem: Host-associated > Birds > Digestive system > Esophagus > Crop | place...
AAAGGGATTATTCAGGAGTCCCTTGTCTTGCAACCGTCCTAATATTCACAAAGAACCAAGACTTGTTTCTGACCACCTGAAGTGATAACATCCCCTACATGTTACATTTGTTACATTTACAGTTATCACTATACTTAAGTATAGGTACACTTCACGCATAGACCATACTGGTGTGGATTTTACTGAATTCTGCCACCAAGGAAGGCATATTCTGCAGTCATGCACAAAACGTCTTACCAAACTGTTGACGAAAAAATACAGTTCCAGGAGACACTACTTATGGAATTGCGTGTCCTGTGTCCTGTTGCACTTCAGGAGTCACCTCCGAGTATCTTTCCAGTCTGGTCCTGCTTAATTCATGAGGTCTAATGAGATCATAGCCCAAGGTGAAAGTACTATGGGCAAGCTGCCTGCACAAGTCAAATATACGCCAATCCTAACGGATTCAAGAGTCCTGTAAGACTGTAACTCTACCAAATCACAGGGCCAATAGCTCTATTTATCGGTAATGAAATGTGAGTCTCTGGGAAGGACAGGTGTTTGAGTCTCACCCCCTGTGACAACGGGTGTGTGTTGTGGGACATGATAGAATTAACAGTGAAGGTACGTGCCTGACATGAGCAACTGCCTCCCTTCGCATTGGTTTGGTTTGGAGGCCTTGTAGGTTAAGCTGAGTTATTAGGATGGAAGAGCAGTGAAGGATAAAGGTTCGAAGTCAGTGCAGCTCCATAGCTAGCAGCCATGTGTTTATGGATGATGAGAATATCCCCTGGATGGTCCTGAAGATTAATCCAGAGGTGGTTTGTGTCACTCAGTCCACATGTAAGGAATGGTCGGTCCCTTGGGATTTGTTCTGGTCATGATTAGTGCCACACTGCCTTTACAGTTGAAATGGTCTGTGTGCTATGACACGTATGGAAACGGCATCGTCTCTCCAGAAGGCAGAAGCAAGTAATGCCACCTCCTGTCTTCTGCTGTCTTGAAGCAAGCAGTAGGTTGCAAATTCTTCTAGTGCAGCTTTGTGAAGCTGGTACTTTCTTTCCCTCCCTTTAAGCAAGAACACTGGCAAGCTGCCTGCCGTCCCCTGAGAGCCTCATCCTCCAGGTTTGTTTGCACACTGCTTTCCAAACGCCTAAAAAAAGCAACCAGTCAGATTGCATTTGCTTAATGCATTAATGAATCTGCTTAGGTGTCATCAAGTCTAATTTCTTAGTGAGCTGTGACAGCTTAATGCCTTGGGACTGAATTGCTGAGGAGAAGTTGCAGGGTGATGAATGGCCAGAGGAGTGCTGAAACTGGAGGACTTGACCATGCCATGTCCCCCAGCCCTGAGTTAAACTTCTCTGGGTACTAATGGAAGCATGTAAACAAAAAACAAAGAGAAAGGTAGGTCGCCCTTCTTGTCATTCTTGCAGAAAACAAGTTATTTGCTTTGTGGTTAATGCCCTTTGCCAAAGCAACTTGGACTCCTTGGCTAGCTGCATGGAAGTAGTTTTTACTTATTAGTGTCTGAGTCATAGTCTCATAGTCTCAAAAATTAGTTTTAAAGGATGATTTGGGAATGCAGGATTATGATAACCTTTGTTATTCCTAGCAAAATGCATGTGAAAACCAAATTCAATGCGTGCTAGCTCCTTCCCTGTCTCCTGTGGTGATGCAGTGACAGCTCTGTGGCAGATATGTTTTATGTGTAAGGGCTGGTACACAACATTGTGACACTTCTGAAAAAGCAGCCTGTAGCCAGTGGCGCTGATCTTCAAAGAAACGGTGTGCTGCACATCTCTTCACACTGGTAAGGGCACTCAGATGCTGAAATGAGAGCATTTGGCCTTTTGGCCAGTGTGAGGAGGGTGCCTGGATCCATCCATGCAAGAGTCCACCAGTGCTTTTGGGATGAGCCTTGGCAGCTGCTCAGTCCAAACAGACAGCATTAGAGCTCAAAGGAGCAGGTCTGTGGTTTTCTTGCATCACATGAGTTAAGTTTGCCTTAAATGCCCAATGTAACAGGCTTCAGGGCTCTCTGCATGCAACCTCTGTGTGTGTCCGCTCCGTTGCTGGCTGAACTGGTGGCACATTTCGGTCTATCCCAGGCAAGGCTTCATTGCTGAATGCGGTGCCGATCTGCATTGCAGGAGCGTGTGCAAGACTTGTGTGCATCGCGTGCCTTCCACAGCTGCTCTGGGGCTCTCTTTAGGGCTTCTTTGGGTACCAGCGAGATCCCAGTGGGCCAGCCCTCTGCCTGGGAAAAAAATTGGCCGAGAACTTCCTCGTGGAAGCTGTAGTTTCTCTGGGAAATTTCTAAAACTTTAAACTTCCTACAAAAACACTAGGCATGTAAGCCAAAATAGAAAAAACTTTTTTTGAGGAGAAACTTAACAAGGCAAGCATTTGACACAAAAATGAGGGCTTTTTATGTTTCAAGTGTTTGCACGGCTTTGTCCAATGTTTCTGAACAAGTCAACTGCTGTTTAGCTGAAAATTGTTTTGATCCTTTTTACCTGTTCCTTGGAAAACAAAAGATCAAACTATGTGTTTGGAGAAAATTTGTATTTTTATTGAAGCATATATTTCCAGTGAAGGCTTTTACTGCATCTTTGAAAAAATGCACAGACAACAGGCTACACAAAGAAGCTTTATTCTGTCTTTTAGTCTGTGTGCTGAAGGTTTTTCCCTGACATTTAAAATTAATTACATGTTTGCTATTATCACTGATGGGAATCAGATAAGACCTAAACTGTCATCTCTTCTTATGGTTTTCTGTAGCTCCTATGGTAAAAAAAAACACCACAAAACAAAGTCAAAACCCAAAAACCTGAGCAGCCAGAATCAGTCAGTCCTGGGGTTTGTTATGATTTCATGGTCAATGTTTCCCCCACAGACCCAGAGCTTTTTGGCAGCTGTAGAGAGAAAAATGACCCTGCCTGAGCCTCCAGCAGAGCCTGTCACAGTATTAAGCTTGCCATTAGACCTGGATTTCAAGGACATTTCTTCGGTTGGGCGCTTATCTTGCTACTCCAAGGTACACACAATGCAAACCTCTGCTGTCTTTCAGTAACTGCTCAAAAATCATCAAACTCAGCATTAAGAAATGCCCACGTCGATACAGAGCAGCACTTGATGCCCCACAGCATAGCACAAAGCTATTCCCCGCGGGAATCTCACTATTTAGTACTCTTGAGAGGCAGCATGTCTTGTAATATGCCTCACTAAAGTCTCAGAAAATGTTGTTAACTAGATGATGGAGTTTTATGTTTGAGAAAGATGGTGTAGTCCTGGCTTTGCTTTACGATAATGGTGAAACCGCTGACATAATCACTCACTTGGATGAGGAACCAAATGACACAGCATGAGTAAGGTGTATGAAAAGAGATTTGTTTCCTTAGCAGCTGAAGCTATCACAGTGGTATCCAAAGTATCTCAGGACTGAGCGATGGGAAACCAGTGACTGTCAAGGCTGAAAACTTGTGTTTCCAAGTTCTGTGCCTCAGTTTCCCCATCTGCAAAGAAGGGATAATCCTACTGAGCAAGTTTACCAAAATGCTTTCTTATCTGTGGCTGAATGCGAGTTTCTTGTAGGAAAATGTGTGGTGGAGGCAAAGTGCGTGCAGCTGAACTTCCTTTGTTCCTGAGGAAAACACTGCAGAAAGGATCTCCAGCCTGAGCAAGCTTGCTGTGTAGCTGGCCAAGACAGTCAACAGGATGCGGGGAAGAACATAGTGCTGCAGCCGGAGTGCAGAGAGGGTACGAGAAGGTATATATACACTGCAAAACACAGCACCCCGTTGAGCTGCTGACCTTTGTTCTTGGTGAGGCTGTGTGGGATCTACTTTGCAGGGCCATGAGGAGCGTCTGGCTTGGGTTAGCAGTCACCTCTACCCTCTACCCAGACACTAGTTCTACATGGGTTTTTTCTCCCTGACCCATATTCTCCTTTTTTTGGTAGCCACATGATCTCTTCTAGATGTGCTGATGTTTCAGTTTAGCTGCCTGCCTCCAGGTGCAGTCATGAGGCCTAATTTTCATGGAGCCTCAAACCGCTTCGAGCTCTGCCAACATGGGATTTATGGTGTTTCAATACACTTGTTGTTTGCCTCTTTTCCTGAGCAAACTTGGCTTCATACAAAAGACTCAGCACAGAGCTACCAGGTTGATGAAAAAGAGCTGCCTGCTAAATGAGCTGTTCCCACTGTGCTGCCACTGCCTTGGAGTGGGCAGGGGCAATGCTGTTCCTGCCCGGTTCTCCCACCGATGCACTGTGCCCGCAGAATTCCCCCATGCATCATTTCTGGCATCGAGTTTAAATGATAGCTCAGCTATTTTTCGTCCATTATTATCGTCTGCTGTGGGCTAGTGTCTAGAAATCATTTTCTACCCAAGACTGACAGGGATAATGCGATTCAGAAGAGGAGCCATTTCTCGAAACGTCCACAGGCTGGGCACAGCGGCCACTTGATTTCAGTGGGGTCAGACTCGATCTTCCAGTTCTTACTTTTTCTCCCCCAGCAGGTTCAATGAAGGGAAAAGGAGGCAGAATTGCATCCTATACAATTTTATTTCAAGAGCATCTAGATAAAGGAAATAAATAAACGAAAAAACCCCAAACCCACCACCCCTTTCACAGAAGTTAAATTCAAGGTAGCCATACAAAAGTTTTTCTCTATCATAGGCACAGAGTTTTGTTGAAAATAGTGAAGGTAAAAAGGGGAATATATCCAACTACTGCTGTAGGCTTCTCCACGAATTTATTGCGCTCTGTAAATACTTGTTTTCTGTAGATTTTTTTTTAAAGAAAAATCCACCAGCCTGTGCCTATTTTTCCTTTAGGTAGAGCTCAGGCAGCTAATTTCTGGAGCCATAGAGGATTTGAATGGAAAGCCATTAACAAGGAAATGGGGTCCTTCCTCATCCTGTCTCTGTGTGTATTTTGTCATGCTGTCCTCCAGTACCGGAGAGGGAGGAAGAAGCTGTTACGTTGTCGTCTGTTTGAGACAGGCTGTTACCTGCCTGTGAGTCTGGACATCGTCCAGCTCGCTCGCGGTATGCTCTTTGCCAAGCACTTATCAGGGATTGATGGAAGCTGAAAGTGTTTTTCAGGACCTCTTCAAAGCTGATGGTGGGTAAAACCAGTTGCAGACCTAATTTTTTCTTGTCTCTGTCTCCAATTCAATTCTCAATCACCTTCATTACATGGATGTTCAACAACCTGAACAAATAGTTTACTTCTATTTTTCCATCCAAATTATGACACTTTTCCCTCTTTCTGAAATGAATGTGACAAGACCTTTTCCAGCTGTTTGTAAGACTTCAAGAAACAGCTCTGCTTCCCCGTATCACTTTTCCCCCAGTGCATTCAGGGCTGGCCACTGTCTGACCTGTGCTGTGCTATGGAGGGTACTGAGAGGGCTTGGCAGGTCCAGCATCCCAAACGTGTTTGGTGGCTGCCACCCGGTAAAATGGGTGGGAAAATGTGAACTTCTAGATATGCCTACCCTGCACCTTCATCCTTCATCTCCACGGTTGCCTGTCATTTTTACCATGAACGTACCTGTCATTTCACAGGTTTTGAGGTTGTGTGTTCTCTACTTGTAATCTTTCCGGGCCCTTCAAATCAGAAGTGCAGTCCTGAAGCCTCAGCCCCGCACTCCAAACTGTGCTGACAGATATTCCGCTCACCAGATGAATAGTATGGAGAGGAATCATGGGGGTCTTGGAACAAGAGCAATAATCTTTCTGTAGGGGCAGAGGGATTTTAAAGTCTGAGGACTGAACTCTGCATCACTGGGACTCAATTTGCAGTTCTTGCCTGGGCTTTAATATGGTGTTTTGGGAAAGTGTTTTATTTTTTGTGCAGCTTTGATGTTGCGCAGCTGCCTCACTGTGTACGGTAGCTCACTGAAGCACTTAAAAGCAAGTCATCAGGGCTTGTAACCTCTGCAGTTGCGCTTCAAGGCAGCAGAGTGGGTGTAGCAGGGCTGTAGTTAGCACTGTGTGTTGCTCTGTAATAGTGGCCCATGGTGCAGTGTTGGTGGAGCTAATGGACTTTGCCCACCCCATTCAAGGTGCACCAGCCCAGGTCTGCCTCCAACAGACAGGTACCCATGCTGATGTTGAGGAGACTGGGCATTTGGTAAAATCCATAGCAGGTGGGTTCAGTTTTCAGAATGATTTGGGCTCAAATCTGGTAAACGTGGGGAGAAAGCTTTGGACTTCTGAATCACGTCTAACCCTCAGCAATATGAGAGGTGTCTTTGCATACTCTGGGTTAGCAAAGTGGCTCGCTGACCCTGCTTTTGGCATGCCTGTGTAAGGACCAGGGTCTTTGTCTTCCCTCCCCCCCCTTGTGTCCCTCTGCCTCCAGACTTTTTGTTTGTGAAGGGTGTCCAGAGGTGGTTGGTTTTTACTTTTGTTTTGTTTTGATTTTTTTTTCCCTGTTATATGATAACAGTTCTATTATGGTAAAGTAAATGAAACGCAGACTTGCACTAGACAGCAGGCTCTAGCAGCTGGTTTCTCTGTGTCCCCAGATGAAGTGTGGCTTCGTGTGGCTGCTGACTGTTCAGGTAGCCAGAGCAAAGAGATGGTGAGATGCCACGCTTGGCAGAGACTTAAAGCCTGTGATTAGCCAATATGCAGTTAACTAGATTAACAACATGGGGAAGCAAGAGACCTTAGTTTAGAACCACATGATCCTGAATGAATTAGGTAGCAAAGCATGATGCGTGTACAGTGCCCTGGATCATCAGAGGGTGTTAGAGGGGCTCTGGGCAATCCTACACTGGGCTGGTTTTCTGCTGCCTCATGGAGGTCTCTGTTCCTGTTTGTGGGTCCTCTTTGGGGACTGGCACTGTGATGTGCTTGAGTATCGGGGATACCTCGTCCTGGTCCTCTAGGCAACATTTGCAGCTCGGAGCTTATTTGCCTGCATCCCTTTGTATCACGAGTGTCCAAGAAGCATCCCTAAGCCCTTGTTTCAGCCCTTACAGATGTTAAGATATTCTCTATGACTTCCCACACATACAGCAATATCTATTCCACCACTGTATCGAAGAAGCACTGGAAATAGACTTTTATCTCATCAAGGTCTGATCTTGAAATGTGTCTGAGATAGACAGATGGTAGGTGGGTTCTCACTGCATAGAATTAGGGTTACTCGCAATGGAGATAATTTTATAATTTCACGGAAGTATTTGAGAAAAAATATGAAGTGTTTAGGTCTAAAACTTACTTTTCTGCAGAAATAGTTGAAACAAACATATTTTCATAGATCAGATCAATTTTGTGCAATTACTGTGCTCTCCATCAGAAAAATTCGGCAAGATGTGCTCAAGATACTGTATCCATCAGTCTGAAAGCCCCTGATCCCTGTATGTAAGGCTCTGATACTGCTTAGCAGGCAGCTCTTAATATAGTACCTCTGTGAATGAGAATAGTGCCCTTAAAACCTATGTTGTTTTAGACTTCTTTTTGAAATGCCTTGGAATTTTCTCCTCCAGCTGACCCAACCTCAGTTGTTACCCTGCCACAGAGAGTTGTCGCTAGATCAAGAGAAGCTATGTTTGCTGATCTCACTGCAGTTTATTTACTCTGAAGTCCTAAGTGAGGTTGGGAGCACTTTTGCCTGCATCAGTGTCCCAGTGTATTTTAACAGTGCTTAAGACACTTCACGAAGTGGTTGTAAGTGCCACTTGTGGCAGTGCAAACTGCTCTGAACTCATCAGAGGGCATGTGTCTAATGAATAAGGAAAAGCCAGGGAGGTCTTGATTCTCCCCAGGGATGGGCAAAATAGAGGCAGATGGAGAAAGGCAGGTACAACAGTGTCTGTACTCTTCCTGTGTTCTGTCCAGATTTTTCCTCTCTTTTCCTATGACTGTGAATTCAGGATTGATGAAAATGAACATTTTAAAAATAAAAGGCCTTTATATCCACCTTTTCTGTATGTTGGTATTTCAGCTCACCTTAGTTTTTATCAGTGGAGGAGGCTTTGGAGCACAGTACTTGTACTTGTTACTGAAACTCAGGTCTTTCCTACCAGTCTGCAAAGCTTCGTTGGCACCTTCAGCAATAAATTAATAAGCTGCTTCTGCTGCTCTAGGTCACATAACCAGAAGGTCTATATAAGCTCTCCGGCTCCAGAAGTGTCTGCCGGGCTCTAATTAACATTTAGTCTGTGCTTGGACCGTTTCCCACGTGGGCTCAGATGCCACATGGTATCGATCGCCCTTGCCCAGTGCACAAACGAGGTTGCCATGGGGAAAGCCCAAGGGCTCCCAACTGCGCAGAGGTTCCTGCGAAAAAAAAGAAGCTGTCTGCACACCAGGAGGCTGCCACGAAGGACCATGCTGCTCAGCAAGCTTGGCATGTGAAAGAAAATGTGCTGAGAGGAATAGCTGATCAGGTTTCTGGATACAAGTGTGTAAGGTGGCATGATTTCCATCCCTGCTGCGGATGGGAGGGAAGCCCTGCTCAGCCCTGGGCTTCTGCCTGCGGTGCCCCGAGGCTTCAAAGTGGAGTGTGGAGGTTTAGCCAAATAAGTCCAAGATGCATTTGTTGAACTAGAGATGCCATGCTTCACATCTACAGAAAGGGGATTTCAAGACAATTTGTTTTGTTAACTTGTGAGGGATGGCTGGGCTGTTCTTTGTTGGGGGGGTGACAGGTGAGGGCGCTTGGAGTGCTATGGATGGATGAGAGAGAGGGTTTGACCTCGTAGCAGGGTTTATCCAATGGCTGTCTCAAGGAACCCCTTGATAGCCGTGACCAGGTCCATTTCCAGGATGCGTGTGGGCACACGGACACCACCCCTTCCCTGCGCCACGTAATGCGTCATTACAGGGTGTACAGGTGACATAAGAGCACAGCCATGTGGGTGACACTGCTGGAGGTGAAGTGGGTCTGACATCAGTTAGGCTCAGGAGGGAAGGTACTCTGTTCCCTGATTACGGCTGCGATATTCTTCTTCCTTTTAGAAAGGATGAAATAAAACTTTGGCTTACTGTTTTTAAGGCTAAGCATTGTAGGCTTTCAAGTTTCTCTTTGGTTGAATCTGTCCCATCAGCTTCATTGTTACTGAGCCAAATGAAAAGAGCATGTAGGCAAGTGCCCAGGGAGGGAGACTGAACATTAGATGCTCCTGGGTTGTCTTGGTCTGACCAGCTGACCATCTTTGCTCTACTTTAGTCATTTTTGGTGATTTAATACGGGTCACAGTTTTCAGTGCTGCTAATGCTGTTTCCCTGTAGAAGTGCTCATTTTGAGACATCCTGGAGCTGAACTTTTTCACCAGAGCTGAGCTGGTAGCTCATTGCTGGCCCCTTAATTAAAGGGAACAGACCAAACACTGTATCGGGGAAAGTCCTTTGAAGAGCTGCTGCCACTGCTATTTTGTGGAAACATCCCTAGTTGACGGCTGGACCAGCTCTGTTAGATGATGCACACACGTGTAGGAAGTGACAATTCCCTCCTTAAAGGGTTTACTACCTTAAAAGACAATACTGAGAAAGGTGAACAAGCAGCATTTCTGCTGTGCTTGATTTGCAGGCAGGAGCTGGAGCAGATTAAGTCTTCCCTGAAGCCCGCAACACAGCTGAGGCAAAATTTTCCTTGCGTCTCCCAAGGTCTAAAGCAGTGCTGGAGTCTGAGGGCAGTCCTCTGCCTCTTGTTTGTCGCAAAAGGGAGAAGCCCTCTGGGAGAATTTTCATGTTTCGTGCAGGACATGTCATGTTTGTAGAGCCATTTGCTGCAGTCAGCTCATTTTCTGCCATTCTACAATATATAGGGTTGTTATTTTCCCACATATCTGATTACTCAGCCTTGGAGAAGCTGAGAGAAATGCGTGGTTTAAGGTGACGCATTGTAAGGCTGAATCCTTTACTCCTACAGTGCCAGTACCAGCGGGGTGGCTCGGCAGTAACAGTAAGATGCTTCCCTTTGGCTTTGCTACTGCTTTTACCAAGTGAGGTGACAGTCGCCTCCTCAAACTGCAACAAGGTGCGTGTAATGGGGGTGGTGGAGAATTCCTGATTGGCAGCATTCAGTGGAGATTGCAGCCGCTGTGGCCATGCCATGCTGAAGAGGGCCAGGCTGAAGGAATTAGTTCTCCTCTTTTCCTAATCTTGCGTGAGTGTGGTGTTTTCCGTAGGGCTGGTATGGATTTCCACTGATCTAACGGAGAAGGGCTCCAAGCTCACACTGCCCAACTAAGCAATTTACCGTACAGAGATGTCATCAAATCCTGCAGCGAAGGGGGTGGAAACTTTCCCCTCCCGTTTATCAGTTTCCAGCAGATGCACACTTTGCTGTTTGCTTGCATGTTGTGCAGAGCTTTAGGGACCATTCTCACGCAGCAGTCGTGAGCAGGCAGGGAGGCACCGGGAGAGTGTGCAGTTCAGTGTGTCCCAGCCTGAAGGTCTGGGTGCTGCTGAGGTCGCTTGGGTGCTTGCATCTGGGGAGCATCTGGGGAGCTGCCTATGCCAGCCCTACAGGCAAAAGATATTTCTTGCATCTCACACTCAGGATTGCTTCAGAGAAGTGGTTGCTATGCAGTCTTGTTTATTCCTGGTGTGTGACACTGTTTGCTTGCTGAGCTTGTACACCTGGAAGGGTGAGCCTGCTGTCTTACTGGAGAAGGGGTCTAACCTGACAAATGGCCGTCCCTACTTCGAGTTTTGGAAACACAGGGTCTGGAGCAGAAGAAATCCTCATTCCCTTGCGGGAAGCAACCCGCAGCGGGGCTTTGCAGCTCCTGTGAGAATGACAAGCTTAGCAACGTGGAGCTAGATTTCTAAAGTGAAGGACACGCGTGTTTGTGAAGGAGGTTGGTGGATAGCCCTGTCTTGTGTGCTGTTGCTTTCTCAGCAAGGCGGTGCTCTGGCGGGGGCTGGCTGGAGCCAGGTGGAGGGGTTGCTTTTACTGTGCTCTGGTGGAGGTTGCTTGCTGCAAGCGACTCTCCCAGAAGGCAATAAAATCTGGGAGAAAGATTTGATGATTTTTTCCTTTTATCTTTTTCTTTTAAAAAGTTGTTTCAAAAAGTCTTTTAAGCTGCACGAGGGAAGCTTCTGCTGGGTGATTCCAGATGTGTGCCAGAGAGTTTGGTTGTCATTTAAAAGAGGCACAGTGCTAGGAGGTATGGGAGAAGAGCGATGCTTGGGGTGGTGGATGGAAGGACGGGAGAGGAGGACAGGTGGGAGCAGCAGAGCAGACAGGGTGGTTTGTTGACAGGGAAGCTCCTCTTCACAAGAAGAATGACAGCCTGGCCTCTGCCACGCCATGGGAGGCAGAACGAGAGCTTCCACCTTGGCTCAGAAGCTGCCCTCGGGCTCCCGGGGCTCCTTTTGCCGCTGTGTGTGGCAAAAGGGCAAGTCCCCGCTCAGCTCCGGCTCAAACTCCCCTTGCTATGGCTGGGGCCAAAAATCAAAACCTGCTCTGCTGGTCCTTCCTGAGCTCACACTGTTATTTTCCAGGTAGAATCAAGGAAGGTCGAACTCAAATTAACTTTCTGAATAGGCCCCTGCTGAGGTTTGAGTCAGAGTTATATGGCTCCTGGGGGTGCCGGTTCACCCCTGCAGGATGGTAATCAAGTCTGCTCTCGTCAGTGGTTTAAATTGCTGTATTTTGGTAAGTTTAACAGTGGCACCTCACTCTGAAGGATGTGGGGGACCAGTGGAATCATTTTACTCCAAGCAAAGAGAGGAGAAATGAACTTTAGTGAGCTCACAGGCTCTCTGATACGTAAATGCCTAGTCCCAAAGCAATGTCACTCTGATGAACAAACTTGCCTCCAGGTTTGCCAAGTTTCAGCATCCATGCAGGGACAGGAACAACTCTCACACATTGATGCAATGCACAGTTGATTCCCTTTATTGCTCCGCTTGCGTGGTTGTATACATTTTTCATATCTGTACACGCGATCATGCTTATTCAGATAGGCTACAGACATAAATCACGTGCTGTTCACGCACCCCATATTCCCTTATGATTGGTAACTATGCACATAGCGCTAATAGCAACAGGCCGCCTCCACGTCCTTGAACACATCTTGTTTTTGCTAACCCACATCATGTGCACTATCAGAACTTTCTCAATTGCTATTCTTAGCTGCCCTTTCCAGCAGCCTGTTCAGTTATGCTAACTGTTTTGCTTAAGCGGCCTAGTCATGCTAACTCTCAAGCTACATTGACCCCAACACAGGTTAGCCTCTGTTTTCAAAGGGCTTTATTACTGAAAGTATGAATCTCTGAAAACTGGATCTGGGAAAGACGCAGGAGGATGAGGAGGGAAGATCCACAGTCTAACACATCTTTAATTCCTTTTGGTGTGTGGAGATGCTGGCCTGCCATAGCAGCAGAGGGAGGACAAACCAAACTCTCTGAAGGATTGAGATACAAAGACTCTGCTCATTATCAGAGGTGTTTGCTGGTTACTTTCTCCCTCTGTTTCTCTTTTTCTCTCTCTGGAGAGAATGCCTTTGCTTCACTTTTTTTCATTTCGGTTCCGCCTGGTAATATCCATGCTCCCTCACCCCTAACAATTTAGCAAGCTGGGGCTCTGCTGCAGAGAACGCTGCTGTAACGACAGTGGTAACTGCTAGTCTAGTATTTGCGTAATACCTGACACCCCAGCGCCTTTGAGAGCTTTGCAAAGCTTCCAAGCATCATTTCCATTTTTCAGTTGCAGATACTGACTTGTAGGAAACTAAAGCTGACTTATTCATAATCTGTGGCCTACAGAGGTCACATTTATATGTTTCTAACTTTTTTCTGGCCTTAAGCTTTATATTTCCTGCCTTAAGATTTCTATTTCTCTGCAGGCCAGGCAATGAATCAGCAGCAGAGCTAGCCCTGCTTCTGCAGTCTTCCACTTTTCATGACATTCTTTGGCTTTGTTCACTTTCAGAGGTTGTAAGTGACGGCAGTTGGGAAAAGTGGTGTTTTTTGTCAGGTCAGTGAGCCAAACCATTGCAAGGTTTCGTCAGCCAGCTCTACTGTGTTGCATGTTCATATCTGGCAGCTCTTTTTTGTCCCCCTCCCTGTAAGCATTGCAGTTTGTTGCAGACACAGCCTATTACTCCTTTACCTCTTAGTGTCCTCTAGCTCACCCACGGTAGATGCTGCCAGCTGGCAGTTATTGGAAAATAGGTCTTTGTTCACCTTGACTGAAGGTCCTGCATTGGGTCCTCTGGGCACCACAGTGTGGGGCTCTGAGAAGCAGGTCAAATGTAAGACAGCCCCTGTGTTTAGCAGGCATTCAGCCTGTGAAGGCTTGGGCACTCTAGGGATTTTTAAATGCCTATGGAGTTAGATGATAACTTGTAGGTTTCGTGAGTGGAGGCATTAACCATTTCAGTGATGCTTGAATGGTGGACTCAGGGCCTGAACAAGACAGAGGTGCTTAAATACTGTAAAGACCAGGGAATAAATTCTGAGCAGTGGGAACTGTTGCATTTCAAGATTCATACAGCACTAGGAACAGTATTGGGACTTTAGTGGAAAAGATATGAGAGTAATAAAATGGACAATTAAACTGGTCTTGTTAGAGGATATGCTCCTGCTTTGGCATGTCAGCCCTGCACCTCGCACTCCCAGTGCTTGTTACTCATAATGAAAAATTTCAATACAAAAACTCAGATCCCATGTTGCAGCTGAATGAAATTGCTTCAGATCATTGAGAATTTCCCTGCCTGATGATTACACAGGAACAGGACAGAGCTCTTACGATGCTCACTTGTATTTATCTTAGATTCATGCAGCTGTTTCCGGAAATGTGCTGTAGTCAGAGTGCTTGGAGTTTGTTTGTTTGTGCCTTTACGAAAGATGCGTGGAACAGTATGCAAGGTCCTACCAGGAGAAAACTACTGGCCAGTGAACATATTTCAGTAGCTCTCTGGGACAGCTTCACACAGGCGTATGGGGTGGGAGACCGCTCTCCCTAAGGCAGCCGAGAGGAAGGCACCAAGGGAGACGAGCCCAATATTTCTAAGGAAAAATGCTTTTACAAGAAACTGACGTGATCTGACAAACAGCTGGCCTAACATTTCAAAACATGGGCCACTGGTTGGACTTCATTTGAGAATATATTTGTTCAAGGTACTGATTGTGACTGCTTCTGTACCCAAGCCTGGAATGCTGGGCATCTAGAGCCTTTGCTAGAGTCCCTCATGGCAGAAATCCTATGTGCCGTGAAGACCTGCTCTCAGAAGAGAAGCAGCAGCTGATTCTTGTGTGCTTTTTCTAGCACTGGCCCCCACAGCGTTACTGCTCTCATGTAATTTGTATTCACACAGCATTAGCACGTGGAGGCCCCTCAGGGCAAGGACCTCTCTGCATGAGGTGCTCTGCAAACCCCTGCATGGGCTCAGGATCTTGCAGTGTCGGGGTTTACTGCGAAGTACCACGACAAGGAAGGGAAATCTTTTAACACTTTTGGTCGAGGCTGGGTTATGCTCAAGGCAAAGGTGCATCAGTGTACTTGGCTCCTTCTTGCCTCATTGTGTCTGGCAGTCACAGCAGTCCACAGAGCAATCAATCACCCACCTTTGGGGAATGACCGCCATGGGCCAGAGCTCCAACAAAGACCGGCACAGTACTCAGTGGGAGCAAACTTGTGTACAGTACTCAAATAACCGTGGTGTCCAGCACAATACCTCATTAGAGCTGGAATGAGGGATTGTTCAAGTGCTTTCTGAAGGAGCTAATGAGGTTGGGCATTCAGATCAGCTTATTCCTAACTCTTGATTTGCTGCCCTGGGTAAGCTGCTGCTTGTGGTAACTCTTGTTTCATGGTTGAGCAGCCCTGCTCTGCTGAGAAGCAGCCATTGCAGGCAGCTTTTGGTAAGGGCATTGAACTTCTAAGATCTTCTAAATGAAAGCAGAGGGCAGAACTTGTAAATATAGCATCACGTGGGTGATGCTTTTAAGATTACTTCTTTTGTCTGTGGTCCTTGCCATGCACAGTAACTAATGGAGGAAGCAAATTTGCTGGTTCAGAAATTCCTCAAAACAGTAAGTTCAATAGTGAGAGAAAACAGATTTTGGATGTGTAATCTTGCTTGGATCATTGTGCGGATAGATACAGGAGCACATCTTGTTAGCTGTGTGTCCAACCTAAGCGGCTTTGTCACCAAGAACTTGGAAAAGTGGGGAGAGATGCAATTAGTAGCCCAGGGATCTACCTTGTGGTTCTCCCACAGGCCTGGGGAAACTGCCCAGGGCCACTGGGCAATAGCTTTTTATTCTACATAAAAACTTCACGCTACAGATGCATTATTGCCCTGTAAGCTGAAATCCACTGGCCAAAAAAAACCCCAAACAACTGTCATAACTCCACTTTCATTTCATCCTCACAACGTGCCTCTGTCTGGTGAGATATTGGGTTCAACGTCCACAGTGTCCGATCCTGACGGGCTTTGTGGGGTTGTTGGCATCGGCAGGTTTCACCTAATGATACTGTGTGTTGCGCTGGGAAGCCACCAGAGACATAGCTTGTTAGTTGGGAAAGAAAGTAATGATAGCATTAAATAATCTCTGTTTTCATTTACTGGGTGCTAATGATCCCTAGAAGCTGAAAATCCCAGAGGATGCATTTCCTTTTGATTAACCCAGCAGAAGGATGACAAGTACAGTTACTGTCTACTGAAACATCACCAGGGCCTGGAGCTGTTCAAATGCAGCTATGTTCCTTTTTTTCCTCTTCAGAAAGACATTTTCTAACACTTTTTTTCACTCAGCAGTGAACCGCTGCCACTGTTGTCCTCTGAACAGAGAATGGCACCAGCTTGTTTTCCATGCTCCTATCTGCAGTGGCAGAAGATGAATCCTGCACACCCAGCACTTTTCCCCGGCTGCAGGCAAATTGCTTTGCCATCATTGTTCCGGTTACAGTGGCTTTGGTGTAAGGGAGGGAGAGATGGCCCTACATAGCTGTACATTTAGGGTTTTCCATATCACTTAGCTGACCTGAATTAGAAGTATGCCCTGCATTTAGACGATTAAGCCTTCAGGGGCCATGGAGGTGTCATAAGTAACCTCCTTCCTAATTACGCTTCATAGCATGCTCGCATTTAGGTAGGACAGCCTGGCAGAGAAACAAAGCTGAGGCATGGAGAACCTGGTTTTGTGTTACAGGGTAAGTCAGTGGCAGAGGCAGCCTTCTATCCTAGCTATGGGATACACTCATTTCTGGTACTTACTGCTTTCTTTTGGGCTTTTTTAATACCTTAAGCAACGGGGCATGCTCAGCTTCATTTAGGAGGTGATCTTAACCAGCCAAAATTGCCACTGGCATATTTCTTAGGTATTCATTCTATGCAATGAGACCAAAGAAAATATACCTTAATCTCTGTTTTATGCCCTAGTCACACACACAATGATACCTCCATTCCTTATTTTAAAGTACACAGTCCAAATAGACATACATTTGTATTTTCAAGGGTATTTAGTGCCTGCCTTTCATTGAAAGTAATGGGAATTAGGCTTTAAAAATCCTCTAAGCACCTTTATTCCTTGATCTTAAGCTGTGTCTGTGAATTTATGTAGACTAACAAAAAGGGTGAAAGCCAGAATTGGGTTAACTGTTTCAGCTAACTCCAGCCTTTCTGAAGTCACTTGCTTTATTCCAGATGAAGGTTTTGACAGCTTTTGAGCAGAGTTAAATCTCTTGGGCAGGGGGTGGAGCGGTACTGGACCTTGCTGCAATATGAACCATTTCTATTGAAATTTGCTTGAGGATAGAGTTTGATCTGATTGTAAGTTTGATTGATACTAGGGTACCTAAAGTCCTTGTACAGGCATTGTTTGTTATTTGTTTTAAGCTTTCAGAACACATTAATAGGGACCTGCCTTTGCTTCTTCCATGGAGTGCAGCGGCGTTTTTCCTTCTGTAATAATTTAAATGAACTGTGTCCATGATTGAGCCATCTGGCCGCACTTAGCTATCGTGATAGTCGTTCTGTTTGCAGAGCTTTAGAGGCACCTATGCGTGGATTTTCAAAAGCAGTGCACATTGGCATCCTTCCTTACTCACTGATCTCTAGGAATGTTACTGCTGGCTTACCATCCTGACCTGTTATCCTAAGGAAATGATGCCGTGGAAAGCCGGAATTGAAGACTCAATAGTCGGCAGACTATCAAGCAGGTATTCTTTATTGCGGCGCTGGGCACACGGGGGATCTCTCCTCCAAACGTGTGCACCGAAGAGACACAGTTACTAGGTATTTATGCTATGTTAACATACGTATTAATTACATTTCCAAGAAATGTTTATCATAGTAATGGTTTTTCCGAGAACTCATTAATATACGGTAATGTCCGTCGCACATGTTTGTTTGACGTCTCTCGGCAGGGGTCTTCAGATTATCCTGCAGCCTCCTTATCTCTGTAGTTTGCATACCTGTTCTCCCAAGGCCCAGGCGCCTAGAGGGATTATTCAGGAGTCCCTTGTCTTGCAACTGTCGCAATTATTCACAAAGAACCAAGACTTGTTTCTGACCACCTGAAGTGATAACATCCCCTACATGTTACATTTGTTATGTTTACAGTTATCAATATGCTCTGCAAAATCTCCTCTTAACTCTCACTTAGGCCGTAAGAAATGGGCTAATACATTTAAGGAAGCCCAAGCCCTGTATTGTGACTGAAGTCTCTGTCAGAAGGTGAAAAAAAATTTCTACAGAGTTTTGAAATGAAAGCAACGAAACCATCAGGGAAATGGACTGCAGAGGCTGAAGCTGAAAAGTGTCACATTTTGCTATAGCACTCTCCTGAAGGGCTAAGAATAAACTTCCTTTACCCTCTTATATCCTGCACACTGTAACACTGTCTACAACTCCGTTAGTCCTGTGGGATGTGCATTTGCTGATGTGAGCACGGCAGATAGTTTCTGGATAGCTGGCATCCCTAAATATGGGCTATGCTGTAGCCTCGGGCTTTCTGAGGTGCGGCAAGTACCGTAGGTACCTCAGCAACACTACAAATGCAGGCAATTTAGCTACAACGGCATTTGTTTCAACTGCTTTTCTCCTTCCTTTTCCAATAGGTGGCAGATTTGGAAGTATTTGGCTTGCAGTTTGAGTTGTGGCTCAGAAGTACTCACGGATGTGTCATTAAATTTTATCTACTTCTTTCTACGGAAAAAATCTTGCAGACTGGTGGGAAGTGCTAGAGAATGCATACCAATCTCCAGTATTGTTAGCCCGGTGCTCCCACTTAAATTCAGGTACTTTTGTATTAAAAAGGAGCAAACTATTCTACCTCCCATTTTTTCGGTTGTTCTTGGGACAAATCCAGCATGACATTACAGCTCTTTGTTATCAAATGTGCGAAATGATGCTCCTGCTGCAGCAGCAGCACTGAGTTCAGTGGGAACAACTCCAGTGCGCCGCGCCGGGTCCAACAACAGCGGGCGTGATGAGAGAGGCGCCTCTGCTGCCGCGGTGCCCATACAGGCATGGGGAGAGCAGCTGCTGGGGTGGAGTTATGTTTCCCCTGTTATGTTGACAGCAGTCTTCCTCCAGCGTTTGGACTTCATGGCCATGATTTTGACAGAATGTGGAAAATATGTACCTTGAATGTATTTTTGTTTTGTTTTAATACCACCTGACTTGTGCAGTTTCGTACACAGGAACCCCTCTAGGCAGGGTAATGCCAGGGACTGGTGGCTGTCACTTGCACTAGCAGTGTTATTTTTCCATGTAGGCTCCTGATGCTGCAGGGGAACGCACCGGCAGCTGTATCGGGCCCAGCGACCAGCAGCACAGCAAGTAGACACTCATCTGCAAAGAGCCCTTTATCCACCCCGCGCCATGGCAACACAAGATGATTTCGCAGCAGGTAAAGGGATGCAGCAGACTGGACTTCTTCAGCCAGGGCTTGTTGCAACCCTGTTCCTGCTTCCTTTGCCTGGAGGATGTTCACCTGCAGCGGCAGTGCCGGTGCCCAGGAATGCTGCTCGGCGCAGGGAGGCACAGCGTGTACAAAAGCTGCATTCAAAGCGCTGATCACGAGACCCCGGAGATGCTGGCAAGTGCAGCAGCTATTCTTCATGCTGGACACTTGAGAGCCCAGCCTAGAAGGCTGGGTAATGGGGAAGATATTAGCCAGGATAGGGGGCAGGGAAACGCGCTGTGTGTAATTTTGCATTTTCAGGAACAGCCAAGATGAGAAATTTTTGAGGCAGGCCGTGTTTCTGTTGGGTGCCTCTGCAGTAAAGAAAGCAGGGAATAAACCCCTGTAACAGTGAAACAGAACAAAGGAGAATGTTTGGGTGGACCATTTGCATCCTACAGATAGAGTAATCAAATAAGCCCACTGAATACTGAGGAAATCTAATGTAGAGTGCAAACAGTCTTTTAGTTACAACACTTGGTGATTGATTGTTTGTGTCCTCATACTTTCTTTCTTGTGAAGAGAAATTTAAAATAAACCCAAAAATGAACACAAAATTGAGTGGGAATTACAGAAACAGAGGACTTTCAAACTAGCTTTGGGAAGCATCTACTTACTAGCCATTGTCAAATTCTAGAGACCTTTGTGGGCTGCCTACCCTCTGGCAGGACAGGAAAGAAGTCCTGTAGTTGTGGATGGCCAGTCAGCAAAGCGCAGGTAAATTAGTAGAATGTTAGCTGTGAAAGTGCTGGAATGTAAGCCTATCATAGTGCTGGAATGTAAGCCTATCATAGTGCGGAACACTGTGAGATCAAACACACAACTGCAGCGGCCAGGACTCCAGGTCACCACTGGTGTGTCAGTCTTCTACGGAGAAGGAGGTGTCTGTTTTTTCCTCTCCATATAGAATGCTGCGAATTTCAGTGATTTGTACTATCCTTATTTTAAAGCTAAGTACCATGCCCTAGCTGCTGTCTACTGGGGGAGCATTCACAAATTCAAACCCAGATACACAGCTCTGCGAGGTGGAAGCATTGATTCAAACTTGCAGCTTTGTGGCAGCAGCTGGACCACTGGAGAAGAAGGTGAAAATGGAAAGGGGCTAAATATCCAATGGTGGCCTCAGCCAAGTGGGAACCCCCCCCCAACCTAACTGATCTCAGGGAGAAATGGTCCTTGGAAGCCAGTCCTCTTGTGCTGGCTCTGTGTCCGAGTAGGTGGCTGACAGAGAGCTGCAGGTGATCTTGCCCTCCTCTAGTGGTGCACATAACATCGCATCTCTCTATTATTAGTTTATTATGCTTTCTCCTTTATCAACAGTAGCCAAATCACGACTACTGCCAGCCAGGACAGGGACTGTGTCCCAACGGACCATAAATCTGGCATGGTAATGATACGTGAGTTCTGTTTTTGTCCTTGCTATCAATGTGTGGTCTTGCTGTAAGTAAATTCCCAGTTCTTCCTCTACCTACCCATCAGATCTGACCTGGAGGATGGGATGGTGCTATAGAAACACTGGCAAGGTGTGCCTGCTTGCTGAGATGTCTTTCTGCTTTCCATAAACACCAGTAGCACTGTGTGGGTCTTTACTGGTAGTCTTCACAGAATCCAAGGCCTGAAATAGGCATCTGCGTCCCCTTCTCACCAGTGGGGTTTTCAGCCTCTCTCTCCTGGCTTGTTAAATCAATGATGTTTAGAAATATTGAACTGATGCTAGTTTTATGAAAAATACAAACAAATTGATCTTCTGAATGATTAAAAAACCCTTGAATGCCTCACTCATTAGATGGGTTGATTGTAAAGGTATGAGGTCAGCTAACTCACTTCTTCCCTTTTACCTGATTTACAGCTTCTTTTCAGTCCATATTAACAGCCCAGATGGAGAAATCTCCGAGTTTGTTGGAAGGGGATAGAGCTAGGAAACATTCAGCCCCAAGGGCGAAATTTTCCTTCCCAAAGGCCATCTCTCCCCAGGATGGCTGGGGCAGCAACGCTGCTAGTGTGCACGACCTCATACGTGAGGATGGAGGTGAGCTCTCCGACCTTTCTCACCAAGACTTGACCCAGGACCCCGGAGAAAGGAAGGTGAGCAGTGCTGCGCTGGAAACCATTCAGCTCAAGGACACGCTGAAGACAAGGAGGATGTCTGAGGGTCTCTTAGACTCACGGAGAGGTAAGGCGGGAGATTGCCTGCTCTCTTGTGGGAAGGAGGGTATTTTCCCAGCCTAGAGAGCTAGTACACATTCCCAGTGAACAGTTCTCACCTGTGTATGCGCCCCTGCAACAATCTGCCCTGCTCTCAGTCACCTGCGTAGGCCTCCTGTTGCTCTAGGGGTGTACAACTGTGGGGCAGGGAGAGGTGCAGGAGGGTGTATGTGCAGGTGACTTAGTCTGGGTAAGCACAGGTCTGTGGGCTCCCTGTTGTCTGACAGGAGCCCAGAGGACCAAGGTGTTCCTCTGGTGGCTCTGCGGAAGTGGGTAAGTGTTGCTCCCTGCCTCGTTTCAAGTGGTTTCCAGCATGAGCATGTTTCTCTGTGCAGTTATTTAGAAGTTTCCAATAAATCTGTCCAGTGAAATATCTAGTTTCAGGTGCTTTAGGTTTGCTGTGCTGCTTCTATTATGTTTCGTGTCTCCACTTTGCAGGCCTGACTGACTGCAGTGACCCTAAGGTGGTTACCCAGAAAGCAGCAGTCTGCAAGTCAGCTTCTCAGAGGCTCTTGGGAACCTCCAAGCCCATGCCTCCCACCCAGAACAGCCTTCCTTCCTCAGTGGCAAGCAGGATGAGTAATGGAGAGCAGGAGCATGGGGAAAGTGGCACAGGCTGTGGTGACGGTGATGAAAATAACACGGAGCTGATGTCAGCAGGAGAAGGACATGAAGTAAGGAAACTAAGCCTGTTCATGTGTGATGGATCCTCAGTTTATTTCCTGTAGGCAGAGCTCTGAGATCTTTCCTTATGGTGCAAGCCCAGGGAAGCAGCTGAGCCAAGGAAGAGCTCAGCTGGACGTTGCACTTCAGGCTGTCTTTGCAATGTCCATACTGCAGACTTCATGTCTTCCACATATATCAATAGGAGAATAGGTCTTTAAATAGTTTTTGTGCTCTCTAGTGGCTCCTGCTGTGTTTTATGACTGAGACAACACCAGCAACTAGTCAGAGCAACTAAATGTGTCTAATTTGGTCAAGCATATGTTTCTACAGTTAGTAAAATACATGTATCTGTGAACCATCTGTATATGGTGGTTACTGCTGCGAACTCACTAGTGTCTTAGTGGCTTTTCATATCAGCTCTGTCTGGTTCAGGTGGAAAAAGATGTTTGCTGGAGCAGGCAGTCCTGCAAATTCAACTCTAGGCTGTCTCAGCTTTTGAGTTGTACAGCCATGTTCTTCTAACAGTTATCTCTAATAATATTTCTGGAGTTCTGCAGTTCTGTGCAGCTTCATCCTCTCCCATGGGTTTGCCCAGGGGTAAGTGATAGGAATTGGCAATTCTGTCCATGGGCAATGGAGTCCAGACCCCATCCACTTGATTGTCTTTCATGAGGGACAGAAGCTGCAGTGGTTTTGGTTTTGCCGTGGTGGGCAGGAAAAAGAAGATGAATAACAGCTTTTGTAAACAGGATAACCAATAAAAGGCTAGTGAACTTGATTTCAGCCTGGCAGATGCAGGGCCAAAAGGATCCCTGACATTAACTCTGTTGGTCTCACTGGAGTTTGAACAGGTCCTGATCTGGTTCTTTAGCTGTGACAAGAAAAATGGGATACTAAGGAAGGGTGCGTGTCTGCCCCCGCTCCCTCCATCCCCCTTCCTAGCCATGGCATGGGGAACCTGAAGGAATTTCAGCAGACAGGAAGACCTTATACAGAGCAGCGGGGTAGGGAACTCCGCTGAACTTCTTAAATGATGGTGAGCCTGAGATGATGAATTGTGTGGGAGCTGGAGAGCACCAAGCATCCAGAGAGCACATTAGCATCTGGGCCGAAAGGCTGGTGGGTGACTGCAGGAGGGACAGAAACAGAAAAAAATATTGGCTGGAGAAAAGCAGGTTTTGTCAGTGTGCAAAATGACTTTGTGGGGACTTGGCTGGAGTTCAGCAATGGTTGACAGGTGCTTTGGGGACAGTGGGAGGATAGTGATCTAAATCCATTCCCATACCATCGGAAAGGTTAACCGAGGCAGTGGCACCCCAGAACATTCTTATGCCAAGCAGATGGATGCCAGGTGGGAATGTAGCCACTGCCAGAGAGGTGAGCGAGGAGAGAGAGCTGACAACAGTGTGGGACACTGTCTCTCCCTGACCGCTTCCCTTTCCATTGCCCTTCCTAGGCCAAGCTGCTCCGTCAGTTTGACTTTTCTTTTTGTGCCAAGTCCTAGCTGAGAGCATGGCTAAACTTCTTGTGGTATTAAAGGGGGAAGGTTAGATGGTCAAGCTGAGCACTGTGTTATCCTCTTTCCAGGCTTCCCTGATGCCCTGGTATTGCAGTGGTGAGGATGGGAAGAAGTCACTGGGAGTGACTTTGGTTCGCACTGTCCCCAAGTCAGCAAGACCTTCTGATGGGGCTCCTGGCAGCACTGCACTGCCTGTCCGAAGCTCTCAGCACTTGGTTTTCCAAGAGGCCTTGGACATGAGGTAAGCCCAGGTGTCTGCTTCTCACATATGGTGTTCACCTCACACTTCTCATCTTGTGAGGTTATTTTCCACAGTCAGCTCTCCAATATATTTATGCAAACATCTGTGCATTCACCATTTTGCATATCTATGATGATCTAGCACAATGTCAAAACCAACATCATAGACTCTAAGAGCAGCGATAGTGAGGGGTAGGAGGAGGCAGGACTTAAGAAGACCTTAAAAGCAGGTCCTCTGCTGGATTCTGATACTGATTCAGTCTGTAATCTTTGTGGTGCCATTTGGGAACTGTACTGCATGGATCTGAATACAACATCTGGTTTTGTGTGTGATCTTTGACTGCCAATTTCTGTACCTGCAAGGATATGTTAGGGCAAATATTGGCTATTGTAGAGCTGTCTACAAATTCAGATGCTGGTTCTGTAAATGCCAGCTGTAACTTCTCTGTGTCTGGGCCTTCACTATCAAATGAGAGCCCAGACAAATCTCTGTTTATAGACGTCTAATCCTATAGATGTGTAATATTTACACATGGTTTTAAGATCAAAGAGGCACAAAGTGCTAGAGGACAGTCATAGGGCTGTAGCTGACGGAAAGATATTTGCTCAGATATGCATGGGGAAATCTAGCTGTCAGCCTTTTCCTAGTTATAACTATAAATAAGGAGTAATAAAAATATAGTTCCAATTTAAAAGCTTCAGCATGGCTTTTAAAGTGCAATCTGAAAATACTTACCTACCAGTTGAACTGGAAAAACCCTTTTTCTTTTTGAAAGAGCAGGGACGTATAGTTTTGTTCTCAGGAGACAGCAGTGGTATTACCATGTGTAACAAGATACTGTCATCAGTTTAAGGCATGGCCAGGCAAGGTTAGGCTTCTGCAGCAGTATAAAGGTAGCTGCCCTCAGTTCAGACTTACAACTGGCTTAACGTCTCTTGCTGATTAAGAAAGGATGTATGCAACAGAGCCACTTAGCTCCAAAAGGAGAGACATCGGCATTGGATAGTTAATGCCCAAACTGAAGAATGACTCCTGTGTTTCAGCTGGAGCTTGATGAGCTCTGTGTGACTGCAACAACGCATTTCCTCCTTCACCAGAACAACCTTGCTAAGAAAGTTTGCCTCCTTTAATGCTATCCCCCTCACCGCCCCCTTTCTATCTCCTCATATATTTTTTTATCCTCAATTTTCTTAAGGCCAAGATCAGGCAGGAGACTTGAAGAGCAGACCCTGAAATCTCCAGGTAGGTACAGGGCATGGCAGCCCTAAAATGAACATAGGAATCCTGACCCTTGGGTGGCACTGTGAAAGTTCAGCTGAAAATCATCCTGTAACATTTTTCAGTCCCTTGATGTGCTCAAGATTCCCCAGAGCCCAGTCACTGGGAAATGTGCTCTGGTGATCTAGTGAAAATGACTCCAGCATGGGGTTATGAATGGCAGGAGCTGAAGGGGTACCCTGGGGCCCTGGAAATGCATAGCAGGAAAAGAAAACATTCCTCTACCTCATGCGCATACTATTTATTGCCCTTCACTCTCTCTAATGTCACAAAGATCAGACAAAAATGAGACATTTTGCACGAAATGAGAAATGTTCCCACTCCTTCCTCTTACACTTCAAGGAGAAAACCTTCCCTTGGAGCAGTTTCTGAACTGAACCCTTGGAGATCTGAAGTAGATTCATCAACATTGCCTATTTTGCACTGGGAGAAACAGCAAAACCTTGTGTGATATGAAGTCCTTGTGAAATTTCCATTTACAAAGAAAGAGATTTAAAAAGGATCCAGCCTATGCAGGATCTGAGCTTTTCATCCTTTTAAATCACAGGCCCAAATTAAATGTTGAGTAATGAACTGAGGTTTCCTTTGTGCAGCTTTTTCACCTCAAACCAGATATTCTAGGTTTATGATTACAAATGTCTCTTCCCCTACTCTATCTGCATATGTCAGTATTGGAAACTAAGGCTGGTGTAGGAGATGCCTGCTGGCTTCTTCCCACCCCCTGCCTTGCATTGTCACTAGCAATAAGAGTTCCACAAGACAAAATGCAGTGTCTGGTGTATCTGTGTAAGCCAATACTTCTAAGTTGAAAATCTCCATGATACCATTACTGTCCCTTTGCCATCTGTCAGTTTGTAGCGATAGGAGAGATGAGAATTTAACAAATAATTTTGCTGATGCAGAAAAAGGGATAAAAACCACTGGTCCCTCAGCGCAGTGTTAGTTCTGCCAAATAATGAGCACATCTCATAGGAATGATTGCTTTATTGCTGATATGCAGCTAGGATGCTGAATGCAGCTAGGGAGAACTATTGCTAAGAAAGGTGACATTTTTGCTGGATTCTTTCTGGACTAGAAATGAGCTATATCGTTAAACCTTCTCTCTCTCTCTTTTATTATTGACCTGACCATTCCTCAGGGAAAAAAATCCTGATTTAAGGAAGTTATTCCTTTTTTACTGCTTGGCTATCACATGATTTTATCATCTGTGAAGCCATGTAAGGAATGATTAGTTCTCTGAGTTTTAACAGCTCTGTTGGAAAGCATTTCAGACTGAGCCGCACTGTGCTATTCTCATTAAGAAAATCAGCTTTTAGTCAGGCTGCCCAGAAAGTGGGCTGATCTGCTACAATTTAGAATGAAACCCCTTGACGAAGATGAATTCCAACTTCAAGAATACAATTCTGGTTTTGGTAACCCTCTAGCAATCCTGAGCTTTTGTTTAAATGCCCTCCAAAATATTCCAGCAAAGAGGAGGAAATGTTGATTCTTACTTCTACAAAGGCATATAGCTATTAAAAAGCAGTTCTTTTAGTAACTGGGAAAAAGAGGATATTTACTAAAACCAAAATCGATAGGAACAAATAAGAACCTTTTTGGCAAGGCCATTCTCAGCTGCTCTTCATTATCAAACACAGCTGCTCTCTAGAAGCCAAGGGCTGAGGCCTTTATCATGCAGTAGGTTGGAGTCTGATGAGCAATGTCATTTATGCTGCCAGTGCAATATGGTAGTATACCACCTGTTTGGAGAGGTGGTACATACCTTGCTTGTTCTCATATACAGTCTATATCCTTGTCTTATCAGAGCTCCCGAATGGGGAACCCCTCTTGCCTGTTCTACAGCATTGCACTGTGGCTGGCGTGGAATCTGCCAGACACTTGTGTGAACCTGTGCCCCCATTAAAAGGCCTCCCACACAGCCAGGGCAAGGAGATGGATCATGTTGTGAGCTCCTGCCTTCTGAGTGATGATGACGACTTCAAGGACAGCAGTGGAAGGGTAAGGGCTAAGGACAGGGGTGGGCAGGCTTCCTTTACAGTGACTGTTCAGTGCTTAGCACAACAAGTTCCTGAAAATCATAATCTCCCTCTCTTGGGGAGCAGATTCTCTTAGGAGTACATTTGACAGCTACAGAGCAATTGCTTGAGTATTTTCACTGGTGCAGAAGTCGCTGGTTGGGAGGTGGTGCTAAGGTTATGTGAGCAGCATTCTTCATGTACGGAGGTCAATTTAGAGCAGATGTGGATGGCAGAGCAAGTTATGCACCAGTGAACATGTGCAAAGTGCACGCTCGAAAGCACAGAACAAAGATTATGATGTTGAGTGTAAGCAGGGCTGCAAATTAAAGTGGGAGAGCTTGGTTTTCCTTGGTTACCTTCCTTGCTGTATCTCGCAGCCCTCTTGTTCTCAACTTTTCTATTCACAAAGACCAATGCTTCTGCAACTTGTTTTCACATGATTCCTTTTTTGGACTCCTGTATTCTCAGAGTGCAGCCGAGTCCTTCAGAAGAGAGTAAGTAAGAAGCAGCTGCAATTACTGGCCATGAGTGTTAAGAAACAGCACGTTACCTCTCATTGCTGGTTATCGCAGGCAGGTTTTACTCCCCAGCCCTAGCCTGTAGGAACTGAACTGCCTGTTCACTGGTAATGTGAGCTCTTCATAAGTCTTGGAGCCCTCCCTTGAATCTCTTGGTTCAAGCAGGGCTTTCTGACATAGACTGAGAAACAATATCTTGGACTAGTGGAAGGTTATGGCAATGAAGGGTTACATGTGACTGGGTGTAACTGTATGCCAAGGTGAGGAAAGGAGGAACTCTTCTGAAACTATTGGGATGTAAATGGACCTGCATTAAAGACGATGACAGTTCACCACTGTGTTTGTGATGAGGTGTTGTGTACGTTTTGTGTATCTCTCTTGACGCTCCATGATATATTTCCATTGCAACTAGATCCACGTTACCTTGTGGAAGAGAGCTCAGAAGAAAATACAGCAGCATCAAATGAGACAGACGGAACTTTTGTGTAGAGAGAGGGAGAAAGAGAGCGAAAAGGAAAAGTCTTTGCAGCTTCCTACACTGAGCGTTGACCCAGGGGATGCAGCTGAAGAAGGTCAGTGGCTGGTATAGTCGTGGCTCTTTTTGTTCACTTGCTTGCTCTTTGCATAGTGCTGCAAATGTCTATGAAATCAGACTGGAAGGCTGTTACACTTGCATCTGAGTGGAAGTTCGAACAGGATTTATTTCCGCTTCCCAAAGAAAAATACAGAGGCATGAAGAGTCTTGCCCATGGCCCACACGGCGTCAGTCACAGAATACCACCTTCCCCACTTCGCCTATAAAGTCTTTCAGACTGGATAATTCTGTCTTGCAAAGTACATTGGGGGTTCAGACTCTTTAATTGAGAGTAGCCTCCGGGAAGGGTGAATGGGTGAATCCAAAAGAATGCTTTTCAACCAAGGTGCAACCTGGAAGAAACAAAATTAAACTATTTCTGATTAAAACACAAAAGATTTTGTTCATGTGATAGGACAGATTATCCTGCTCACCCCACTCTCTGCTGAGCAGCTTGCATTGCAGAGCTGTGCTGGAGCCCTTAGCCTGTGCTTACGTTTTACCCACATGAGCAAGCAGTGTTACTGACTTAATTGCAGTTGTCAGGCTCTGATTGTGCTGCTGCGTGCGCTACCATGAGTGCAGTGACAGCAAACTTCAGAGTCAGCACTCAGCCCAAGGGCATCGGGCAAGGTTATCTGCTCTTTTTCTTGCTATTATTTTGTGAAGTACTGGTGAGGAGCGCTGAGGTGTGAGCCCCAGAAATGTAACTTCCCTATCCAGCCTCTGAAACAGGAAAGCAAAAGAAAAGCAGTGATGAGTTTTCCCCATTTCTTAGGGAAAGCCTCACTACATTCTGCGATCACTGTCCCATGTTGGTGTGCAACTGTTACGCTTGGAGTTGTTTGGGACAAAAAAGGGATGTTACCTATCTCCAGCAAGATTTCTAGCCCTTTCCAAGCCCATAGCCATGCTGCCCAGCACTCTCCACTTAGATCTCTCCTCTTTGGGCTCTGCAGGTTTTGGCTCACTGCCTGTCAATGCGACAGTTTCCATTTCCACCAGCATGATCAACGCACACAGAAATCACGCTGGTACTGCCTTGAGGAAGCAGGTCAACAGGCCCTCACTGCCCAGCATCTCCACCGCCAGCCAGCGTGGCAGCTTCCCACACAAGTCCTCAGGTAAGCCCGCTCCACTGCAGTCACCAGCCCAGCTCTTTCCTTGCACAAGGAGCACAAACGTATCTCAACCACAGGCAGCATCTCAGGTCCAGTGTCTGTCCTGAGGATTGAGAGGAAACCTGCTTTGGATCCACTCCATCTTAGTGATACTGGAGCAGCTGGTGCTTACAGATGCATTGGAAAGTTGAGCTGAACACAGTAGTGGTGAAGCCTTAAGCTCTAGTTTTTGCTTGTACCAATAGTCTAAAATGTGACACCGGTGCCAGGAGGCAGCTGTAACTGCAGGCCTGAGCTCCGATGCAGTCTGGCAGAGTGTGCTCACTGTGCACATATGTGTACCACCGTGATCAATTAGCCACTCACTATCTTGGCCCTCTGCCTGTGCTGCTGTCTGGCTCTCCAGCCAGCTTTTCTACTATTGCAGCAAGAGTTGTCTCTGCATGGAAATTAGTGACTTGGTACAATCATGCTACTGCACGTAGAAGAGCTCAACAGCTTCTAGCATCTCTAATCCCACCGCCTGCAATGCAAACTGGGAGCAAGCAGTGCCTCTTCTGTCAGCCCACCCAAATACGGTGGCTGTGTGTAGCAGATGCCATGCAGGAGAGGCTCTGCCTGGTGCTCCCAGGCTGCTTGCTACCTGCAGTAAATACACAGCGGACAGTGAGTCCATGGTGGTTCTCATCTCCCCTTTGTAGGTAGCCTACCTCGTGTTATGATCCTGAGTAGCATGAGTTAAGAAATAGGGAGCTAGGAATGATACTTTGAATGCTCTTTTCTAGTGATGCTACCCTGATTTTCCAACTTGACCAGAACTAGCATGACATGGCTCTCCATATTGAATATAGATATGTATATGTACATGTGTAGTGACATCACTGATGTCAGTGACAGTAATATCAGTGACATCCAAATTAGTCCCCATCTGAATTTTTTTGGTTTTACAGTTCCTTCATCCTCCATACTTTGTAGAACACATGAGGTAGCACAAAAACTCTACAGAGTCCCTAGCGGTTCAACTATATTCTGTGCGATATTTATACTCAATACTCGTAAACAGCTCAGATGTTTTCATCTACACTTTAGGAAATGAGGTTTTCAGGGCAAGACATGAAGTTTTTGACCTATGGTGCTTTTGATGACAAACAGGATGCGTAACAAATGCATTTGTCATCTGAATTTTCTTGTAGCTTGTATATTTATCATCAAGAGAGAGTGTTTGCCAACAATTTGCATTTATATTTACATATTTTTATTCTCAGTTCACATTTGGAAAGCTTTTTTTGTCACAACTATCCAGACTAGAAATTGCATTTTTCCACAAGAGAAAGCCTAGGCATTTCACAGTTTGCAAACTAGTACATTTGATGACAAATAAACTTCACCTCAGCATCTTCAAAATACAGCCAGGGGTACCTCTGAAGTAGTAAATATTCATAACGCTTGGAAAATAGCAAAATCCATAAACTACTACTTTCCCAATAGCATGCTAAAATGTATGTGCTCTCAGCTGCCTGCTGTCTTAGAATACTTGAAGTAAATGGAATAGAGGCACTGTCAGATTTAGAGGGTCAGGTATCACTGTTCCCTGGTGATTGCTCCTTGGGGATTTGCTTGAGCCCAACAGGAATCAGTTGTTCAGGCTCGGTGCTAACTGCGGGCAGCTGGAAGTGTTTCTTCAGAAAATTACAGGGTGCCTCGGTCCCCAGTGCTCCAGGTAACAGGGAGGTGATACAGGGAGGTATGTGCACATCTCAGGAGCTTACTCCTGCTGGGCAGCAAGCTGGCTGTGGTACCTATATGGACTTGGGAGCTGGCTCTGTGTGTAGTTTTCAGGTTTGCACAAAGAGCTGGTGCCCAGCTGGGGGTAACTGGGAGATGGTTGGGTGCTGGAGGAAGCAATGAGCCAGACAGCAGGGAAGTCTCTGAACCAATGGCAGTTTGCATCCGTATGTAACCTTGGCTGGGACATTGGGTTACAGTCTGCTAAATGATGGGGTGCCTTGCCCTGGGGTATGCGCTGCTGGTGTCTAACCCTCTCCTTACAGCGAGCTCACTGCCGGCCATTGCTCTGGAATACCTGGAGTGGGACGATGAGCCAGAGTCTAAGGACGCCCAGGAAGGCAGACCTTTGCCTCACCCACAGCAGGTGCTGCTCCATGCGCTTACATGTCTCAACAACGACGATTGGTAAGAAAGCCCCCTGTTCACTCTTTCTCCCTCTCAGTGTGAAGGAAAGTTAGAAATGCATTTTTAACAGTGCCTGTGAACCCAGACAGCACAGATGTCCAGAAGGAACTAGTGAAACCACTCCAAAGCAATCTCAGCATAAAGATGTGAAAGCAGCCTTTTATTTGCCTTGGTCCGTGGCAGCGCTAGAGCCGCAGCAGGTCCATGCTGTTTCCTAGCTTTGCCTGCTGCTCCAGGTAGCTGCAAATGAGATCTTCAGGGAAGAGAGGAAGTTGTGGAACAAGGTGATTTGCTGGCTGAAGCCGGAAGCAAGTCAGAAGTGGTCTTGAGTTTAGAGGTTTGGTGGCCTCAGGTCACAGGTCCAGGTGGGACTGAGTAAGGATTTACCTCTGCTGACGCTGCTGGCAGCAGCAGGAGACAGGGCCTCCCTGTGACCTCATGCGTGTGAGTTCCAGCAGCGTCTACGGTGAGTTCATGTTGCTGAGAAATGGACTGAGACATGGTGCAGAGTTGCTCAGCCTGCCATTTGTCCTGAAGGGCTCATGACAGAAGACAAGAAAAAAAGAAAAAAATACTTGAGGAATCTTGCACTTTTAGAATTCAACTTTTTCCTCCTCACTGCTTAATATGAGCCAAAAGGCTTTTGTTCATAATCACGGTGTCTCCTGAAATTAGACAGAGTCAGGAGGAGACTCAACAAATCTCAGGTGATATTGGTTGTCTTTTTGATTTCTGGGCACACACTCACTAGGGCACCATTCACACTGGGATAACCACGAAAAATCTTCCATGATGCATCTCCTTGTGCAATCGCTTTGTTTTGCCCCTCTCCCCTTTCTCTTTCGCGTTCCTGTTTGGTGCCCTGTGACGGGCAGAGAGCTGCTGCAGGTGTGGGGGATCCGGGTTACACTTGGGGACCCCAGTGGGGATGGCTCCCTGCTCCTGCCCTGCAGCCCTGGTGAGCCACTGACTGCATCATGTGCCTTCATGTAGCTCAGGTCCTTCACAAAGGAAGTGGTGAAAGAGGTGGGGTTTTACTACTTTTAAGTAGCATGTTGCTGTGGTGGGTGTTATTTTATGCAGGGATTTTCTGGAAAACACAGCATTTCTGCTGTGCTTGCCCAGGTGTGAAGTCTTTTAGGACATACTGCTTTTTTTTTTGGGGGGGGGTGGTGATATCGTGGGGGCAGTGGGACATGACTAGACTGCAGAGTGCAAACTCAGCTATGGAGTGGCAGTGCAAACTCTCACTCCTGAACTGCCCTCTGGGGAGGAGTTGGAAGGAAAATGCCCCAGTAACAGCCAGGCGGGACTGTGTCTCAGGGATGGGATCCAGCGAGGGTGAAAGAAAAAGGAACATGGCACAGTCTCCCAGCTTCTAGGAAGCAGCAACACAGGGACTTTGTGTGCCAGGGATTTCAGAAAGGCTGTCTTGTTTAATGGCCACAAATTAACCCATCCACTCTGAAACCATCTATTTGCCTTTTGGGTGTATGTACGCTTTTGACCAGTGCAGCATCCTGTGACAATGAGTTTTGCGATTTAATTAAGTGCTCTATGAGAAATGCCTCCCTTTGTTCGTTTGAGCCGACACCCTGGTAATTTCAGAGGGTGCTGCCTAGTTCTTGGGTGGTAAGAAAAATCAGTCTTTCTGGTAATTGCCTTTCAGGCGGAACAAGGCGAAGGCACTCTTCAGGATCAGACGCCTGGCCATGTGCCACTCAGAGGTCCTCCTTTCTAGGCTTCACGACGTTTCCCTGGCAGTTACAAAAGAGGTAAGAACAATGTGTTTAATTTTGTCCCACATACCTCGTACATGAGGCACAGAGCAGATATGTGCTTGTTCATTTACATGTGTGCTCAGTGTCTGCCTTCATTGCTATTTTTAGACCTCGTTTTTCTAACAGCTATGTCACCTGTCTATATGTTCTGTCTGTACAAGTAGCTATATTTACTGGTACGTAGGGCATCTGTCTCTCTCCTCTTTGAGCTAGGTGTCATTATAATGTAATATGCAAATGCAGAAACTGAGACACTAATCAGGTGATTTGCCACAGCACAAATCTCTGCCCAAGCTGTAATTAAACACTGCAGCTTTTGCCTCCCAGCTTCCTCTCACTTCTTCCTTCTCCTCAGCATCCTGGGGGCTTGACCGCAGGTCTTTGTTTTCCAGTGTTTCCTGATGTCTTCTCCTTTCTGCCTGCTTTTTGGTAATTCCCCCTTTCCATTGATCTGTTGCTTTCATGCACTAGTGGGATTTTGCACTGCAGCCGCTGGGTACTCAGAGCAGCCTGGCTGTGGGGTTTGCAGGGCAATCACACACAGCTTCATTGTCTCGTCTCTCAGTTAACAGAGAGGTCTCAGCCTAATAATAATAATACCTGTGGCTAGGTTTCCAACTTGGCACTTGTCTGTGGCCTGAACCAGCTGCCTTGCACTCTTACTACACAATTGCCAAATGTATTAAAGTTTCCTTTGCTTGCAGAAAACGGTAAGACTTAGCTCATTTCCATGAAAATCAGTCCTTCTATCCAGTATTTAATGATGCAGGAGGCTTGAGTGCCCCCTTGTGCTGGACTATTCAAACCTTTCTGTTTCGATATGCAGGACTCAGATTCTCCCCATCTGAGATCAGGGTTAGGAGAAGCAGCCCTTTCAGCTTAGCTCATCTGATTTTTACATCACTTTTGTAATTCTGAGGATTTTTCCCCCTCTCTGTTCTACACAGTCAGGTGCAGAGATATCTTTCAACTTCCATTTCACGGCAGTCCCAGATTTTTCTTTCACAAGCATTTCTAGCACTTATGTTGTTAATTTTTATTGACACGACCAAGTCTGGCAGAAAGAACCTCTGGTCTGTCCTTCAAAGTATCTTTCAAATGAAGTGCATGACTCTCAGATGCTTCTTCCTTACCCTTGTGGAAGAGCCTTTTGGAAGCACGGAACACTCCAGAGCAGCGATAAAACCCCACTGATCACAGCTGTACTTGCATGTGATCTCCAGGATCCTTGAGTTCCTTGGATCCAACAGCTAAGGTTCTCCTGAGTAGATGGAGCTGCAGATGGACTCAAGTCCCTGCTGCTAATTAGTCTGTAGACTTGAGCCTGTATTTTCTGTTTCCTGGTTGAGTGGTCAAACTGGCAGCGCTGCAATTTTTGATAGGAGGAAAGTACTACTTTTCCTCTATCTTGCCTTTATTAATTGTGCCTGTATAGTGTAAAAACAGCCCATGATTTAATTTTTTTTGTTGTTTTGTTTTCAATAAAAGGGCCTAAAATCAAAGCAGTGCACATTATGGGCTAAGTAGCACACTTTGTTCTAGGTGAAACAACATTTTTTTAAGCCTGCAGTCTCATTCAAATTGTATTGTATAAGCAGGCCTGAGGCCAGAGAGGAAGCTGGTATCAGAGTAAGTGTGTTTCTGCGCTTGTAGTCGTCTGTTCTTACAATGCTTTTCTGTTCCACCCAGACACAGCCAGAAGTTGTGTTGTTTCCTGGGAATTTTGTCTAGTGAAACTGACTTTCTTTGCGAGGTGGTTCTTATGGTTCCCCTCATGCCTTCCCCAGGTGAACCACCTCCGCTCAAAGGTGAGTCGCTGTGCCATCAACACTCTTGGAGAGCTCTTCAGGATCTTGAAGAAGGACATGGACCAGGAGGTGGATAATGTTGCTCGGGTCTTGCTCCAGAAGATGGGGGACTCCAGCAACTTCATTCAGAAAGCAGCCAATCAATCCCTGGCAACGATGGTGGAGACTGTGACTCCTGCACGAGCAATGAGTGTTCTCATGGCTGTTGGAGTCCAGTACGTCATTCTTCTCTTAGTGAAATCCTTCACCTTAAATTGTGTGGGTAGGGGGAAGGGACGGGAGGCAGAAGGGCAATGATGGGAGGGAAGGGTCCTTTCTCCTGCATCTTCTGTGAACTCGGTGATTAGATTTTCTGACCAATCTTGCTTCCTTCCTCTTGTCATCTGCTTCTGCCCTACTGCAGCCTATTTGTTCTCACAGTCTGCCAATGCTGCCTAGACATGGTGAATGACGGGGAAGCAAAAGTCCCTGCAAAGGGTGGTGGTACAGCCTTGTGGCTTTGTGGGAAGAGAGACAATGGCAATTCCAGCAGTGAACGCCCTTTGATATTTCACAACACTAACCACAGAGGCGTTGGGAAAAACTGTCCATCATCATTATGCCATTAACTTGAGAAATAAGGAGGCTAATGGCTGGGACACAAAACACATGGGGGAGAACTTGCTGGGTGGCGTACAGCCTGCTCAGCAGGTGCAGCTCCTGCTGAGAGGAGTCTATCTGACCATCGTGTCCTTAGAGCTCCACTTTCTATTCAAATTGACACTGCATGTTAGCCTTGAGATGGCGAGTCACTTCACAGGTGCCTTCACAGGCCGACTACTATGGCATAGCTGAAGCAAATGGCTGCCTTACAATATTAGTGCTGTTCCTGATGACAGTTTCAGATAGGTTTCCCTCTAGAAGGATAACCTGTCTAAAACATCTGCTACCCTTTCCTCAGCTTTTGAAAAGGGTAAAACATTCAAATGTACTTCTTGCCAAGCCTCAAAGAACAAACTGGCTGCATTGCTGGATGTTCTGCAGCTTCATGCTCCAGAGGGCTTTTCCGCCCTTTTGTTTTTTTCAAGGGTCTGCAGATTTGGAGACCAAGAGGTAGAATAAGCCTCAATCCTGCTGCAGCTCTGTCTGTGTAGTGGGAGCCCTCTGACAAGTCAGCATGAATTGTCTTTCATTTCCCCCTTTCTCAGAGTTAATTTCGGGAAAGAAATTGATTATCAAATAGTCCAAGGAGAGTGAATTCCTCCCTCTTCCTTGAGGTGGTCCCTCTGTACAGTGCCATCTCTGTGTTTGTCTGAGGACAGAATCTTCTACAGGTGGCCAGAATTGCAGCAAGAACACAAATCTTTCTTCAGCAATGACAGGGACCATGCTGTGACTGACACCTGTGCTTCTGGCCCTTGTTTTTCCTTTGCCCAAGTGTTTGTCCTCTTGTTTCCAGGCACCGCAATGCCCTGGTGCGGAAGTGTGCAGCTGAACACTTACTGACCACGATGGAGAAAATCGGAGCCAATCAGCTGCTGTCTTGCACGCGTGGCAGTAGTCAGCTGCTGGTGCACACGGTGATGAAGCTTGCTCAGGACTGTCATCCGGACACAAGGTGATGATCTCCGTTTCACCTCCTAAAATATGAAAACTGTTTGATGTCTGGCTATAAATGATAAAACCACAAAAGAGTGGAAGGTAAAGTAAATATTAAGACAGTTACTTCACAGTGTGGAAAATGTCTGGGGAAGTGACTGTACTGCGTAACATGAGGTTGTCCAGCAAGGAGGACCATTGCCAGATTCCTGTGACTTGAATGATCCTTTATTCAGATCAACTGAGCTCAGATTAGTCAGTCAAACAATTTTTTTCAGTCTTACATGCACAATGCAAAGCTGACATGCTGGCCACTGTTCAACACTGAATGGTCCCAAATATTCATTTCTAGTAAGGTTAAGACTGTCCTAGAAAAATTCCAGCTGTCTTCAACCAATGCATTCAGTCTTTCTAAACATCTTGTGCAGATTTAGTTGCCAAGGATATTCACAAATGTATCTTCCCAATCCTTGTATAATGTTGTTGTCTGTGGCTGAACGACCTCCAACTTCCCTCTTGAAGATAGCATAGTAACAAAACGAAACCAAACAACCAAAAAAACCTTTACTTTGATTTTTAATTTAAAATCCCACTAACAGATGGCAAGAGCATATGAGCAACTAGCAGCCCAAGTGCATACCTGTAGTATGGAATAATAAATAGTAGGCATGAAGTGATTTGTACTAGCTTCTCTGCCAGTTGAAGAAAGGTAAATCATTATGCAATGGCAGCAAGACGCTGCAAATAAGCCATGACACCAAAGCAGGAGATGTGCTTCGCACATCCCATGGGATCCTTCGATCCCACAGAAGTACACCCACAATTTCAGAGTGAAATTGTATTTTCCTGTTGCCCTGTGTTCCCCTCTTGCTTCTTGTGTTCAGCTCGCAGCATTGTGCAGTGACAAGTGAAGGCAAGCATCTCTCTTTGCTGAATAGGTAATACCTCCTCATGAAGGTATGTCACATGATGAGGTTAAAATATCAGCTTGTTCCATTAACACTTTTCTGTTGTTTATTCACAAGGGAGAGGAGACAGTAATAGTCTGTATTCATTTCTCTCCTGTGCTAGGTGTTATGGACGGAAGATGCTGAATATGTTGATGAGTCAACCAAAATTTGATACATATTTGAAACACTCTGCCCCCTCACGTGACTTGGAAGACCTTAAGGCAACACTTCAGCAGAAGGTAAGTGCTTGGCAGGAGAAATGATATGAGATTAAACATACCTAATCTTTCTTTATCTCATTCTTCTTCCACTGAATCCTTTTGCTCCTAGGAATGAGCACTGATCCTCAGCCTGTCTATCTGCAGACAGTGGAGGAACTAGTATAACTAGAAATAAAGTGGGTGTATTTTGAATATCAGCCACAAACAAGAAAGTGAAGTACGAGAAAATGGTTTTACCTTCAGGCATTAAAAAAAACCAACACTACTCCCACTCCCCCAATAAAGCAAGGAAGCCAGAATAGTGCTTCTGAAGATAACAGTCTTTGCAACAAATGAAAGAAAATTTCCAAAATATTGAAAAGATGCACAAGGCAATCATAATTAGTATATGTATTTTCTGTATTCTGGGAATACTGCCCTGCTGTCATGCACTGTGGAGCTGGAAGAATCTTGTGAATTCAGCATCCAGTGGAAAATCATCCCTATTTTTTCTTCTTCATTCCTCTCCATTTACATTCTAGAAAGGAATGTGCATTTGTGCCGGAATAGGGAGAGTGAGTGTGAACCAAATCAACTCCCAACACAACGGGCTAAGCTCCAGAGAGTCCAAAAGTTTCCCACTATTCCCTTTAAGAAGGCTCATTCCCTTACCAGTTGACATTATTCCCATTTCACAGAATCACAGAATCACAGAATAGTAGGGGTTGGAAGGGACCTCTGTGGGTCATCTAGTCCAACCCTCCTGCTGAAGCAGGGTCACCTACAGCAAGCTGCACAGGACCTTGTCCAGGCGGGTCTTG
>Ga0065711_1028955_pt1 | contig 38337 bp, 15 predicted proteins | sample Hoacrofraction12_FD_59098 | JGI IMG/M metagenome (GOLD analysis project Ga0065711, IMG submission 59098) | Hoatzin crop microbial communities from Cojedes, Venezuela - Epithelial fraction 12 v2 (version 2) | ecosystem: Host-associated > Birds > Digestive system > Esophagus > Crop | place...
ACAAGGTCCTGTGCAGCCTGCTGTAGGTGACCCTGCTTCGGCGGGGGGGTTGGACTAGATGACCCACAGAGGTCCCTTCCAACCCCTACTATTCTGTGATTCTGTGATTCTGTGATTTTTAAACTAGAAAGACTACAATATCAGCAAATTTTCTGTATTTTCTTCAATGAATAATAATAACGCAGTGGACCTAATTCTGTCCCCATATATACACCTGCAACTTTTCATATGTAAAAGCATTTAAATCAAAAGGACAAGCTATATTCAAGCCCAATCTGAAACACATCCAAATAGAGAGATGACAAAGAGCTTGCACAAAACTCAATATCTCCTGTACTTGATATCTAAAACAGACAGGCTAAAATACCTTAATATACTGTTTTCCAAACTAAGTACCACAGATAATATTGTCTTATGGAGCGAATGACCCACTAGGATGTCCAAGCAGTGTAAAAAATGCCCAAAAGCGATAACTAAAAACAAGTATTTCTACTTACATATTCTAATTTCGAGTTCCTTCCATAACATTTTCCTCTTATCATGAAGGATGAAGAGAGAAAAGTTAAAAATATATGTATGCAAAAAGTGAAAGGAATAAGTATGCATGAAGTAGGAAACTTAGTTTATAAGTTCAGTGTTCTTATTTGTGGTTCTTAAAATAATTTCAGAGATGGAATAATGTAAAACAATCTAAGCCTTTGAAATAGCTTACTACTTTCTTTCTCAGATTCCAGATAAAATGTACTAAGATGCCCCTGAACTTCAAAGGTTTTAAGGAAAACTTAATAACAACACAGAACACAAAAAAAAAACCCACAAAAACCAAACAATTCCAACAAATCTGTCAGAGAGGTGTGTAATAAGACCTCCTGATATTCTCCTCTTGATGAACTTGTCTCTCCAAGACCGTGAATCTCCACTGGCTTACAGAGTCATTGTAATCACAGAAAGCCAGTATTTTAAGGCCATGGTTCTAGATCTAGTTTACAGGATCTTTGAGTTCTTACAAAATATCTTTTGTTTATTTTTATGTACACTGCGGTTTTTTTAAGTGTTACATATTCTTGTCAAAAATGAAGTGTTGACCAGCAAAGGCAGAGGCTGCGGCCTGGACTACTCTTGGCTGCAGTGCTCAGGTCTGAGAAAAACCTTCTTGGGGAGCAAGTGGGGTTGCCTTCTATGTTGTAGCATTTACCATGGCCCTCAGACTGAGGAGGGGTAAGCAAGAAGCAATACTGCAGCATGAGAAGAGACAGGAAGCACATTTTTCTAGGGATCCAGATGTGGCTATGAATGTGAGTAGCCACCCAGGAAAGTAACACTTTGTCTTGCTGACCTGAGAGCAAGGCTGAGGGAACACATCCGGGGGAAGGCGTCTTCAACTCTTCTTATCTGAATTTGTAACCCAGCAGATTAGACTTATGCCTATGATATACACTATGTAATTCAAACATGACTTCTAATAAAAAATTATTAATTGGAAGATATTTTATTTTGCTGTTGCTCTTGTGCAAGTTGTTATAAACATTGACAATGGATGCTATAACTTTACTGTGGTCATAATGGCAGTTAGTCCAATAGTTGTTCATCTAGATATATGGCTATACTATTGGCAGACTCTTTTTTCACCGCAAGTCTGAATACAGTAAAATATAATAAGACTTCTTTCAAATTGATGGGGATGTTTTTCCTCTTTTGGTTATTGGAATGGATTAAATTTGTATAATTGCTGTAATGCTATATGAAAATATTGTAAGCTTGTATTTTGTTAGACTTCCTGAAATATACTGAAATTTCTTCTGTAATTCTTTGTCTCATTATCTTACACAATGTTTTACAAGAACTTACAATATCCTTAGTTCTCAATGTGTTCAGTTTTTTCAAAGATTTTGTAAGAACCTCTCTCCCACTCTCCAGGAGGAATAAAAAATTTCCCCAGGAATCATTCTTCTTTATACAACATACCGATACTAACATTGGAAGAAGGAATGATGACTCTGAAAAGGTAGAAAATAAAAAACCAGTTCCTCAAATGATACAAACATCTGTTATCATCACAGAGGTGTGAGGTCTGTTGGGAAAACAAACAAACAAACAAACAAACAAAAACTTCAAACTGTTTAAAATATGATGGCTAGGAGGCAAAGCAAAAGCAGAAATATAATGACTAGAAATACATTAGACTAGATCTGCTATCTTCTGTTGCAGTCAGGGCATGTGTTGGCTGTGTCTTCACTATGGGATAGATGTGCTGCTCTTTTCATCCAGCTTGCAAGCTCAGGTTGCATTCCAGGGTGTCTGGTAGGATAGGCTGTGGTGCCTGTTGATAAATTTCTTGATATAGAACTGGAGAGAAGGTCCCCTGTGATAAGCATGGCTTGTGATATTAGACTAGGATCCTAATGCAGAGCTTTGTTTTACTGTGATTTTATTTTAAAAATGTGTAAGCAGATGATTAATACAGGTCTCAAATAGCTTTACACAAAATAGACGAATTTACACTTCCTGATACTTCTTTAAAAATGTTATAGTTCTCATGTTTTTTCAACTATACTGGCATTAATTTTTATGAAAGAAGGCATGGACTTTGATATTAAAGACCACTAGCTGCAGAGTTCTCTAAGAGGCAAGTGAAATTTTTTTACCCTTGTAATTTTACCTTGCATGATAGTGGTGAGATGTTTTTGTAGCTTCCCTATATACAGTTTTTCTAATATAAAATCCTGTATCTCTCAGGATGACAAAGTGACACCAATCTTACTGACTTTATAGAACCTGCTATTAAACACAAGTGCCAAGTCGTCTGGAAAGTTTTTTATGCATTTCAAATTCTAGATAATTGCATCACAAATACCTCATTTTGAACACAGTGAAATTAGGGATCTTCATGCGTATAACTATAGAAGTTAGCACTGTGTTTAGAGAAGTTTTCTGAGTGATGAACTTGGTTTTGCTTAGTTTATTCACATCATTCATCTTACAGTTTTATTTTTTGAATAAGGAAGAAATAGTGGAGAAGTACAGCTCATGCATAGCTGCCTGCGTGAAAAATAATTATCGTTTTGAAGAAAAGGGTGTTTCTCCCTTACCACCAAGTATTCTGGGTATGTATTGCCTGTCTGAGACAAAGAAATGCACATTTTTTAAAAAAGTTGTTAAAGTCAGCTTTTATTCACGCAGATTCTAGTGAACAATATTGCTAATCCCAAAATAATGGATATAAAGATCTTTCAAATTTACTTTGATTTAGGTTTTTCCAGTTTGCCCTCTGTTTTTCTGCACAGATATTTGGTTTGGATTTTTTTTTAAATTCTGACCTTATTTGTAAATAGAAGAGGTAGCAAAGTTTTTGTATGTATGATTAAAAACAATACTGACTTTTAAAGAAAAAAATACCCAGAACTGCAGAAACTGAAACCTGTATTATCCTACACTTCATAAATTATGATGAGCTTCTTATTAACCAAAATATCTAGCCCTCTTAGTTATTCAAAAGTAATGGTCAAAACCTGTCAAGTTTTATGAAGTATATATATTTTTCCTTTTGGTTTGAGAATTTAATTCATTTTCTCAAGCATTTCTCTGTGGATACATGGCTAGAAACTTATCATTTTTCTCTTTCAAATGAAACTTAAAGTGTTTCACAATTATACATTTCAGGACTCTAGAACATGCTGATAAGCATCAAGTATACTGATACTTGGAAGCAATGTATTCAGTGTCTCCTGTTTTCCTATGGAGAGCCTGTGAGAGAACATAAACAGCCCACCACGGAAAGTCTTCTGCCTTTAATAAAAATTCTCACTCATTCCCACAACTGGCAACTCCAATAACAAAATCTTTTTTATTCTATTTTTTCCTTCCCATGCATTTAGTTGGGTGAATGATGTTTGGACATGGAGATAAGTGATTTTGTGGTTGGGTTTTTTTTCCAGTTACCAGTATTAGGGAAAATAAACAGGTTATCTAAGATGTGCTTCTTATATTTAAAAGTATGGCAGATCCTAAATCAGTGATTTTTTTTCTCTTTTTATTATATAAGGTGGTAGGTCAAGTGTAATCTTCAGACTCGTGGTGTTTAATCAGATTTTCTTTGATCAATGTAATCTGTCAGTCAACCACCTAATAAGTATTTCCTTATCTGTGTTTTATGCTTAAATTGAAAAACTCTGATACACAACCAGTCTTTCAAGCAGCCACCAAAATTAAACAGATCAGTATAGTCATTTTATTATCTGATGTAAAGTATAGTTTTAGTTGGGGGGGGGAGAGCTGGGTTTTTTTTAAGTAAATAACTAGCTCTTCACTGCCAATGTAAAATAGTCAAAGATTAGAACTGAGGCATCAGAGAGGATGGAAGAACTGTGAGAAAATGCAACTTCTGGGCTGCAGCTTCTGTACTAGAAATCTCAAAGATCTATGGTGTTAGCTAAGCTGGTAGCAAAACCCTGTTGTATCTGTTTCCAAAGACATGTGCATTTTGGTCCAAATGATTAGCATACATTTTAATAAAATTGTTGAATTCTTAATACAAATCTTTTTATGTTTATGACAAAGTAAAGTAATATTTATTGGTATTGTTTTTAAAAAACATGCTTTAATTTTATTTGAGTAGTCTTAGATTCAGAATCTTTAAGGGATAAGAAGTTCATGGACATGGGAATGTCTTGCCCAAAGATACACAGATTTAACATCCACACTAGTCTCCAAAACTATCTGCATCTTTTCTGCATATTTTGTATCTCTTCTGTATATTTTTCAGGACAGCATTTGTCATGATTTTTCACTTTAAGCTAATCAGTTTTTCTGTTTATCCCTTATTTTTATCATCATAAAATTTTCTGAGATCTGTGTTTTCTCACTATAATAAGTAGAAAAAAAACAGTGACCCACTCTCCTCTCTATTTTTTCTAATTAGATTTTACATGCAGTCCTTGAGAGTACATGAAGTATTAGAAACAGACTTAATATTATTCACACGAGTTCAAAAGTCTTCCTTTGGTTCAAAGAACAGTCATTTTCAGACACATTTTTTTGCCATTGATAAACAGTAGCTGTCCTGGGTTTGGCCAGGACAGCGTTAATTTTCACCAGAAGCCAGGAGGGGACACAGTGTCGTCTGGCTTACCCAAACTAGCCAAACAAAACAGGGTATTCGATACCATGTGTAGTCATGCTCGGTTCTGGGTGGGGGAAGCTGGCCAGGGGGGAAGAGTGTCGCTGCTCGTGAGCACGCAGGGCATTGAGCGGTGAGATTGGCTCTGTGCATTTTTCGCTATTTGTTTTGTACATTCTTCTTATCAGTATTATTGTAGTTACTGTTCACTTCATTTGCTGTTCGGTTAAACTGCCTTTATTCCCATCCATGAGTTTTTGCCTTTTTCTTTCCATTCTCCGCCCCACCCCAGCAGGGGGAGGGGTGGTTCTTTGTTGCCGGCCAGGGGCCAAAACTATAACAGTAGCCAATTAGACATAACAGGAAAAAAAAAAAAAAAGTTTAAAAGAAAAGGTCAGCATCGGATAGAATGTAGTCAGATTTTTTGTCCTGTATTGTAAAGACATAGGAGGGTAAAGACAGGAGGTAAAAATATTCACTAATTTTTTATAAAAATTTTTGGTTGGGTTTCTTGTAGGGTGTTTTTATTAATGGAAATCTAACCTTAAGTAAGTATCAAAAATTTCCAAGAAAATTTTTTTTATGTCTAAAAGACTTAAAAAAACTTTTATTGGAATGGAGTGATAACACTCAGAACTGGAAATGACTGTATGTGATTGAACAAGATATACATTGGAAGAACATGAAACACAATCTGTTTAGATACAGGTGAAAAATTACCTCAGGGCCAATAGACCTGATACAATTTTTTGGTTTTGATTGATGAAAAGCTCAAGTAATCTTTATCCAGTTTCAAACTGGAAGTCATTTAAGTCCACCTGCTCTGTCAGTTTTTTATTTGGCCAGAAAAATTGCTATTAGGAAACAAATTGAGGTGGCAAGTATTACAGTTACTCCTGGGTTCTTTTTGTTCAGGCTGATAATACATGACTGGTGAAACATTTTTACCTGAACAGACTGCTGCTTGAAGTTCATTACTTTATTAAAAAATGAGTTCTCTGTTTTCTGAGCCAAGCGTAAGCTGTTAGTTTACTTTTAAGTAGGACTAAGACAACTTTTCTAAGGATGTTAATTATAGCCATTATAATTAGTGACACAGATATCATCACTACTTAATCTAATTTTCTCTGAGTTATTTAGAGAACATTGAAAACAATTTGTCTTCTTGTTTACTTTGGTACTCTAGATTAGGAAACAATTATTTAAGGTGTTGAAAGAGGTTTATGCTATACAGCGCCCCAGCACATCATGAGATTAGAGTGTATGTACGTTACTTAAGTGCTTGTCTCTCTTCTTCTGTCTCACATGTATTCATACCTATATATACATATCTATATACATACATGGCCACACTTTAACTTATCTCTAGCAAAATCCATTGACAAGTCCATTTCTTTCTTGGTTTTGATGTTACTCAACAATGCTACATACCTTAGCAGGAGTGCATATTTTAAATAGAAGTGTACCATTTACTAATTTTTTCCTGCTTTAGCAATGCTGCATCCTTTGTTCATCTTTTCCCTTTTTTTATAATTGATTGTGAGGTGAAAAAATGGTATTTTCCTTTTCTTGGAAAAACAGAAAATAATTCCAACTGAGGCTAGGCAAAACCTTTTCAGGTATTTCAGAGTTTTAATATAAAATATAACTAATTTTTGGTAAAGTTTGGTACTAAAAATTTGTTTTAAAAAGAAAAGTTGAAAAAAATTATTTTCTATAGCTTTGTTTTACTGTTTTCTTTCCGTTTCTGCAGGATGATGGAAGGAGTTTAAACCTGTTTAAGCAAAATAGTTTGATCCAAATTTGTGAATAGTTCTGATAACTATTGCATTTGCGAAGCTGAATGTGTAGAACTGAAGAAACCAGCAGCTGTAATTTCTTTACTATCAAAACATACTTTCTTAGCCCATGACATCTTTGCTTGCTGCTGCTAGATGGAGTGAAGGAGGAACAGCACAAAACCTGTTCTGTACATGACCTGACTTCTTTTTGTACCACCAAACAACATCCAACACACAGAAAACATAATCTGGGAGGAATATTCATAACACACAAAAATCCAGTACTTTTTTGTGCACATATAGCAATTTGGAAATTTTATTTCCTGGGCAGAACAAACTTTATATTTTCTCAAAACATTTAAATGGAAGGTAAAACACAGCAAATAGGTTACTTACATGTTTTATTATATAACTAAATACAATGTTCTCTCCACAAGAAAGGCCTTGCTCTGGTGCACGCTCTGGGAAGGTGGGTGGAGTCTTCAGAGAAAGTATTAGTTACCTGGTGTTTTATGAGATGACATATAAGGACAGGGACACACCCCTGGGAGGTTGGGAAAGCTGTTTTCCAATAGTACATCATCAGATTCAAGTTTCTCATCCACTTTGTCATCAGTTACTAGCAAAAAATAGTAAAAGCAGTGGTTTGACCCCATCCAACAGCTAAGCACTACACAGCCACTCATTCACACCCTACCCACATGTGGCCAGAAAGGCAGGGGAAAGAATAGGAAGAGCTTAAGTGAGAAAACTTGTGAGTCAAGATAAAGACAGTTTAATAAGTGAAAGAGGAAGAAAAACAATAAACAAAACAAGTGATGCAAAGGCAATCACTCAATATCTCTCACAAGCAGACCAATTCTTGTCTCTGTGCAAAGGCTACATTCCTCCAAAAATCTCCCCTCTTTTTTTCATGCTTTTCTTGACATAATATGGCATGAAATATCCCTTTAGTTAGCTGGGGTAATCTGTTTTGGCTGTGTCACCTTCCAGCTTCTTGCCCAAGCTCAGCTACCCACTGTGGGGCAGTGGGAAAAAGCAAAAGCCTTGATGCTGTGCAGGCACTATTCAGCAACAGCCAAAACACTGATTCACTATCAGCTCTGTTCATAAATACAAAACACAACACCTCATGATTATGTTCTTCTATGAAGAAAGTTAACTTCATCCTAGCCAGATGCAGTACGTTCTCCATCCCTTATTCCATACTAGATCCATCATGGTGAGGTCCTGCACACAAACTTGTTTGGCATAAGCCTCTTACTTTGTTGTTAACATGAAAATTTCATTAGAATTCTTCCAATGGTGGAAAAAAATAAAGCTATAGGTTAGATTGCTTGCTCACATAGACATACAAGTACAAACAAACCAGGGCTGATAGGAAACTTTGCCACCTCAGACATAATGATAAATTGCTTTATAAGTAAAAGGAAAAGGTTTTATGTTTAGAAGGAAGGAAACAAACAGTTGGACTTCAAACCAGTCCATCTATTTCCTCTGGAATTCTTCTTACTCATTTTACCTAAATCATTCAGAAAATAAAGTGATTTGTGAGTACTGAAATTTTCTGGTACAGTGTTATTCAGGAAAACAAAAATAAAAGCTCTGAAAAAATTTCATGATATTGAGAGACTGATAAATTAATTTTAAAAAAAAAGAGTAAATTTTGAAAAATCATGCAAACCTCTATTCCTCAGCAACAATGTAAATGTATATATGCACAAGGATAGTTCCTAAGCTATTAATGCCTACAAAAAGCTCGGCACCTTAGAATTATACCTTTCTGAAAATGTATAGTCAAATATTGCTGAAGATCAAAAAGAAAAATATGAGGTTATAAATGGCTATGAAATGAGCTTTGAATAAAACAGACTGTGTAAAGCTATATAAATTACCCACATCTTTATTTTTGCAGATTTATCTGGCCGTGTGTTCTGGAGAGGAGTTAGTAACATTGCTCTGTAGAAATAGTGAAGAAAAAATAGCTGATAAGAGGTACGAAATAACTGCAATGTGAAAAAAAAAGTAAACAGTAAAGAACTAAAAATAAATTTCTGAGTGAAGGGATATGTTACACATGTAAGAAATCACGAAGAGTACAGAGAGAGTGAACAGGGATAAGATTACACTTTAACCACAAAAATGCAGGGGCACATGGTGGAATCTTCAAATAAAAACATATTTATTCACGTAACGCATAATGAAATAATGAGATTAATTGCCAGAATCTCTTGTTGAAGCATGAAATATTGATTAGATCACAGATTAGACCAATCCACAGAAAACAGGTATACCAGAGGTTATTCATCATGCCAGGTTTCATGCAATCTCCAGTTCAAGAAGACTGTGAGAGTACGACTGTCTGTGCCAGTGAGCTGCCCAAATTTCACCCTAAATTTGCACAGTTTTTTGTGTTCTTTTCCTAACAACCTAGTAACAGCTAACATCTTGTTTTCCTTGGAGGTAAGATAGTCCTAGACCTTTCAAATAGTATGGAATGTTGCCTAAATTGCAGGTAGCCTTGGCTTCTGGAAATTTTTTTTAACACTTCTTTCTATCCGGACGGAATGAACTGTTTTGCAGAGACAGGTCCTACATTAGGATGGTGGGTTTCTCCCTCACCTGAGCTTTACCAGGTGTAACTACAATAAAGCCTTTCTGAAATATTTTCCTCTGGGCTGAGCATGAAGGTTAGGAGTGCATATGACAGTATCAAGTTCGACACCATGGATCTCCTCCAAACAGAAGGCATTCAAACTGCATCTGGTCCTGTTTGAGTTAAATATTTAGCCATGGTTGGGGTACTTGCTTCGTAGCTACTTAGTTCCTAGACTACTTTTCAGGGTCCACAAGATCCTACATAAAGTAAATTGACCTCAGTCATGCTCCGAACTAGACTCTTATTTTTTCGGATGGCACAGCGGATTCATACATTCAGTAAATGTATATGTACTAATCGGGAAGATTATTCGTTGGTATTTAACCTTGTCTATCATAATAAAATAGTTATTATAAACCAAATAACTGGTTTTGAACACCATATCATTTACACAAAATAATTAAGATGTCAGAGCAATTCTGGCTACTGTTCTCGATCAACCTTAGTACTCAAGCTTGAGGTCTGACAAAATGCAAAATCGATGAACTTAACTACTCAGTGGTCTGTTGGGTTCATATTGTCAAAATGATTATGTAGATAACTATAGACCTTTTGTTTAGCTTTCTTAAATAGTTTGACAACACTTATTAAAGGTTCTGCTAACAAAACTACAGATTCACAAGAGTAACACTCAATGATTTTATATTATTTTGCTAGTAGTGCCAAAGAAATTACTTACTCCTATCGCTTATTTTACTTATGTGTGATGGGTTGACCTTGACTGGCTGCGAGGTGCCCAGCAAGCCGCTCTCTCACTTCCCCTCCTCAGCAGGGCAGAGGGAGAAAACAACATGAAAATGATCATGGGTTGAGGTAAGAGCAGGGAGATCGCTCACCAGTAACTGTTACAGGCAAAACAGACTTGACTCGGGGAGGATTCATTTATATTTTGCCAGTTAAAAACAGAGTAGGATGGTGAGAAACAAAGACAAAACTAAAAAACTATGTTTTTCCCACTCTTCATTTTTCCCAGGCTCAACCTCACTCCTTCATTCTCAAGTCTTCTGCCTCCTCCTACCCTGAGCAGTGCAAGGGGCAGGGGGAATGAGCACTGCAGTCAGTTCATGACACTTCAGGCTCTTCCCCTCCTTCCTCACTCTCTTCCCCTGTCACAACATGGCATCCCTCCCACTGGATACAGTCTTTCGCAAACTTCTCCAGCATGGGTCATAGAAGCATACAATCATAGAATGGTTTACGCTGGAAGGAATCTCATAGATCATCTCGTTCCAAGCCCCCTGCTGTGGGCAAGGTCCCCTTCCACTTGACCAAATTGCTCAAAGACCCATCCAACCTGGCATTGAACACTTCCAGGGAGATGGCATCCACAGCTTCTCTGTACAACCTGTTCCAGTGCCTCAACACCCTCAGAGTAAAGAACTTTTTCCTTATCTCTAATCTGAATCTACCCTCTTTCAGTTTGAAGCAATTACCCCTTGTCCTATCTCTACATGCCCTTGTAAAAAGCACCTATTCAGCTTTCTTGTAGGCCCCCTTCAGGTACTGAAAGGCCGCAAAACTCCTCCTTGGAGCCTTCTCTTCTCCAGGCTGAAAACCCCAATTCGCTCAGCCTTTCCTCATGGGAGAGGTGTTCCATCCCTCTCATAATTTTTGTGGCCCTTCTCTGGACATGGTCCAACAGGTCCATATCTTTCCTGTGCTGGGGACCACACTTCCTGCCAGGAGCCTGCTCTGTTGTGGTTCTCAATATACTGCAGAGGGACAACCTGCTCTTCAGGATCTTCTCCACAGGCTCCTCCAGTATCTGAAGCAACTCCTTATCCCCTTTCTTCACTGACCTTGGTGTCTGCAGGATTGTTTCTCTCACTGCTTTCTCACACAGTTGCTGTGTAGCGTTTTTTACCCTTTCTTAAGTACCTTTCAAAGAGGTGCAACCACTACTGCTGCCTGGTTCAGCTGTGTCCTGTGGTGCATCCATTGGAGCTGTCTGGACCTGGTTGTGCGCAAGATGGCGGCAGATCCTGGTATCTTCTGACAGGGCCACACCTGCAGTCCCCCCCACTGCCAAAACATTACCATGTAAACCCAACGCAGTATGTAGTATTTAAAGCCCAATCTAGGAGGTTACTTTTCTTAGGCTTTCTCTGCTATGGGTAGTTTTCTCTGTTGAGTAACTCATAGCAAGACTATGTTCACTGAGGTGGCTCTGGAAACTCTGGAAAAGCCTGTTTCTCTCCATTGACTGTATCAAGAGTGATACCAAGATTAGGTAAGAATGAATTCTTTACTAGGTGTCTGAAGCAGATTTTGTGCTCAATACATTCAGCAATTATTCATGTGCAACAAGAGACCTCTTTTCTTGCTAATAAAGCTTATGATAAACAAATACTGGGAAGTTTTGCATTTTCTGTATTCTAGCTATTTTTTTTTCCTTTTCGCCTCAGCTGGTTTTATATTGGAGTATAAAATAATGACTCAAAAATTGCACCAAATGTATTTAATAGGTGATCAAATTTCATTTGGTATGAAATTTAGTGTCCTGGTTTAACACACACCTGTCTTGAAACACTTAAACCTCCAGCCAGTGTATGTATAGCTTACAATTCATTCAAGGATTTAATATTTTTTTTTTTAATACAAGGGGAAATTTCTATCCTTTTATTGCAAATTTTGGATATCTTGCTCATGTGTGCCCATGTGTTTGTATAGTGATATATTCTTTGAGTCCTACAACATCTGAAAGCATCTGAGGCTCTAATATATTTTACAGTAATAAATGAAATCCAGGTCATGCATTATTTCTTTTGTAGTGCTAGGTCATAACCCTAGGTGAAACTTAAGAGTGCAAATTCATTTTTAGCAGATTATTTATATTCATTTTCAGCAGCTTATTTATATTCATTTTCATTCCTCTAAAGTAGCAAGCTATCGACTCTTTCTCAAATCAGAGGAGAGAATTGTGTTCTCTTTAATTAATTACAGAGAACACAGAAAGAAATACATTAAGTCAACTCACACTGTACCGTACAAGTTTGATAATGAATAACCTCCAAAACCATAACACTTGTTGCAGCATCACTTATGTGACATTCGGAGCTGAGGGTCTTCCAGGGCTATATAGCCACTACGTAGAAAAATGGTAATACAAGTTATGTTCTACAAATAATAATCTTTTCGAAAACCTGAAAGACAGTTTATCAAATATTTTTGAACTTTGAGAAAGAGATGGAAGGTGTAGGTATCTACGGTTTTCAGTTTTGTGTGCAAAAATGTGTAGTTTTGCATGTGGGCACATGTGCATTTCTCTATTGGTATGAAAAGAAATAGAACCTGGTATTTTTTGCAAACTGTCTAAACGTTCACAGTTAGCTTTACTCTATTTTTAGACACACTGCTCCGTCACAACCAGAGCTCTGAGTTGCTTTATGGTGCCCTAAGTAATTTTTATTTACCTAATTATTCCTTTGTTGAAAGAGGCAGGGAGAGAAGCAAGACTTATTTAATTCTTTCTTTTTTTTTTTGAATACTAGAAACACACAAAGATACAACCAGGCTATGTTTTCAGTCAGCTAACAAATGGACATCTAACTTTTCTTCAGCTTTCCGTTTTCTGCCATTAGTTCTGTAGCTGATTTTAGTCCTCCTTCAATGTACCTAACTTAAATGGTACCTCTGCAGTACACAGGGAAGCGTATTGAAGAACTGCACAAGATTTAAATGCACTCATCCAGACCTTAGTTAGATATAAGGCTCTCGGACCTGAGTGTAGTGTATATATGGCAAACCCAAGGAGTGTGTTCAAAGGTGTGGGAGAAGTTGAGCAGCCCTTGACTGCTGTTGCTACTTGTCTGCTACACAGGCCAGGACAAGAATCTGACCCCAAAGTAACAGTAAAAAAAACGCTAGGACTGTAGGGAAACAGTGATTGGGTTTTTTTCCTCAAAGCTATTGGAAATGTTATAATTTCACAGTAAATATTGTTTTTAGGTGATGACTTTCCCAAAATTGCCAGGGAAACTAGATTTTTTAAATGAGTATTTTATCTGTGAGAACCACTATATTTAAATTGAACTGCCCTTGGAATATTTCCAGAAAGTAGTTTGGGAAAGGACTTTTCAGTCTTACATTTTTGGAATGTAAGCTGCATGCTTTTAATGAAGCTTTGTTCTCCTAACTTTCTCAGGGTAGACTTGTGAGGGAGATAGCCTCTCAAAATCAGTTTTGCTTGCTCTCTCAATCATATGTATATATTGTTGTTGTTAAATGGAGAAAGGTATTCATACCAATTATTAGGTCCATTGTTGCCTTCTGATTCTGTGGCAGAGATTTTAGTGGTCTCTTGAATGCACCAGTGTAATCTGTACTGTATGTATTAATATCATTTGGAGAAGATCAGCTGCGTCTCCATATTGAGATTTCTCAAATTATCTTCCCGCTGATGTGCTCCATACATGTAACATATATATGCATCTTATACAAGCATCAACAGGTAGGCCCTGTTGTTCACAAGAAGGTTACAACCCCAGAATAAAATCTGAGCTTCTTTAGTACTGTAAATTAGATTGATCCACAGGAAAATAAACACATAAACAAACTGATCTTAAAAGCAGACACCTAATAATTACTTGATGTTATTAATTACTCATTTTCTAGGGGTTTATATAAAATAAAAAATTAAGAAATTTTCTTTTTCTCTTAAAGAGAAAAAAGAATTGCTGAGATGTAAATACTGGGTTTTTTTCACAAATGTCACTGTGCCATAACATTCAAGATCTGACAGTTTGAAGTTGGACCTGAGTCACTGAATTTAGAAGAGTAATAATTTTCTGTGAGAAATAAAAATAGGAATTTTTTAAAAGATTTTTAGAAGCTTTTTTGTATACTGAATGTCTACAGTTAGGAACTGATTGAAGTATATGACATTGAAGAAGTGATTGATATACGTATAAGCATAAATGTAAATTGTATCTGAAAGGATACCAGTATGTCATCCTACAGAAGGAGAAAGCTTAACCTAAGAACTGAACAACATTTCCATGTGGTGGGTTGTCTCTGACGGGATGACAGGTGTCCACAAAAACCACTCTATCACTCCCCCTCCTCAGCTGGACAGAAGGAAAGAAAATATAACAAAAGGGTCCTGGGTCAAGACAAGGACAGGGAGAGATTATTCACCAATTACCATCACAAGCAAACCAGACTTTACTTGGGGAAAGTTAATCTAATTTATTATCAATCAAATTAGAGTAAGATAATGAGAAATAAACCCAAAACTTAAAAAATAAAAACAAATCTTAAAAACATCTTCCCCCCACCCCTCCCTTAATCCCAGGCTCAACTTCACTCCCAAATTCTCTGCATCCTCTCCCCTCAGAGGCGCAGGGAGACGGGGAATGCCAGTTGTGGTCGGTTCATCACATGTTGTCTTTGCTGCTCCTCCCTCTTCACTCTCTTCCCCTGCTCCAGTATGGGGTCCCTCCCACAGGAGAAAGTCCTCTTCAAACTTCACCAACATGGATCCTTCCCACGGGCTGCAGCTCTTCATAAACTGCTCCAGTGTGGGTCCATTCCACAGGGTGCAGTGCTTCAGGAGCAGGCTGCTTCAGCGTGGGTCCCACACAGGGTCACAAGTCCTGCCAGCAAACCTGCTCCAGCATGAGATTCTCTTCACAGGGTCCCAGTTCTTGTGGGGAGCCTGCTCCAGTGTGGGCTTCCCACAGGGGCAGGGTCACAGCCTCTTTTGGGTAATCTACCTGCTCTGGCGTGGGTTCCTCCACAGGCTACAGTTGGAGATCTGCTCCCCCAAGGCCACCATGGGCTGCAGAGGGACAGAATGCCTCATCACAGTCTTCTCTGTGGGCTGCAGGGGAGTCTCTGCTCCGGCAACTGGAGCGCCCCTTCCCTGTCCTTCTTCACTGACCTTAGCATCTGCAGAGCTGTTTAGCTGACATATTTTCACTCCTCTCTTCCAGATGCTGTTGTGCAGCAGTTTTTCCCCTTCTTAAATATGTCATTACAGAAGTGCTACCACCGTCACTGATTGGCTTGGCCTTGGCTGGTGGTGGGTAGCACTGGCTTTATCAGACACAGGGGAAGCTTCCGGCATCTTCTCCCGGAAGACACTGTTGTAGCCCTTCCGCTACCAAAACCTTGCCACACAAACGCAATACAATCCATTATGTATTTTATTTACAACTGCATATAAATGAACTGAGAAATATCTTTCTGGGGGATGTGAATTTAAATTCTGAAATAACATTGGAAACAACACAAAGCTAGAAATTAGGACTTGAGAATTACAAAATTAGTATGAATAAAATCCAATAATTATGACAAATTTACTCTGAAATTCAGAATCTTCTTTTTTTCTACTTATTTTTTGCTATGCTTAATTTAAAATTGAACAGGAAAAATTTGACAGTTTTTTCCTGTCCTGCAACTCAGCAACAAAAAGAAAAATTACTTGTATTAAAACTGACTTTCTTTCCTAGCATTACAAGAGGTGACTAAAATGTCTTAACAACGACCTGGCTGTTTTGATAAGCTTGTTCAGAAAAGACATGACTAATACTTCAGGATTCATGAAACAAAAAAAAAATAGAAAATTAAGAATGAAAAGAGTATTAAATATTAACTTTCATTCAAAGTAGAGTAAGTTTATGGAATAGTGTCAAGTGAATTTAAAGCTAATGGAATTTAAACTGACATAGATAATACATAACGACATATAGTGTCAAGGTTTTATAAACAAGAACTTGTGGAAGAGAAAGTTGTAAGTGAACCCTGTTGACTATCCTAGTTTTGTGATAGTAATGATTGGTTTACTTTACAGTTCTGATTTTTACTGCGGAAGAAAGAATCAGGCTACTCTACTTGAAAATTCTCTTTAAATGTGAAATTTATGCTTTTTTAAATGACCCTTCATAGTGTTTGATAGCACTAGAAACTAGTGATTTCTGTCCTTCAGTCATGTTTATACTTTCTTTTGCCATTTTCTACATCTTGCCTTTTGCCATTGATATTTTGCTAGTTTCTGCAAATAGGACCTGATTAACCTATAGATGCTTCCTGAACATACTTTTTCAAAATTCTGTACAAATACAGGGGTTACAATATGTTTTTGCAACAAAAATATAACTCTTCTTCACTACCTCATCCACTAACAAAAGCCTAGAGACTGTAGAAGTCCATACAGTCTTTGTTCAGATGCAATGGCTTGCAGACAGCTATTGCCTCAGCCAATAACAGTTTGTTCCTAGCATTACTCTTTAGTGAAGATGAAATAACTTAAAAATAAAGGAAAAAGTTATATATTGTGGCAGGATACATCCAATTTGAAGGCACACAATGTCATGTTCTCATCCTATACATTCCTACTGAAATCAGTGTTTCTTTGGAGATAAAATAAGCATAACGTGTCCAAACCCATTGTGCATAGGACAATTCATTCTGTATTTGATGCAGACATAAAAATACGTTTTCCACAATTTAGAAAACAAAGTATTTAAAATTTATATATATTATTATTTCTTTATTTTTGTTTGCATGTAATGTTAGCAAACAATTTCATATATAAGAATAAATTCCCAGTATTATACTATTTCCTGTCTGCATTACTTTACTAGTAATGGAAATGCCTCTTTCTTACCTCGGGTTGAATCACTCTGAGCTCCTATTTATGCATTGTGTGACAGGTAAGGATGTAATCTTGAAACAAATTTGAATATAAGCATTTTAGGCAAGGTGGCCATTTCTCATCCAATAAAGCAATTAATTGCTTTTTCACCTTGCAAGCAGTGAATTCTAAAAGTACACCTGTACAGGCACACGTTGTGCCACTGGCTATAGTTGCAGCCTGCATGATTAGGTGTGAAGAGTATTTGTTTAGTTATACTTAGGTTCTATTTGCTAGACTCTTCAAAACATAAAATATTTATTGCAGAAAGTAACTCTAACTGTGACTTGTGAAGCATTGTGTCAATTAGGAATGAGTTCAAATCTCTCTCCTCAGACTCCCAATGAATACTCATTTTCAGCTGTGCACTATAAACTCTTCTGGGTAATGAAACTCTTTATTTAGACAACACAGAGAAATAAATGGAATTGAGGAAGTAAATAAAACAGTGAACAGTAGAATCATAGTTAGTGTTGGCTAATATATTTTAGTACTGGAGAAAGACAGTACGCATGTTATTAGGCCACTCCTTATCAACCTTAATCTTTTTCTTTTGTCCTTCTCTGTTTATGCATTAATGTCCTTTGCAAGGGTTCAGTACTTTATGGACCCTACATAGAGTTAAATTGTAACATTGGAGGGCCATATTAATGAAAAATACAGGATGTTTTGTTGTGGAAGAAATAAACCATGAATCATTCAGCCTTCTTGCAAAAACAATCTTCTTAAACTTGCTATGGTTGACATACATTTACTGTGTCAACCATTATGATTCAGCGTAGTCTATACAAAAAATAGATAACAAAGAACACAAATTAACATGGGATCTAAATGTGTTTGAAATTCATATTTTAAAAGTAAGAAAGCACTATGTAGTGATGAAGAGGTTTTCAAATATGAAATTGAATTAATTAGGAAAAAATTAAGATCACCCTTATTGTATATATCATAATCATAATATGCAATACTGTATCTTCTAAATATTAGGTTAGCAAGAACTAAGAAGGCTTTGATAGCTTGCAAATTTATCAAAAGAATTATCATCCCATATTTTTTTAAATATGAACCGTGAAACTCCATGTAACAGATAGGTATTAAATATTTGTTACAAAGGAGTTTAGAACTAATTTTGATCTAGAATTAATTATATACAGTCCTTATCTCCTATATCAATTTTGTACTTCTTTAACTGGACATTATTCCCTTTTAACTTTTTAGTAAAGAAACTTCCGATGCTCATTAACAGCACTTGAAGATTGTGTAAAAGTATCCTCTTCAAGAAAACAAAGAGTCTTTAATAATTTAGATTTTTTTTTTTTTTGAAGGGTAAAATAAAGTCATAAAGAGAACTTACACTTTTTTTCATAAAATAAGAAAATCTATAGTAAACCCAAAATAGATACTGTGGATTTTTTGTGTCTGAGTAAGATTGATCTCCCTACTCTTTTCTGGCCACTAGATTATATAGGCAACCTTAGGTTCCATTTCTTCTGTCAGTTGGAATATCTATTAAATAGTTAAGCATGAATTTTACTCTAGAGAGCTTGAGATCATATCTTGACGATTAAAACACTCTTCTGGAATATAGAGAACCAAATTAATAACAACAATTCACTTAGAAAGTGATAAATCTTTGACAAAGAAAGCAAGATTCATCATTAATTGACATTTCGAGGATGTTTCTTCCTCATTGCAAATTCTGCTTGTGTCAGATAAAGCTACTCCATCTTTTTTCCTGCAGTTTATAATACTCCAAAACTCATATTGCCTTAAAGTTTCATGTATTCTAGATCTGCTACTTACAAGTAGCTGTGCTAAACACATACTTATGGAGTTCACTAGATGTGGGTCTCCATGCTGAAGTCAGAACATCTGCCCAGAGAAATATGGAAACATGTTCTTGTGGTTTAGCTTGACAGCAGATTATCTCTCACCAGATGTAAATATATAGCATTTAAAGGAGCATGTCTTTAAAAAGACAGGTTGTTGCAGTGATTTTAGGGAGTTTACAATTTATACGGACATGCAAGCAGGGGTCTCAGTGGGCCCCCAGACTCTGTTGTCCCTCTGGCAGTTGGATTGGACCTTCTCATCCGGCCCCTCTTGTCCAGTTGCCTTGCTTCCAAGAGACACAGGCACACCCCTGGCTCCCAGGCAATGTCAACTACTCACTGACTTCTATGGCTCGATCTCCGGTAGTGATCACACCCTGCGGGGCCGGGGCTTATGTCTCTGGCTGGGGCTCTGGGGCTTCCCCGCTGCCCTCTGCCTCCACACTCCTCTGCATGTGAGTGTGTCTGTGTGGAGATCGACCTTTCATGGTCCGATCACCCTCCAGTGATACTCTAGAGAGTTTTCAGCTTCTCCTATATGCCTTTCTTTGCTGCTTGCCTTTGTCGTTACCTGCCTGCTTTCTATGGGTGGAGATTAGAATTTTATCACATAACCTAAGAGCTGTGTTAAGCCTTCATTTTCTGGACATATTTTTGATGACAGGATGAATATGGTCAAACCTCACACATGCAGAGAACATCTAGAAACCACTAGTCTTGGAGGTCTGCTGCAACTTTCTCCTACCTAAATGACTGAAAATCATCCTAAAATACTTGCCTCTCTACTCCAGAGATTACTTTGTATTTGGGCTTATACTGGACTGACAAAATCAGCATACTTTTAGTGTTTTGTTTTGATCATTGGAGATAGGAGACTACATACATGTCCCTCTGCCTCTTTATGTAAGTATTAACGTAACTGAAGGATATTTCTGTATATAGGATATGGGAAAAAAGATGTACATAACTCTGTGGGATTCCTGGAAGAACAGGGACATATTGTGAGCAACCCAGACATTCTGAATACGGACTTGATCGGTCTGTAGCAGCACAGGCCTCAAGGCCATCAAGAGGCCGGCTGTGGATAAACAGATGCTTCAAGGCCGGCTGTGGGTAAACAGATGTTCTATTAATAGATGCTCTGTGAATAGTGACCAGTCATAACCGAGTGCTGTACCGAGTGCTGTCTGTATAATCCAGATGCTCTGCTAATAAAGTTGACTGTTATAGATCATATTGGTTGAGTCCTAGATCCTGCCGCAACATAGCTCTACCAGCCTTTTTCAGAGTCAGAGGATAAGAATAACAAGTCATTATGCTCCATGTTTCTCTAATTTTAAAATACTTGAGACGATAGAACTTGAAATATGATTATGTGATACAAAAAGAAGCACTCTTCCCTTATTTTTTTAAAAATGTCTTCCAGAATTTATCTCTGTCCTATACACACAAACACAAACACACATAGGCACACAGAGATTATGATATATGGCCAAGTTTTCTACAACTCTGCGCGTTCATGGTTTGCTTTATGGGCAGAACAAAAGAAATTCAGTGATTAATTAACTTGCAGAAACTCCTTTGATGAGACCTTCATGCAGAATAATAATACATAATATCTAAAACTTACTCTTCATTTCAGCTACAGATCTAAAGGGTCTTCAAATACGAAAACAGGAAAATAAATATAACGGGTTGGTCTTGTCTTGCCACTCTTAGCATCAGTGTTTTAGCAAAAGCATTAAGAATACATTTGAATGGGATAATGTTTGGAGATGATGGTTGAGGAAAGATTGTAAAATTCGGTCATAACAGGCATTTTTAGTGAAAAATGAAAGGCACATTCAGACTAGGAAAGTAAGCATGAAGGGTAGGAACTCCATTAATCAGTTCTAGTCAATAATGTATGTAAAGTTGACTTGAAGAAGAGAGATTACACAATAATCTGTAGGGCAGAGGAGATTAATTTTCAGAAGTGAAAGCAAAATTTTTTGTGCTGAATGGATAAGCAATCTGACAATACTTTAGAGGCTGGGCTGAAATGTAAAAGCGGGTCTGAAAGAAGTTAAAAGTTGAGACTGGCTGTAAATACTGGAAGATAAAAAGGGTTTGAAAAACAGTATGCAGAAACAGGAGAAGTGAATGAAAGCAAAATGGAAAAACTGCAAAAAATACGAAGACACTAAACTAAAAAAAAATTATCTAATTCAAAGGTATCTGAAAAAAAAGGGCTCAGTGACAATTTTTATAGTGTGATAAAGCAGAGCAGTTCCTTCACCCCCAAACAACTGTGAAGATTATACCATTAACAAATGAAGTTTACCACATTGTATTTCAGTGACTCCTAAACACTCTGATACAATATAAAAGCCATAGACATGCCAGATATACTCGCACTTCTCCAGCCTTTCATTACTATACTGCTTAACAACTTTTTTCTTTGGTTTATGTTCATAGATGTATTGCTTTATTAGTCTGAAGTGCAATATCAGAATCATTATTACTTCTAAATGCCTCTACTATTCCACCTCTTTAGGCTCCCCAAAGACAAATGTGATTTGTAGCACGCACATCTTAAATTAGAAATAGAGATTTATTGTTACTGTTTTAGCTCTGGTTATTTTTGTGTCTCTATTGTAATGTGCGTTTTTACTCTTGGGTTAACCTTCAATTTTTGTTCTGTTTACATTACCTATTGTATTTGCCATTATTTACTTCATTTCTTTGATTCTTGTACTCATTCTGTTAGTCATTCAGCAATGGTACTCAATTATAAACAGGTGTCTAAAGCACTTCTAAGCATTTCTTGCATTACACTAACCGAGTCAGTACATACTATATATAATACACTTAAGTTACCATGTTTAAAGATAATTATACCGTTTTCTACTGTAAGTGAGGTATTTCAAATGTTCCTTGGTAATTTACTACGGAGCAATTATGCTTAAAAGGCTTGATACATTTCTTGGGTAATGGGGCTAACTTTTAATTAATTTATACATTTATTCCTGAAGAAAATTCATAGGATATTTACAATGCAAAACTATGTTCTTACAAAAAAAACCACTGGTAATCTATCATGGTTTAACGCAACAGCCAGTGACTAGGACCACATAGTTGCTCACTCACTCTTCCCCTCCCCCAGTGGAATGGGAAGGAGAATGGACAAAAAGTAAAACTCATGGGCTGATACAAAGACAGTTTCATAAGACAACAAAGGAAAGAACAATAATTATAATAACAATAACAACAACAACAACAATAACAATAACAATAATAATAGTAAAGAGTATGCAAAACCAGTGACACACAGTACGTATTTTCTCACCATCCAATGGTTGATTGCACAGACTGTCCCTGAGCAGCAATGGCAGAACTCACGTAATTCACAGATTTCACGAAGGTCACCGAACTCACAGAACTCCCTGGACTCACGGAAAAGTTAGAACTCAGGTAAAAATTCCTGCACTCCAGCCAGCCCCCATTTATATACTGATCGTAACGTCTACGTATGGAACATTTACATTGGCCAGCTTGGGTTAGCTGCCCAGCTAGGCTTCTTCCCAGCTCTTGTACACCTGCTCATTAGTCAAGCATGCAAAACTGAAAAACAGTCCTTGATTTCTCAGCAACAACTTAAAACATCAGTGTATTATCAGCATCCTCCTTACACTAAACCCAAAACACAGCAGCTTCTGAGAAGAAAATTAACTCTATCCCAGCCAAAACCAGGATACGTTTCTTTAAAAAGCAGCAACAACAGATATTGCATATTGAAGTGTATAAAGGGACAGAGTGTTTTGTCAAAAGGTAAAAGAATATTCAACATAAGGAAGGAAAAAATAGAATATAGCTCTGAAATGCTCTGAAAGAAGGGAATGGAAACACATTGGAAAAACATGCAGTAGTACTAAGGAACATTTCCTTCTGACTTTTAGGGGTAAATTTCCAAAGCCAGCATGCAAACTTAGTAGTAGTTCATTCCCAGAGACTGAAGCTGATCCAACAGAGGAGCAAATAGCTTTGTCTAGGTACAAGGGAGGTAGATGCTCAGACATGCAGGAGATGGACAGACTGCAGAGGAGCAATAAATTACTTGCATATTGTCACAGGAGGACAAACCTGAAATGGGAATCCTTAATTTGTCTACAAAAGAAAGATTTCACATTCCATGGGTAATACTCAGTTGCTGATATTTTTTATGAATCGCCTGACAAGCTCCAGGTTGTCATAGCACTCTGCATAATCTGAGCCCTGATATTAGGGATGAGATCATGACTCTCAAAATGACTGGTTATAAAACCACTAGTCATCTTTAAAAATCATGTTCTCTTGCTTATACTGTTTACTTATCCTGTGTATCGTGTGCAGCTCAGACAAGAAATTAGGCTTTCTGATTATTTTTTTTCCAGAAACTAGTGCAATGACAGAGATTCATAATACTCGGTCAAAACTGATGCATCAAATAAAAAAATAATTAACTGAACTAATTAAATACTTTCCATTAATTCATGTTTTTTATTTTTATGTTTGCATGTTGTAAAACCCATTGAACATACATAGGTACATAAATGATAATTAGTGTCACTAATTTACTTTCCTTTGTCCTTTTGTTTTTTTCTGTGAAATGTAAATTAAAGGAAAATTGCAGAATACCAGGTGCAGGCTCTCCTGAAAAGTCGCTTACCAAGTTATTCTTTCAACCTGTTTCTTTCAAATAAAGGTCAAGGACAGAAGGAAGCAGTGAGTATGCAGTACAGAAGCAATCAACGCATTCATTTAAAAGCTGGACACCTTTAAAGAACCATTAACAGTTTGTCACAAAATCAATGGGTTTGATTCTGTTTTCACTAGCACAAATATAAATTGGGAGTAACTCCAAATTTATGAATGAAGTTTTATTGGCAGAAGTGTCAGCATGATGAGCCTAGAGGACTGGTTTAAATTCTGCTTTGGTTTTTTGTTTATCTATATCCTAAAATAAATCCCGTTCTAAAAGCACGATCTTCCCTTATTATGTAATTATTATTTTTTTAAAGACTTATATTTGTCTGAAAATTAAATTTATTTCTACAAGGAATTTTTACATCTTAGATATAAAGATGAAAATATATCTTTTCATGATTTTGATATGTTCTAGTTCTGCATTTTTTTATATTTTGTTATTGTAACAATATACCAAATTTACACCCAGTTGTTGAATACAAACAGAAGTCTCATAGAAGAATAGAACAGTCATTTTGCGTTCTAAAACTGTTCCTTTCCCACTGCGCCTTTTATATGATGGTTATTTTTCCCTTTCCACGACCAGGCTTGTATAAATAAAGTTGCAAGGGCCACTTCCTCAGAAAGTGACAAAAAATAATACTTTAGTGACACACATCTCATGGAATTCTTTAGATCAGAGGCACATTGTGCTAGGTGCCATGTTCAAACATTCAAAAACTGTCTTCCAGGCCTAAACTGTTCTCAGTAGATAGCTCCGTGGCTGCAAAAAGTGCTATTTTGATAGACACAGGAATGCTAGCTGTTATTGAACTGATTTTACCATTTGTTAATTACTAAACAATACTCAAAATTTAATGAAACTTTACTCTTATTAACTTTACAGTTTTGATGTGCAGTAGCTGCAGCTATAGACAAGAGATTTTACATCTTCATAACTCACTGAGTAGATTTTGGTTTTGGCTCACAGTGAAAGTTCTTATGCAAACCTCATCCTGAAAAACAAAGGTATGTGCAAAAAGATTTTTTTTAAAGCATAGAAACCTGCAGTTGGATAGCAATGGTGAAAGAGGAATAAAGAAAAAATTAGCTTTATAATAAACACACACTTAAACATAATCATGTAGAGATAAGCCAAATCTGTGTAATGCCAAGACGCACTTTACTGTTTGTATCTAACTCTGCAGTAAAAACTGCTGATGCAAGAAAAAAAAATAGCCAGATTTGGTAAAAAAAAAGGAACAGAATAAAACTTCTTATCTTTTCAAAATTAAGTTATTTTGCTTATGGTTTGAAATATCAAATATAAGGCGGACCTATAGTCACTTTTCCAGCAGTAGCTGCCACTCAGAGACGAGGGAAGAGCTTCACACCAAAAAACTTCACAAGACAGAAGTGCAGCTGGGGAGAGAGTATGGGCATACTATATTATCAATTGGAGATGGCAATTTCCCTTCGATGACTATAGAGGGAATGAAAGAGATGAAACTTGTAAATTATGCATCTCACGTGGGAGCCCAAAAAAAGCATTACAAAGCTCAGTGTCATTAACTGTCATACTGTCTCATCATGTTTGGACATACCTACTGTATCCTGGGCAGCATCATCAGAAGTATGGCCAGCAGGTTAAGGGAGGTGATACAGCTCCTCTACTCCACTCTCATGAGAACCCACATGGAGTACTATGTCCAGCTCTGGATTCCCCTACATAAGAAGGACATGCACCCGTTGGAGCAAGAGCAGAGAAGGGCCATAAAGATGATCAGGGGGATGGAACACCTGTCCTGCGAGGACAGCCGAAGAGAGTTGGGGTTGTTCATCCTGGAGAAGACAAGGCTCCAGGGATGCCTTAGAGCAGCCTTCTGGTACCTGAAGGGGGCCTACAAGGAAGCTGGAAAGAGGCTTTTTATGAGGGCATATAGTGATAAGGCAAAGGGTAATGGCTTTAAACTGAAAGAGGGTAGAATTACATTTGGTATACGGAAGAAGTTCTTTACTGTGAGGGTGGTGAAGCACTGGCACGGGTTGCCCAGAGAAGCTGTGGCTGCCCCTACCTGGAAGTGTTTAAGGCCAGGCTGGATGGAACTTTGAGCAACCTGATCTAGCGGTAGATTTCCCTGTCCATGGTAGGGGGCTTGGAACTGGGTGATCTATAAGGTCCCTTCCAACCCAAACCATTCTATGATTCTCTACTTCTATGATGCAATTAACATACTAGAGCGTATATGAATACATTCCATACAAAAGCAATTATGTCGAGGCCAGTGTGCTAGATATACTAATATGAGACATGAAACACAGTATTACAAATATGGTTGTATTTTGTAGTACGGTCCTGTATCACAATTATCATTTATATACTCAGTTGCTACAGAAATGACTGGATATGAATGTGAAAAAATTGCTCCATTTAAACCAACTTCAAACATAGAACAGTAGTAAGTATACCCTTTTTCTTATCACAATTCTAAGTCTAAACATTTTGAAGTACCCAGAGGTTTTGGGTTTTCTTTTTGTTGTGGTTTTTTTTTTCTTTTTCGGTAAGTGGGGATGTGAATTAAATGGAGCATCAGAAATGGGATTTCAAAGACTTTATGGTCTTGTAAATAATTTTAATCTTAATTAAGTAGTAACTAAATATGTGTTCTTACAGCCTATGTGGTCTGCCTAAATCTGAAGTAGAACATTGGAGGGTCGTTGAATATACATTTTCTTACTTCAAGAAAATGTTTACTGTTTAGATTCTATATTGCAAAAGCAGAGGTTTTTACAGATGCTCTATTTACTCTCTTGAACCTGGTGCAAAGTCATGTAAGCTTATAAATATTCTTAGTCCCATTGAAGTCAGCAATAAAGTGAAACATATCTGAATTTCTCTGCAGGGATGATGCTCTTGGAATTATTTTGAAATATCCTTTGTACTAGTGGTCCATTGCATTGACCTGGAGTGTCACTGACCTCACTGAGATACAGGGAGATGCAGAGTTTCAGCTGCATATAACTCGTTACAGAGCAGTAGGGTAGAAACCCCCGTTGCTTTCCAAAAGTTCACATTGCCTTCAGTGTGACCAGAACATTTTTCTCAAAGTACAGGCTATCCAAGAGAAAATAAAAAAGAAAGCGAAGCCTCTAAAACTGAATCTAAGGACAAATTTGATCAACAAAGATGTTTCTAAACAATTCTGTATTTTAAACAATCAACAGTGAAACTTGTCTCATAACATTTGTATTCTAATTATATTTGGTATAGTATATCGGCATATTTTTTTAATGGAGAAAAGTGACACATGCTCAATACTCCCAGACCTTTTGTCTTTTTATTTAATTTGTAAAGTAAGCATGGTCATAGATCAATTTCTAATTTACTTTTTTTGCCTCAATGCTTTTAAAAATCTGCATTCCAAGTTCCTCGCTTGCATGTAAAAGGCATTTTCAATATTAAGGCAATTCAATGATAATTTATTTTAAAGGTTAAATGTTACTGCTCACTGAGTTCTTGGTAGACTTCACATAGCGGTAAAAAGTCCCACAGCATAAAATTAAACAGAGATGAACTCTTACTTTGATTTGAATACCTTTCTTCAGTTTAATGCCATTAAATCTAATGAAACAGGAGTACAAATTTTAAGGTGAGAGACATACACTAATACAAATTAGACAAAGATTGTTCTTGTTCACTTGGTTTGTCGTAGTAGTAAGTTGCTACTTGGTATTAACTTCAGGAAATTTTCTTACATAAAATAATAATTTAGTTACCATAGTCAGAATTTTCTTGGTGGATATTATTTCAAATACAGTTTTTCCAACCCTGTTCATGCAGAGATACATTACATCCTTTTAGCTGTAAATAACTGGCTTGTGTTTATATTGCCAGCTTAACTATCTTTTTTTGATTTTCTTAGTGAGGAGTGATTTCGGATCCTGTTACCATAGTGGTAATATATAGGCGAAAGCATACTACTAAAGTGGTGTTAATCAATGTAACACAATATTTTTTACTTCACTGGAAGGCAGTAATACATACAAACAAAAATAGCCACCCCAGGTCAGAAGAAATGTGCATACTGACAGTTCCTACCCTGCTGTCTTGTATATTCCTATCAAGCCATCTGCTTCATAAATACCTCATGCATTGCCACAGTTTTCCTCTCTGCAAAGTTTCAAGAGCTAGAGCTTTATGTCTATATGCTACTGAGGAAAGAAAAGAAAAAAACAGAACCCTTGACAAGTGAAAAGCAATTGCTACGACTTCCTAGGCAGGTACAGAAAGGATAAATTTAATTTGACCATTGTTGTGCTACGGTAAGATTTTGCAATCACTTCTGACAGGCATATGTTATTCATCAAGAAAAAGCTTCCACTCATTGCACACAGGGCTACTCAGGAAGACCTGTACACAGGGCCTTTACAACACTAATTAGTAATCCAAGTAAGCACTTGGAATTTCTCCTCAGAGGTTTTCAGCTCACTTTTCTCTCTGTGCTGTCTGCATAGGGGACCCAAATACTTTGCTCCAGTGCTACAAATCATTGTCTTTGATTTAGGTGGTTACTTCCTGGTCTTTGCAACACTTTAATTAAGCCCCTAATACCTCTGAGCAGGATGTCCATTTTCAGTTACATATCATGTTCCTCACTATTTTTCATAGGACTATATGGATAAATCCTAGAAAATACTTAGTAAAAGTAACCAAAATATTTCACAGTTGTGAAATGTGTAGAGCTTCCTTTCTCAGTGCTGAGTACCAACTCTTAAGAAAAGACTAAGTGCAGACGGAGACTGTTGCCAGGTTTATTAAGTATATGTCCTTTTTATTAAAAAAATTAATAATTACGCTGTCATAATGCCTGAGCTTACTGCAGTTACAGACTTTCTCACTGATTTTACTTAGTACACTTCCGTTCTCATACAGATGCTATGTCAAGAAAATCAGGACTTGAGGATAACTTGAGGATAACTTTTTAAGCCAGGTAATTGACACCGCTTGAAATACTGGACCTGGTGGTCACCAATGCAAGAGAGCTCACTGGTGACTTCATGATTGGAGGCAGCCAGGGCTGCAGTGATCACACACTGGTGGATTTCACAGTCCTGAGGGATACGGGAAAGGGGAGGAGTATAGTCAGGACCCTAAATTTTAGGAAAGCCAACTTCCAGCTCTTAGAGGAGTTATTCAGTAGGAACCCTGGGAAATGGTCCTCAGGGGCAGGGGGCAGAACAGAGCTGGCAGATCCTTAAGGACACTTTCCGTAGAGGACAGGAGCTCTCAGTCCCCAGGTGTTAGAAGTCAGGCAAGCAATGGAAGAGACAAGCATGGCTGAGTCGAGACCTGCTGGTCAAACTAAAGGGCAACAGGGAACTGCACAGGCAGTGGAAGCAGGGACACTTCTCTTGTGAAGATTATAGGGATGATGCCCTGTTGTGTAGGGATGAGGTCAGGAGGGCCAAGGCGCAGCTGGAGCTGAACTTGGCAAGGAATGCTAAGAATAACAAGGGCTTCTACATGTATGTCAGCCAGAAAAGGAAGGTTAAAGAAAGCATACCCCGCCCCGATGAGCTAGAATGACAATCTCATAGCAACAGATGAGGAGAAAACCGAGGTACTCAACAACATTTTTGGCTCAGTCACTGGCAACCTCTCTCCTCATCCCTCCCCAGTTGATGGACTGCAAGATGAGGACCAGAGGGGCAAAGCCCTTCCCATGGTAATGGAAGTTCTGGTTCGCAACCACCTGAGGAATCTGAATCTACTTAAGTCTATGAGACCTGATGAGATGCATCCCACAATCCTGAGGGATTTGGCTGATGGAGTTGCCAAGACACTCTCCATGATATCTGAAAAGTCTTGCCAGTCAGGCGAAATCCCTGGTGACTGGAGGAAAGGAAACATTGTTCCCATTTTTAAAAAGGGTTTGGAAGGAGGACCATGGGAACTACCGTCCCGTCAGTCATGGAAAGAAAGACATGGAGCTGTTGGAGAGGGTCCGGAGGAGGGCGACAAAGATGATCCAAGTGCTGGAGTACCTGCCTTATGAGGAAAGACTGATAGAGTTGAGATTGTTCAGCCTGGAGAAGAGGAGGCTGCAGGAAGACCTTATTGCGACCTTTCAGTACTTAAAGGAGACTTGTAGGAAAGAGGGGGACAATCTTTTTAGCAAAGCCTGTTGCGACAGGACAAGGAGTAATGGCTTTAAACTGAGGGAGGGGAGATTTAGACTAGATATAAGGCAGAAATTTTTTACAATGAGGGTGATGAAACACTGGAACAGGTTGCCCAGAGAGGTAGTGGAGGCCCCATCCCTGGAAGCATTCAAGGCCAGGTTGGGCGGGGCTCTGAGCAACCTGATCTAGTTGCAGATGTCCCTGCTCCCTGCAGGGTGGTTGGGCTAGATGACCTCTAAAGGTCCATTCCAACCCAAAGCATTCTATGTTTCTGTGCTTCTATGATTCTGTGTCTGTAAAGGGAAACATGAAGTTTACAATGAAATCAGATGATACTGTTTCTGCTTTCTTCTATCCTGCTTGTTTCCCTACAGAAAGTAAACAGTTTACTTAATGTTATATCACTTTTATTATACTATTATTACTACTGTTCTCCAGATTATAAAATATGAGGTATTTCACTTGGGCTGGTTTTGCAGAATTTGGCATTCCTTATCTTATTGTCTAAGCAGAAGTTTGGACCTCACAAAGGCTTGTTTAGTGAAGCCACATCCAGTGACACCTCTTCTGGTGGTCACACTCATCTCCCAGCCCTCCTTGTATTTTGGTTTCCACATAATGGGTGGTCAGCAATTTAAAATTTCATATTTAAAGATTAATATTTTAGAAAGTTCTCCAAATATCTAGAAGGCTTATGATGTACGAGCGTTATTGTAACTACTGAATTTTCACATTACCGCTACAGAAAGACTTATTTTTTATTAGCTCCTGAAAATAAAGAGTTGCTGGAATGATGAATGCACAGCTGTTGTGAAGATCTTCTCTTTGAGAAATGGTCAAGAAGAGATTCTCAGTGCCACCAAAGGGTCAAGAAATGTATTTTCACTTTCAAAGTTACTTAACTTCTATTTTTTGATGCTGATGATTAAAAACACTGAACACTGATTAAAAAAAATGAACAAAGAACCTAAATAAATAAATATAAGGTGAATAAAATTGGTCTCAGTTACTTTGTTAAACTCTAACAGCTACATCAGACCTTAAAATCCGTTCTTTTTTTCTGGATTTGTTCAAAGATTTTGGAGGGATTGATAACATCTCAATCAGTGTGAACTAGTATACAATATATTTATTTATAAATTTTTAAAATGACATTAATTGTATTAGAAAGAATTAAAATTTTCTACTTTGTATTGTATTACTCAGAATTTTTGTGTTTTCCTTCCAGCTCTGAAAGAATAAGAAATAAAAGGGGTATTTATATTCTTCCAAATAGAGTATACAATGCAAATAAAAGCTCCTGGTTGAAAATTTGTCTTCTTAATTCAATAGTGCTTCTTACCTTGGAATGAAAATATTTGCTGCTTTCTTATCTGATCCAAACTAGTATTTTCAGAAGGTTAATGCATAAATGGAGAACTTTTTCCTCAGAAACAGAAACAGCAAAAATAAAGAAATCGCTCTCTTTACACTTGTGTTTGAACTTCAAGCATCTTAAATGCTATAGTAACGTTAAAAAGACTTGAATCAAGATTAGTTAAATTGGCAGCAAGATAATGCTGGCAACAAACTTTTCTTTGCCTTTAAACAAACATTGAAGTTCTCACAATGTGTCTTTTAATTTAAAAAACTGGAATAGACAGTGTATGTTTGCAAGGAATAGACAATACTGCAGCAGGTTATCTGCAGCAAAATCCACATGAGCTATTCTCTGGTCTTGGAGTTATTTGGAGAAGTGGTGTAGAGTATTCAATGTGTTTGCATGTGTTTCTGTGTGACTTTTTTGTGCTTCGCCAACCACTTCTTATGATCCGTTGTTCAAAAAATACATGACCTTCTTGCTGCCTCTATGTCTGCAAATTTCTCTCTTCACAAGATGGAGTGGAACGGTGAGGGAAGAATTAGCACTAGTGTTCTCAGATGTCTACCACAAAATTTTTTTTCCCCCTCTCAAGTAATTACCTAATTTTTCTTCATTTCTCTATTACTCAGGCATATAAGCATGCTTGAAAGTTCTAATGTAGATGGCCAGGACACAATAACGCAGTTTTTCTGCATCTTTTCTCACCTTCTTCTAGACCAGATACCTTCCCTGAAAACCTAGAATACTGTTAGGAATGATATAGGGAAGAAAAAAAAAGAAAATTGAAAAAAAGAAGGTATGTGAAAGAACTTACACTGGGAAAATAAGGTTAAGTGTCCCCTGATGCAGCATGAAACATCAAGAGACAGTTTAAAAATAATCCCAAAGATGTATTGAGACTCAGGGTAGCACTGTGTCTTTACTTTTGCCTTATTTTGTACATTTGTTTTTGCCTACCTAGAAATACTGTGTTTGGATAAAAAGCAGAGGGACCCCAGAAGGCACTCATGCTCTAATATTACATTCCTAATTTTCTCTGAGAAAACAGGGATATTATATTCGTTAGTTAAATATATATTTTTTAAAAAAATATTGTAATGGTGTTTGGGAATGCCACTGAACTCAAAGGGCATTTTGAATCAAGGAGTATTTCAGAACAAGGTCTGCATATATTTACTGTCTCCAACATTGCATCATTGCTACAGCAAGGTGAAAGGAAAAAGCCAAACAGTCAGAGGTGACAAAAGACAGAGTACAAAGAAGAAAATATAACTTAATCTCCCCCTCACATGAAAACACAGCCTGAATAAATTTAAATATTTTGTTTTCGTGAAAAAAATCTTATTGTTGGCTTCTCTTATTTGTGAATCCATTTAGATACTCCCTTTTTTATTCCTTTTTTTCTTTTGTAACTAGAAAGAAAAAGAATAGAGAAGGATCTTCAGCAAGAAACATACACATACAAAAGCCTTAAATACAACCATGTTAGTCCACATGCCAAATATCTAAGTTTTAGCAAATTGCTTACTTGACATGCAAATGACTTCAACGATGTGTGGATAGAGCACACCTTAAACAAACAAATCACAAAACAAGAAAGGAAGAAAGAAGATCTAGGGCCAGTTTATCACACAACTCTAAGAGCAAGGGCAGCAGGGCATTAAAAATCACTCAGGCTTTTTAATTCATAACACAGTTATGAAAGAATGTGAGAGTCAGTGACATTTCTTCAAAAAGTGTGAAGTACTTTATGTTGCCACCAGAAAGGCAGCTCCTGCATTTTGAGCTCTCAGGTTCTTGTTTGGTGAACATGTGATTTTTAGTTGCAGGTAGTATAGATGGTATTTCATTTTGACTGACTCTATAACAATAAAATAATATTTTCATACTTTTTGACATATTCACAGATGTTATTAAGAACAAATAGTACACATAAAAATACTTGTCATAATAAAAAAAGATACTCTTTGGATTTAAAAACAGCAAAGTTTTCTTAGATATTCAGAATCCCATACCAGCTTATAACAAACCCATATTGATAATTAAATGGGGTTATCTGGGGCTCTTGAAGAATACAGAAACATCTTGTCTCAAAGAGTTGGGTTATGAGACAGCACATAAATAAAAAGGCCCAGAAATTAAAATCTCAGATTAACACAAATTTAATATAGACATACTGTTTCTTTTGTTGCTCATTTGAAGAAATAAAAGTCTAACTTTTTCAAATATAATTTATCTATCACTTCCTATTAAAATATTTTTAATAGAATTATGCACAAGAATATTTTTTTCCATAACAAGCAGGAATATAATATGTCGTGAATCAGCTGAACATAAATCTTACCCAACATTTCAAAGAGTTTCAGGCAGCATGTCTCTCTTCTTCTCAGAATTTATCAAAAAAAGTAGTTAAAACATGCAACCACTGAAATAAACTTTCAAACCTATGGAGCCCTATGAAACTGTAGATTGTACTGTCTCAAGTCCACACATTTCTATGCTTAGTTATTTATATAAGTCCCATGGCTGTATTAAATATACAGGAGTCCCAGTATTTAACCGCTGTATACGCATTTAAGTAGCCTAGCATGGGAAATACTTATTCTGTCCTTAAAGTATACGTATGTGAGTGTGAGAACACATACACCTACCTACTTGAAAATTATTTCCACAACTGAATAGGCACTGTGTTTACTTTTCCTTAAACAGACAGATACAAATACAAATATGCATACACACACACAGAGAAAAGAATGACTCCCTTAATTAACTTTACAGTTAATATTCAATATTAAATGGAATATCTTTTTATATAGCACATTCATCAACTTGAATGTACAAGATTCTCTCTCCATATCTTGCATTTTTTGCCTACAATGGTTAAAACAAAAAGGTTGCTTAAAATGCAATGATTAAACTTCTGAACACTCATTTTTGCTAAAATAAGGAAAACAACACAAAACTTCTGATTTGTGCCTCTCTTCAAATGCTAACAGAAATTATTTCCCAACTTTATGAAGTATTTCAGTATTAATTTTCCCACATTTCACAGATTTTGTGTTATGAATGCTGAACTGATGGGGGGAAGGAAAATACTTGCACTTGTGATGAATGGCATAATTACATGTTTCTTCATTTGCGATTTGCTGCATAAGTACTTCACTTTTCTGTAAAGAACAGGGACTGGTCAGCAGAGACAAGTTGTCTGAGTGCTTTGTCTTCACTGTTGCTGGCTGTGGTTTCACAGTAACTTTTGTAGAGTTCATTCCTCCCTCTGGAAAGGCCCTGTAGTGTCAGAGCAGGTCTAGGCAGCAAGGAGGGAGTCAGCTTCATGGGTCCAGATTGGCACATCTCTAAGACATAAACAAGCGAACTGATTGAAGAACAAAGTAAATGCCAAAAAAAGTAAACCCAAAATACAGAGGATATGGGAACAAGATGACCTTTTGAAGACTCTAAAGATGATAGTGAGGGTTTAATTCAAGAAAGAGGCACTGAAAACTGCTAAACTAGAAAGAAAGATAGAAGGTAAGGGCTTTCCCTGCAGTTACTTCAGGTGACTAAATGTATCACTGAGATATCTAAAAAAAATTTATACTGTGACCTATACATTTTACATAATACAGAATATATAGACACGAGTGATCAAATTTTACCTAACAATAGCCTGGAAATATTCTAGAGGAATTCATGGAGTCGGAGAGCTGGCTGAAAGCACTGTTATGCATGTTTCAGTGTGTGACCACTCCACTGCAAGACTGTTGAACTCTTCCTGTTGTGAGATAAAGAGGCAGGATTGGATTAGTCTACCTTCCTGCAAACCAGTAGCTATTTTGATCTTCCAAATATTATACCGCTTTAGTAACAATTACTGTTCAGCAGCCCTTCTGAAACATCAGCTTTCCCTCTGAAGCTTTAAATATTATTTTGAAAAGTTGTGTTGTGCTGGGATTAAACACATGATCAGACTTACTGCTTTTCAAGAGGCTGAATGCATGAAGGTGGCTGGCTTCAGCGAAGCTGTGCTTTTGGAGCATACTCAGCTTTTCACTGCCCCAGAAGGTGCTGCTCTTTCAGAGGTGCCTCTACAGAGCTACTTGCTGCTAGTCTGAAGTGCTGACCTCCAGACTGATGACAAAAATTGCTGGTTGTTGCACAGCGAGAGCTGATCCCATCCTTCACTTAATCACTGACTTATGTTTTCTTTCCAAAACCAATAATCAGCCCTTTTTCAGGAGAAGGTGGAAGGGATGCACAGGGACACACAAAAGTCTTCTATAATGTTAAAGTGGATGGACAAAGTATGCAACAGAGACAACTGATCCTGTCAGAAACACAGAACGAAAGTGTTTCTTGCCACATGTGGGTATGTAGGATTTGGTGTGATTGAGCCGTCTGACTGTCTTTACTGTGGCTACTCATTTCACATGAAATTGCATTATGTGATACGGTATTGGGAAGCACCGAGTCTCGTATACCAACCTTGAGCGTTAATATTTCATGGTTGCATATTTAGATCTACAAAACAGTTATAAAAAAAACTACATCTACATTAGCCATAACAGATTAAATGATATGCACTGTGAAACATGACTTTGATTTTCCCTATTTTTAAAAAGAAATTCGGACTAGGTTAATACATAAAAGTTATCATGAGAAGAAGGTGTTTACAAAATACACAGCATCAGAAACTTTTAATTCTTATTTAACTCCAGTACAACCTATTCTTTGTACTTCAGTTGGTTCAAGATGCTTAATTTTCCTCCCTATATAATTCTTTCACACACGAAGCTCTCAAGATTTTTTTTGTTTTCTGTAACAATTTTGGAAAGATAAATTGCATTTAGGGGCTTGCATTGGGCCCAGACTTTTGTGTCTGCTGGTTGTGTAGTTTAGCAATGGTTTAGTTTTCATGAAGGAGTTGACAGGTTACATTAAAAAGTTGCTGTCCTGCAATCTGGTTACACTTCTATTTTGTAGCAAGCGGATGAGTAGATCAAAGAAACATTTTGTACAGCTGGAAACTCAGATAGTGACTTAAATTGAGAATCTAAATGTTAAATAAAGAGACCCTAAACAGGATTCATCCAAAACCCACATTTTTTGTTGGACTAGTGGTATAAAGAAGTCTCCATTGATTTATATGCAGGTTGTTTTGTGACACTTACCTGTCAAGACCTCTGTACAGCAAAGACTAAATCCAGTCTCCTGAAATGTGGGTGTTGACAATATTGCTCTGTTATGACTCTTTGGCTTTCAGGACTAGAATACAGCTTGACACAAGCATGAACTTTACAAATCTCTACTATTCAGCACATCCTCATCTACATGTTCCAGCAGCAGCATATGCTTACTCATGGTTCTGATTCAAGGTCAGGAGGAATTTACAACCACCTTAAGTTCTTTAAGCCTAGTTGGAAATAAGAAAAAGAGAGAAAATAGACGAAGTAGTCTGGTTCATTGTTCTGATGTTGAAAAGTTTGGCATGATTCTTTACACTGAGAAAAACAAGACGTATCATCAGCATACAAGAGGAAAATAAATGCATGTTTTGGGGGTTCTTGTGTAGTAAAAATCATTGCTGATAAAGTTTCTGTTTAAAATTTGGATTGCGGTTTGAAAAAAAAACAGATTGCTTTTGAGTATGGTGGAGAAACATCCTTAAACTTAGTAGAGAACACGAGGGAGAGATGGCTTCACTTAACTTTATTGACCTATTAATCTCACCTGTTTTTCTGAAGACTAATTGCAAGAATGGAAATATAAGAATGGGAAGGATTCTCTTGGTCTTGGAGTCCAAATCCAGATCATAGAGGACTATACGTTTTCTGCTACAGGTGTGCTGCACATCAGGATATTATTCCTTTAGGAATTAAAATCTTGCTATTTCTAGGCAGAGTTTCTTCTCACCAATGTATATGCATTTAAAATTGCTCCAATATATTTCTTCAGCCTAAATATACGTTATTTCTTTCTTACTGCTTCTCTTTTTGAGAAGGAGATCACATTTATTCTCAGTGCCTGTTTTGTCAGACCAGAGAGTCGAGACTGTTTTAGTGTCCACTGCTAAAGTGAGGAATGTGTTCCCCTTCTCAACCTACTAGTCCATCTCCATATCTGCTCCTCTTCAAATCCTCTTTCTGTAGTACATATGTTCTGAACTACACAGAGTGGGTATTTTGTGTATTCATATTTACAGATAATGACACAACGAAATCCAGTTTTAAATTTAATCACTGGTCTCATCTCGATTGACTAGTCTCTTCTAACAACTTCAAGCCTAGGAGGTAATATTTCCCATTTGCTTTTTCATTCCTTTTCCATCCAGAACTTTTCTTTCTAATTTTCTTCAGAATTAATTTTATCAATAGCAGAAAAACAGGGTAAGAGGGAAAGGAAGAAATAACATTTCCATTCTGTAAAACTTTGTGTAAAATTTTCCCTTGAAAACTGCCTATTTACTAATTCCAAAAACTTGGAACATATCCTGGGTTCATGTGGATTCATCTGAGATAGTGTTAATTTTCACAAGAGGCTGGTTGGGCTGACCCAAACCAGACAATCAAATGGGGTATTCAATACCATGTGATGTCATGCTCAGTATTTAAGTGGGGGAGTTTGTTAAAGGAAAAGGATTTGCTGTTCAGGAGCAAGCTGAGCATGGGTGTAATCAATGGCCTTGCTGGACTTGTCAAATGAAAGACAAACTCACAAACTCGGACTGAGGCATCTCTCGACTGAGGTGTCAAGAGTCAAAGAGCTAACAAAGGAAGTAATTAAGAGGTGCTTATCTTGTCAGACAAAAGTAAGGGGTCATAGCGCATCACTGTAAACCCAGTGATCTGTGGGGTGTTGAAGAGGCTGCACAGCCAGAGATTACTTCAGAGATTGCTTTGGATAAAGCACAGATGGCCCTGGGATACACACACCAAGATGCCCGCTCCGAAGGCGTGTCACACTGCTGAGTCCCGCTTCTGACAACACGACATTCCATGCCAAGAGCCAATCAATACACAATAATTGACTTAGTCCCACCTCGCAAAAAGATTTCCAAACATATAAA
>Ga0065711_1028956_pt1 | contig 38329 bp, 25 predicted proteins | sample Hoacrofraction12_FD_59098 | JGI IMG/M metagenome (GOLD analysis project Ga0065711, IMG submission 59098) | Hoatzin crop microbial communities from Cojedes, Venezuela - Epithelial fraction 12 v2 (version 2) | ecosystem: Host-associated > Birds > Digestive system > Esophagus > Crop | place...
GATATATGTGTGCACACACTAATAATAATAATTAATAGTTCCATGCAGGTGACTTATCTGCTGAAGTAGGATTAAGCTTTCATGTGTGAATAGATACCAGAAATACACTTTCTTCCCTTTTGTCAGAGATCCTTAAAATTTAACTTGCAGGAAATGCAGCATGGGCAATGGCCACCTCAAAACCCGATATTCTCCTTATTCTGCTGCAGAAGCTGATAGAAGAAGGAAATATACTGTACAAAGTAGGTAGATTTTTTATTTTTTCTGATAGCAGAACATTGTAACTGGACTTCTGTCTGAAGGTAGATTAAAGTTCTTTATACCCCCTTTTCTGTTTAGACAAGATGCGTACTTGCGCAGCCTCTCACGTTGGGAATGAGACCAAGATCTTGAGAACCTTGGGACAGAATAATTGAAAATTCCTGTGTAAAATAAATACTGAGTGCATTTTCTTTCCATTGAGCGAGATGCTCTGTGAACGTTTGTAGTGGTCAGCTGCTTCTTAAAAGTAATGCAGAATGTAGGGTGCTCATTTGAAATTGCCATTGAAAGGTGAATTAAGTGACTGGCAAATCTTTTTCTCTTTTGGTACGTTCTTTTTACTAGCAGTGATACATTGCTCAGAAGAGAGACTGGAATTAGTTTGCAAATTGTATGGTAACACCTGTGTTATTTCACTAGTGCAGCACAGTGCTGAATGGCTCATGTGAGCACCATTCAAAGTCTGTTCGAGCTGCAAGACTTGTAATTTGTAGGGTGTTTTTTGTGAGGGCCCTCAGATATCTGCCATCTTATCTCTGATCGTTGTTCTACATCAGGTGGCTTTGCATAGTACAGAAGAGAGTCCCTTGGGACTTTGCCATCATGAATCAGGGTGGACCTGCTTGGATTCTCCCAGATGCTGTCCAGGAGTCTTGTGACTGCATCTGGGTAATTTGTCAAGTTTATTGATCCTGAAATGGGTTTGGAGCTTTATATCCAAGCAGGTACCTTGAAGCACGAGGCGTCTTTCAAAGGCGGATCTGTCGTGGCGGGGCGGCTCTGCGACGTCGCGCTGCTCTGGAGGCGTGTGGCTCGCTGGCGGCCGGGGGGACAGTGCCGCTGGGTTGCCAGCACCACGTCCTTCTCTTCAGCTTCTCCTCACGCTGCTCCACCGGTTGAGCCCTGCCTGGACTCTGAGACCATAGAGTAACAGGGCAGGACTCGGCACTAACGTGTTTCACAGTTTGTTACAAGAGGTTGAATCCCCTGCTGGTATCCGTTTTTAGAGTGCTTCATTTTGTGACAGTAATTTAAATGGATTTGCCAGAGCCTTGGTGTGTCATTTAGCTTGTTGAACTTTTTCCAGTATACTTTATTTATTTGCCAGAGTGTTTTAAATGGACAGTTATTTTGCAGAGTAACACATATTTGAGTGTGCTCACAGTATGCAGTAACTGCTTTTCAGCTCTTCAGCTAAATAAAGTAAGATAAACCTTAAATATTTTCCTTGCCAATTTCAACAGTAAATTTTGATCGCTTGGACTGTTGAGATTAATTAAATAATAAAAACCACCCAATGTTCCTGAAAAGAAATTAACTTGTAATATCCATAAAGAGAGAAGTTTCTTCATCTGTCAGCTAAAAGATTTGATTTTCTTGTCATGCAAGGAGGATTTCAGTGGTTTTAGAAAAACTGTCTCAAATCTTCAGTTCATCACGGACGTCTCTGGGCGAGTCTGAGTATTTCCAGTGCAGTGGTGTGTCAGCCAGGTAGTCCTGAGGGACAGGTTGGCTCTCTCACTCAGCCCCTGTTAAGCAGTAGGAGGATGACCTTTTACTGCTGGAGATACATACGCCCGGTCACGCAGCTGATCCCTGCTGAGACACCTGGGCGAGCCCGGCACGCGCTGGGCTGCGTGTCCGAACGTTGTGCTGACTCCTGCTCCCCTCCCATGCAGCCCCTTCTGCTGCTGTATCGCCGCCTGGTCAAGGATATGCCTTGCCTGGATAAGGATGTGCTCTGCTAGAAGCCTCTAGGCCTTAGAGTTTCAGTCAGCTACATCATCAGATATTTGACTGCTCTGTTTAAGAAAGAAAGAAAGAAAAAAGAGATTATGAATTGTATCATACACTGATTGCACATACATGATGTTTTCTGGTACAGATAGTAAGTGTTAATGCAAATATCCTGGTGAAACACCGTTAAAGGTATGAGTGTAGAAACAAACACAGACGCCAGTTAACATGCAGGTTCTCTCATGGTGTCTGTGTGTAAGTGTAATTCATACTGTGTGTATTTGTTTTCTTAAAAAATCTGGCTCTGCATTTTCTACTTGAAGAGTACCTGTTGGTAGATTTCAAATATAATTTTTTTTTTGCAACAGTATTGCAATATTAAGAGTTTGTGAAAAGCCTCTTGTTCCCTGAATTTGTAGAAAGGGAAGATGAAGGAAGCAGCGCAGCGCTATCAGTATGCTTTGAGGAAGTTTCCGAGGGAAGGATTTGGAGAAGAAATGAAAGTGTTCAATGAGCTGAGAGTTTCGTTATACCTAAATATATCACGATGTCGCCGAAAAACAAATGTAAGCTCGTGCTGTTAATGTGTTGTCTGTCTGGCATTGGGAATCTTAGACTTCTATTCTACTGTGTTACTGAGTTTGTACTTGGACATTTATTTTTGCTATTTTAGAACCCTTTTCCCCGTATCCTGATTTTTCACTTTGTTGTCAACAAGCGGGGACAGTTCATGAGATGGGAGCGTGCTGCCGTGGGGATCTGTTACAGCTGTTCTTACGTAATTCAGTTATTTTGGAGTGATGAACTGCTGGATGGTTTTGGTACTTGTAAAAGACTAAATGGAAAATGCCACCACCACTACTCTTTGTTATCATACAGCATAACGCACTACTACGGCTGTATCCTATGTGCTGGTTGTTTCTTTGTACCTTCACCGGTGCATCAGAGGGCTGGTAAGAACCTGAATGACCATCAGAGCAACACCTGATTTTCTGAATATAACTTGCACTGTTGCTTCTTTTCAGACAGTAACTTCTTAATTCCCTAGTCATCCGAGTTCTTCTGGGCATCTGCTCTAGTCTGAAGAATTTCTAGACATAGGAGTCCAGGACTTTACATAGGCAGTTCTGCTGCTGCACTAATCCTTTCCCTCCTGTGCTAGAACTGCCTCTCCCGGTGCCTTGTCTCTCCCAGTGCCTTGTCTCTCCCGGTGCCCTCCGAGATGAGACTGGCTTCTTCGGTTGCATCACGCTAGCAGGAGATAGTGGTTCTGTGACCAACAAGTGCATGTGTGGGCATTTCTTATCATATCCCACCCATAAACTCTCATTTACGTTTTGCTAATCCGTAAGTGCATCACCTTACATCTGAAGCTCAAGTTCATTACATTACTCCGCTCTTGCATCATATCTCAGGATGGTTTTTTGGGTGTTAATACTTTACAACCTCCTGTATCATCATGCTCAATATAATTCTGTATCATGCGCTCCCTGTGCTGTGTATGGCTGTTACAAATACAGACTTGCTTCTGCCTTCATCGTCCCCATAGCCATCTTTGCCCGCGTTTCAGTCCTGCTTTGTTAATTCCAGTCTTTGGTTTAACCAACAATTTACTAAACTCTTACTCTGTGTTCTTGCTAAATGACAACCAAATACATTACATCTAGTGCATTTCTTCTCTAAAAATGTCCGGTCCCTTATCAAAGAAAGCTCCATTTCCTGATCTGTCTTGTTTTTCTCTAAATTCCTAGGTCTTTAACTGGCCTTTTTTCAAAGCACATTATAAAGCCTTGCTATCTGAGGTCGTCATTTATCCTGCTAAACATGCAGCCTCTTCTAGCATTTTAACATCTTTGGGTTGAAAATAACCGTACCTGATCTATATTAACAATGCTTTTTAGCTTGGAGTCAGTTGCCCTTAGACGTGAGAGACAAGGTTGGCAAGATGAGGTCTGTCTCAGTCTTCCAGAAAATACCTGCTCTTGCTAACTGATAAAGGTGACGTTCTACACTGCATAAGCTGTCTGCACTTTTGAAGCAGTACCATGAATAAAGAGCATGCAGCTTTCTTTTATTGTCAATGTGTAATGAGTACATTTGTTTAAATTATTAGGACTTTGGTATGGCTGAAGAGTTTGCTACCAAAGCGTTGGATCTGAAACCCAAGTCTTATGAAGCCTATTACGCTAGAGCAAGAGCCAAGAGGAACAGCAGGTACTGTTTGATTTTGTGAGCCTCTCTACACAGATTTTTTAATGTCCTAGCACTTTCAGTAACTTTTTTCTGCTAGTTGTATTTGGAATTTGCAAAGAAAAAGTTACTTTCCTTGTATTTCTATCTGTATTAGGTCTCTGTATCCGTTAAAGCCAACCAAACTCAAAAAGCAATATTGAATACACGTTTAGGTAATTATTAGGCAGTCCAGAAAGTAACAAATTGATATGAAGAGGGATTATTTTATGTGTAAGACTGAATGGGACTGCTACTCCAGGTGACTCAGCAGAATATTGTCAGCAGTGTGCCACCAAACTCCAGCGCTGCATTATTTATTACCAGGATAAACTGGGTGCTTTTATAGGACAGGATTTGTTGAGTCATTAGCAGTTCAAGATAAAAACAAGGGGAGAGAGGAGGAACCATCTTGTTAAGCTGAAAATACGTAACTATAATGGTACAGTTGAAATAGACTGAGAGCTCACGGGTCAGGATTAAAGGCAAGACAGGGACTGGCGACACTACAGTGGCGGTCTGCTATGGGCCACCCGACCAGGAAGACCGAGCAGACGAGGCCTCTATAGACAGATTGGAGCAGCCTCACGGTCACAGGCCCTGCTCCTCGTGGGGGACTTCAGCCACACTGATATCTGTTGGTGGGACAACATGGCAGGGCAACTTCCCTTTCCAAGCGATAGAGGAGCCCACGGGGAGAGGTGCTATGGTGGACCTTGTTCTCACAAACAAGGAGGGTCTGATGGGGAATGGGAAGTTCAAGGGCAGCCTTGGCTGCAGTGACCGTGAAATGGTGGAGTTCAGGATCCTCAGGGCAGCGAGGAGGGCGCACAGCAAGCTCACTGCCCTGGACTTCAGGAGAGGATAGGGTTGGGTCTGCGTTTTCACTGTAGGGAAGAATTTCTTGGGTTGGAGACCATACAGTTCTTATATTGTTCCCACCTGCAGCAGGGGATGACAAGTCAGAGTATTTCTTTCAAAGTGGTGGAGGTGGATTAGTAGTAGGCAATGCTGAGACTCAGATTTGCCCCAGGTTTTTATTAAGTTTAATTCTAACCCCCCCCAACAGAAAGCTACTTGCTGCTCTCGCTGACTTACGTGAAGCCACACAGCTATGTCCTAGCAATCAAGAGATAAAACGTCTCTTGGCTCGAGTAGAAGAGGATTGCAAACAGCTCCAGAGGACACAGCAACAGAAGCATCAGTCTCCACAGCTACTGCAGCAGATTACCAACTCTGATAACGAGGAGGAGGACATTATACAAGGTGTGAATGATAATTTTAATCTTCAGGACAGGGAGGAAGAACTACCACACTGTGACGAATCTGTTTCCTCTCCACAAAGGCTGCAGCATTCTTTAGCTGCTTCATCACACAGCAGGACCCTTCAAGGCGGCGTTCAGCAGAAAGCTCGATCTGTGTCCCCACAAAGCAGAACGGGCAGTAAGTTTCTGAGAGAGCCAGGCTTGATCATGCAGCCAACAAAGCAGGCCCAGATAGTCAAAACTAATCAGCACCTGAGCTCCAGCCAGCCGGGGTCGAAACCGGGCAGCAGTCAGTGTCATACAAAGACACAGTCATCTTTTCAGCATCTTCCCCAAAGCCCCTTGCCAGGCCGTCACTCTAAAACTCAGCACTTGGATGCAACAAGCACATTACCATCCGGAAGCGTTCCCACAGGTTCTAGCTCTGAACTGTACAGTGAGAAGTTTGCGTCCAGCCAGTGTTCCCATTCGCAGCATCATGACAAACTCTCTTCTCGTTCTTTTGCAAGTAAGTCTAAACCCGCCGACAGGCTAGCAGCCTCTGCTCAGATGAATTTCAGTGAAGCCAGGCAGCAGAGTCCTGCAGCCAGTGGTGTCTCACCTAGCTCTCCATCCAGCAGTACGACTCCTGCCAGCTCAGCCAGCAGCTTCAATTCGGCCAGCAGCTGCTCAGATAGCATGAAGGCGCTAGGCCCAGACGTTCGGCTCAAGGAGAGTAGCGTTCCTCACGGTCAGGGTGCTGTTGCTGAACACAGACCTCGCAATACCCCGTTCATGGGAATCATGGATAAGACTGCAAGGTTTCAGCAGCAAAATGCTCAACCCAGTCGCACTTGGCACTCTCAGGTGTCAGATGGATTATCAACAAATGCTGCTTCTGGGGGCGTTCAATCCTCAAATTTTGAGCAGTTCTCAATCAAACACTACCAGACTAAAGTCTCCTCTGCTGGGGCTGCCCCAGGAGACAGCAGCCAGAATGGTATGCAAGCTAAAGAACATGAGGAGCTTCAGTGCCACGTGACTGCCCGCTGTCAGGACAACAGGGCACCTAAACAAGCTTCGCATGTGTACCCAGACGCTGCACCAAAACAGCAGGTTCTCATCAGTAAGGAGGGCCACCTCAGCCATGTCACGTCTACAAAGCCAAAGCGATCATTCGTTGAATCGAATGTGTAAATACTTTTGTATATTTACAGGGTTGTACAACATAGCTCCTAACATCAGAGGGCATTACCTCGGTACACAGTGCCGACTGGCTGGTCACTTGTGAATTTGAGTAAGCAGGCCACGCCGGCCAGTACTTAATTGGGATACAACCACTTCAGACTGTCCTACCATCACAGGACACTTACAGTAACTGGAACAACAAATCTGTGTAGGAGGAGTCAAATTAGGACCATCAATCCGCCAAACTAGTACCTGAAGCAGAGACATCCTCTCCAGTACATTTTACGTTAAACGAGACTTTCCTTTTACGTAGGGCTTGACTCTCAACTTTTGCTTATAGTATGCCTCGCCACTTCCATAATAATCGTGCCTCTATAAAGCTCAATGCTTCCTTCTCAAAACAGTGTTAGAAAGATACCTGCTGCACAATACTTGGCTCTGTATATGTATGCTTTTTTAAAAATCCAAGATAGTATTTTATCACTTTTCTAGCAGGATCTAATTTGGGTTGCATGATGTACATTTAGGAAGCATAAATAATTTGTGTATGAGTACACTACAAGCGGCCATGTTTTGACATGTAAATATAACTATTTTTAGTAACTAGAAGAAATCAAGTAAAATAAACAGTGACATTTGCATGTGTATTGAAAGGCTTTGACCATATTGGTTATTGCACTGAAGAACACGATATTACGGCATATTAACAATAATTGCACTTTATATAGTTTATCTAATCACTGTTGGGTGCTATATTAAAGCAAAATGATATATTGTTTATTCATGAAAAAGGTACAGCAATGAAATGTTTAGTAAGTGTTTTTATGGGAAACCCAAGAAGTTGATGGGAGTAAAGATGAAAGTTTCAGGAAAAGTGTAAGTGCAGTTGCACGACAGGATGAAGTTGTGAAGTTTTTTGGAGGAAATAAGGCTTTATATCAGCAAGAACATTCTGAAAATAAACAGCTGCAGTGACATTCCTGTGAGTGCAGTGAGGCTGGAGTGGTCAACTTCACACAGTCGGTCACTTTTCACCTCGTGTTTGTATACAGTGTTTTATGTACGTTGTGAACAGCCCAGTTTTACAAATTCTTTTTGAGTTTGCATCATTATGTTTTAGCTTATTTATTGTTTACTGTTTCTTTGGTACTTTGTACAAGTCCTGTCCAGTAGTTCTATTTTTGCACAGCTACTGTATTTTTTCCATATAAATAAAGATTATTACTATACCTGCGGGATGGGATGCAGTCACTGATGGTTACAGGAGAAACTCTCGCCCAACTTTTCTAACTAGGGAACAGAGAAAGACACAGCTTTGGTTTTAAAATTAGAAAAAGAAATATGGATTATATACTTTGCTATTTCTTACCTTCTGAAAGGCAAACTTGGCAAAATCAAAACTCAAAAATGTAGTGAATTTTAAGAAAACTTTATTTGAAAAACTTTGAATCTCAATACTTCATTCCTTAAACAGAAGTACTTTACCGCAAAGTAAAACTGCCAGTAACTTTAAAGTTTGTCAGTAATTTTCTGGGAGCTTCCAACAGTGAAGATTTTTTTTCTTGGAAGTTGTTGCTGATACAGTTATTTCCTTTAGCTACACACACGTTCATTTCAATTAATTGTAACAACCAACTTCAAAACTAAGTGGGTTTACTGTATTTCTGCTGAGTCTCTACCCAGCGACTGATGGCCATTTTTAGCATCCTGTTTGGTGTAAGCAGAGGAGAGTGGAGAGGAAGATTTGTCATGGGACTAGAGCGTCTTTTATTGCTGATCCAGTTTTCCATTGCTTCCTTTTCATAGGAATAGCCATCTACAAAGAAACCATCATCAAAAGCTTTTATTACAGATGCTTGGGCACTGTTACACTATACAGATTTTTAGCTATTTAAATTTTTAAAGGATGTAAGGGAATCGGTATTTCCAAACAGGAGAATTGTGATACAGAAAAATTACATCTGTGAAAACTTTACCATGAACTCACATGTATTTGTTTTGAATCACATAGCTAAATGTACTACAATAAAACTTTATACAGCGGTATTAAGATCAAAATATGGTTCAACTTACTGTACTTGGCAAACTGACCAGTACAAACTACTTCAGAAAGCACTGTAAAATTACCAGTCAGTTGCAGCCACGTCAGTTCGCTGGTGACTAGCTGGGCTTGTTCAGCCTGAAGAAGAGAAGGCTGCGAGGGGACCTTGTAAACGCTTATAAATATCTCAAGGGTGGGTGTCAGAAGGATGGGGCCAAACTCTTTTCAGTGGTGCCCAGTGACAGGACACGAAGGAATCGTCAGTGCTGCCTGCCAAAGGTCCCTGTAGCCTTTCGTGTCTAAGAGAGAAACACTGAAGCAGTGAGGTGACGTGCTAGGAATGGCAGGTGCCAGTCAGCATTTGTAACAGTGCTTACTCGGGTCCTTTAAAAAAAGTTCCTTTAAAGGAAATCAGATGATGCTCGTCAGGTTGCCTGCAACTGCCATTGCTTAGCTCTGTTTAGAACTGAACATAATAAATTACAGACACTATACCAGAAGACATCCCCCCCCACAGAACTACATCACAATGTTTGTATTTGCTACTTAAGGGCAATGGGAGAGGAAAGAAAGGGTACTGAACCATTACTGTACATGGTGTGCCGAGAGTAGTAATGAGCCTGGTTTTTTTTTGGTCCATCCTGCCCCGTGTGCACAATTCCATTTTGCACTTACTGAGACAACTCTATAATTAAGCTTGCAATTGTATTTGCAAATGCACATAAAGGAAACAACATTAAAAAAGAAGTTCTGTACAGCCACATCAGCAGAGCTGACACTAAGCAAATTGCTTGATACAGTATTTTTCTCAGAATCACATGTAATTTAGCAAATTAAACATTTACCACAGTTCTGTTCCGTTTTGTTGCAACAGCTATTTAGAATAGTTTTTCTTTCTACAACTGATAAAATATGTCCACTTTTGTGTTCCCACACCTGTTTTTACCCTGAAGTCATTCATTTCAGTCACCATCATTTAGAGACATACCTGCTGCAATGACAGGATCCTTCATAAGCTCCCTTGTTATAGGACATAAGAACTCATCAGGGATAGTAACAGAATCAGAGATCATTCTCCTCCTCAGTTCTTCAGTTTTCTGGAGGACTTTACTGCGCAGGCCTAGCGACTCTGAGAAGTCATTCGTACCGAAGTGGACAACGCAGACATGTAAGGCAAAGAGGTTAGGTCTGGCATCAGTTAGCAGCTGTGTTACAGGAGATGCAGCTCCACCTTGCCACCCCCAGCTCACATAGAAAGGTCTGCAGCCACCCTGCTACAACAGCTTAGCTAACAGTAATGCTGTAGAGTAATGAACGCAAACAGTAAAACAAATGCAAGCACAGCATTGCTGCAAAGACATGGCTACCTGGCAGAACAGCACTGTACTTCATGCGTAGCAGGATCCCACACACTGCTGCATGTGCAGCGCTAACTGCAGATAAAACTGAGCCACAGTAGAAGATAACCGTGTTTCTCCCATGAACCCAGACTACCTAAATAAAAGTATGAAGGTGTAAGAGTGCACCATCACATCCAAACAGAAGACTACCTACCACCAAAGCACCTGAGTGAGGACTCATCACCCTTGAACCAGATTCACCCCGCAGTTTGGCACAGGGTCATATTTATGTCACCATTATGGACGTAAAGTGCCAAATTTGTCACAGATCGGTAGGGAGGCATTCAGATGTTGTTCAGTCTCCCCAGAAGTCTAATTCCAATCAAGGTGAGCACACGTAACACAAGGACTCTGCTGTTGGTGTAGCATTACACAAAACAGGCCGAGGAGGACGTGATATTTACGCCACTTGTGCCCCTCTGCGTACCAGCGCAGTGGTCTAGCACGGCCCCCAGGCATCAGGCTTCTGGACTGCAGGGCGCCTTAGGCTGTGCAGCACCAAGGCCACCTTTCGCACTTCCCAGGCATATGCATCAACCGCTCTTCCAGCAGAATGTTACACCAAGCCGCACAGCAAAATTCACTTGACACTGTAGCAGGCTCAGGAGCATTAAGAGGTTCTGGCCCCTGTTCCTTATACTCTGTGCACTGCATAATTGGAGAAAACCCACATGGATTAGAACCATTTGCTAAAGTATAAGCTTACTAGCATATATTTAATCTTCTGCCTCTGAGCCATGTCAGCACAACATGCATACCATTAGACTCACACAGAGGTTCTGAGACTTTGCATCCAGACCTTAGGAGTTCTTGTGACTCTGTTACCGGAGATCCAGAACCACGTTGCTACTTCTTCAATTAAAGCCACTATTAATGTAAGTATTCACCTTCACTGTAAGTGGTAACAGCGAGTGCTAATTTACAAAATGGAAGCATGCGGCACCAAGAATACAACCACATGCCAGTTGTAGGGTTCCATTCTTTAGTCTGAGTTACAGTTTGATTGACCGGTTTTTAAAAATGGTAAAACAGAGGACCCTGGGAACCATCAACCAGGCAGCCTCACCTCTATGCTTGGTAAGAACATGGAACCTCCTGTAAGCTATGTCAAGGCATATGGATGACAGGAAGGACGACAGAGACGGCCAACATAGCTTCACAAGGGGCAAATCATGCCTGACGAATCTGGTGGCTGCCTATGACTGTGTTGGTGGATAAGGGAGGAACTACAGATGTCATTACCTGGACTTCTGTAAGGCCTTTAACACGGTCCCACTGTGGAATTATTAGTAAAATTAAGGGTTTACATCTGAAAATTAAAGTTTATATGATTTAATCTCTCTGTTACAATACACTACACGTGCTGTATAGTATTGCTGTCCTGTGGCTTACAAAGGGATGACTGAAGAATGCCCGAACCTGTGTTTTTTAAAAGATAATGTCCTCCTAATCTAAAAATGAAGCTACAAACACAATTATGGTTGTACCATGCTGCCTTGTTTTCTTTCAGACTGTTTCGTTCAGAGGCACACAAGCCAATAAGGTGAAGATGCACCAACAGTGACTGTGCTGTCTTCAAACAATGCATCAAAACAACAATAAGGTCTGCTTGTACACTGTGCCCGCAAGTTACACTTCATTGCTGTGTGCCCCCGTTTCATGAAAGCAAAGGCCATAGAATTGCAGCACCTCAATGCTCAGGCAATGCTTGTGTAAGCAACCTGTCTCAAAATAGAAATAACTTATTTTCACAATTAAATGGTACACTGGCATTCCTCTCCTCAGAAAAGTGCACCTCATTATAAATGTGCTCTCATTCACACAATATCAATAAAACCATAAAACTTCATTTACTTTCAACTATCCATTCTTATAAGAATAAAAAATATAACCTCACTGTATACAATCCCCTTGGCAAGATTATGACAAACCTTAAAAAAAAACACGGCAAGACCGACTGAAACCCTCATGATACACACGGGTCTCTACCTTCTGTTCACGGTCTCCATAACAGAGCTCCCTTGTTACAATGCATGAGACTGTTCCCACCAGACCTCACCACTCTCCAACACGGCTACTGATAAACTGATTGCAGAAAACGTTCATTAAGTTCTCTTCTATCAGCTCTAGAGAGCAAAGTATGTATCTTGATGAATTGCTCAACTCTCTGTATTTTTGGACAGGAACAACCCCATGCACCAGTACAGGCTGGGGCTGACCTGCTGGAGAGCAGCTCTGCGGAGAAGGACCTGGGTGTCCTGGTGGACGGTAAGTTGACCATGAGTCAGCAGTGTGCCCTGGTTGCCAAGAAGGCCAATGGGATCCTGGGGTGCATCAAGAGGAGTGTGGCCAGCAGGTCAAGGGAGGTTCTCCTCCCCCTCTACTCTGCCCTAGTGAGGCCCCATCTGCAGTACTGTGTCCAGTTCTGGGCTCCTCAGTTCAAGAAAGATGAAGAGCTACTGGAGAGAGTCCAGTGGAGGGCTACGAGGGTGATGAGGGGACTGGAGCATCTCTCCTATGAGGAAAGGCTGAGGGAGCTGGGCTTGTTCAGCCTGGAGAAGAGAAGGCTGAGACAGGACTTTATAAATATCTGCAGGGTGGGTGTCAGGAGGATGGGGCCAGACTCTTTCCAGTGGTGCCCAGCCACAGGACAAGGGGCAACAGGCACAAACTGAAGCAGAGGAAGTTCCATCTGAACATGAGGAAGAACTTCTTCCCTCTAAGGGTGACGGAGCCCTGGCCCAGGCTGCCCAGGGAGGCTGTGGAGTCTCCTTCTCTGGAGATATTCAAGAGCTGCCTGGACAAGGTCCTGTGCAGCCTGCTGTAGGTGACCCTGCTTCGGCAGGGGGGTTGGACTAGATGACCCACAGAGCTCCCTTCCAAACCCCAACATTCTGTGATTCTGTGAATTAGGTGTTATAAAATAGCACAAATGCTGCTAGCTGAAATGTGGATTCACGGTGGGGCTTCACACTTACAAATTATATTAAGATTAGTGTATGGGAACCTAAATCTTTTATAAATTCTCATCAAGTTTGATTATATTTTGTGAGATATATTTTATGAATACCTCTGCCAAAAAGATTGTTCACAATTTAGTTTTAATGCTTGATTTCAACCACTAATGGTGGGGAGGGGACACACAAGTTATGTTTATTTCAACACACTGGAAGAAAATTGTATTCAAAAAACATCATTAAAATGCCCAGTAACCTCGTCATCATTGCCTTTTAAACTGACATACAGCTCCAGTCTTACATATACTTAGTGTTCACAATTGGTATTTTTAAATTTGATGGTATATGAATATATTATTACAAATATTCTTAATTAGATATAGTAATGTACTATTGCAAGTGAAGGTAGTAGAGCTGGTTCTTGGCAGAAAACAAAAACTCTTAAAAAAAAGAATAAAAATCCAGTGGTGGGGATGGCTAGAGGAAGAGGAGACATTCTGAACAGTAAGAATCTTTGGCTTTAGTAAAGATTCAATTAACTCATTTCAGTTCAATTACATATAATCAGTCTCTTTTGCATAAAAGTTACCTGTGGAGTCTGAGTGCCAGTATTTTGTCTGAGTCTATGAAAATTGCATTAGTTTGGGGTTTTTTTTTGTTTTGTTTTAAAGGAAGAATACTCTGATCTGAGATTTGTGGGACTTGCTCTTTTCCCTACAATGTACATATTGTGGTATAAAATCTTTTTCATGATCATGTAAGGTATCACAAATACTGATTAACACATATTCCCTCATGAAGGATCACAAGTTTATTTAAGTATCCCAAAACTGATCTGAGTACTTGTTATTACCCATTTACTGAGAATATACAATAGCTGTGAATCTGAAAAAGAGACATATCTGTGTTTGAGACAGCAGCCATTCTTTCCAACTTAATTGTGAGTAGAAGATGAAAAAAGAAATCTGACGAGGAGAAAAGGAATTTTATAGTTCTATAAACTGGCACATTACAATTTTAACCTGTCAAGACTGGAAATGCCAGCCAGATATCAGTAATCTTCCTCTTGCAGCAGCATAAAACATTCCTCCTTTTAAAAACTATTTTATGTCAAAAAAACTTGTGGGTGTAATGTGTCACGATTTTTTCTTCCAATCTAGTAGGGGTAAATATAAGTTCCTAAGACAATCTGTTCTCTTTACATACCTAACCTAAATCAGGATAGAATCACATGAAGACAAGCCTTCTCAATGTGCTGCAGAAGGGAAAACATTTGGAATGCCTCCAACTTCTTCACAATTTGTGATACTACAGCAGAAAATACTTTGTATGGCACTAACCCCTGAACTGATGGTGTGGATTTCAAAAAAACTAGACCTAGTCTCACCTCCCGCCCACTCTGCAAAGAACCTGAAGTGAAGATTCACCTTAGATGAACACATTCAGTTAGCCTGACAGGAAAAAGAGTATGCAGGCAGGGAACAACGTACCCCTACCGTGTATTCTGAATTGGAAGAGGATACATATTCCTTTTTTTTTCTGACTCAGCTGCATCACAGAATTGCAAGGAATGTGTCACTGTGTCTGTTAAGTATGAGAAATCCAGAACTTTGTTGAATGTACACAAGCTTTTCACCCTGAATGTATATAATGGCCACTTTACTTTTGCTCAGTATCTTACAGAGTTTAATACAGTGTTATTTATACTATAAGACAATTAGGTTGAAAAGAGGCTAGGTCCATTTGAATGGTAATGAAGCCTTCTTTCAAAACGCTGTCAAAACCAATCAAAGCAGCTAATAAAATGTCATGTGAACCACTTGCTGATCGCTTTCTCTTAGATTAAATGCCTTCAAAGGCGTGAGGATACCCCTTTTATTAAATGCAAATCAGAGCTGAAGCAAACACCAACAGGACAAGAAATAAGCAGCTACTAAAATGTAACAGAAGAAAAAGCTCCTATCCTATCAATCATCAAGTAAAATGTTCTATAAAAACCCTCCCTCTGCAAAGACTAAAAAAACCTCAGGAGTTCTTTGGCAAGATCTTATGGCACTGGGAAATGTTGGATTTTTAGAGCAAAGAAAACAGGTTATCAAGGAGAGAAACAACATGTTCATTCAAGTATTTGTGTAGTGACAGACTCCTAAAATTTAGTTAAACTGGAATTTGAATAACACTGAAAAGCATGTAAGTTTTAGGCAGACAGTATTTTCCTATTTTGTAAATGCTGAGTCATGGCAGATAGAGAGCAATTCTTCAAGTCAAATATATCAGGCCATAATTTCTATTCTGCGCCAATTGTACTTGTAGAATGATATGCAGAATCAGAATCACAAACATTTACTTCAGAAATGATTGATTTGAATGATTTTATCTGTCAATTTTGAGTAGTATATTTCATTATTTTCTTTTAAAAGTGTCTTTCATATAACCATTAAAGTGGAACTCCTTGCTTCACATTGCATACGTGCTGGTTCATATTTGTGGAGTAGCTTATGTTTATTAAGACAGTAAGTGATTTCAGTTAGAGCTTTTTTAAAAATTTCTTAGACCTTCCCAATACCTGTGAAAATCTGGCTCGTCCTATAATCTTACAATGGGTGTTAAAGGACCTACTGAAGAAAAAGCATGGCAATAGACCAAAGTCTTGAGAACAGAGATTGAGCAATGAGTATTTTACCTGGCAATGGGAAAGAACATACTACTACTTCCCCATGGCTCAGTTTTGGGTCCAGTCTTGTTTAAAATCTTTACCAATGATCTGGATGAGGGGATTGAGTTCTCAGTCAGTTTGCAGATGACACCAAGCTCGGTGGCGGTGTCGATCTGCTTCACGGTAGGAAGGCTCTGCAGAGGCATCTGGACAGGCTGGATCAATGGGCCAAGGTCAACTGTATGAGGTTCAACAAGGCCAAATGCCACATCCTGCACTTCAGTCACAACCACCTCATGCAACGCTACAGGCTGGGGGAGGAGTGGCTGGAAAGCTACCCAGCGGAAAAGGACCTTGGGGTGTTGGTCTACAGGCGGCTGAACATGAGCCAGCAGTGTGCCCAGGTGGCAAAGAAGGCCAATGGCATCCTGGCTTGTATCACGAATAGTGTGGTCGGCAGGAGTAGGGAGGTGATCATTCCCCTCTGCTCAGCACTGATGAGGCCGCACCTGGAGTACTGTGTTCGGCTTTGGTCCTCTTAACTACAAGAAAGTGATACCTGTAAATGTAAAATTTCCACTTACTAGAGTCATTCTAATTAAATTAAAGTAGATCCTTGCTGTTTTGAGAAGACAGGAAAGCACTAAGATAAAGAGCCTCCTAAATAACACTACTTAGACAAACTTGACTTGCTGTTTTGGGGAGGGACAGGAAAGCTCTAAGATAGAGAGACTCCTAAATAATGTTATTTGGACAGCTCAGCCTTGAGAGGGCAGATGCACCAAGCTACAGAGATAAAGAGGCACCAAGACCGGAACAAAACAACCTGGAAGGACACGGTATACTGATCTTAGAACAGAGTTTGCGCAGAAACAAAGGTCAACCAGCGGACACTGTGATGAGGAGTTTAACCCTTCATCTTGAGACCCCCAAAGACCACCCGAGGACGCTAACAGACATGCGTGAAAGACATTAACATATGCTAATTAGTTATTGGAAAAGTCATGAATATGCTAAGCATTTCTCAGAAATATAATGCATATGTATATTGTGATTGTATTTAACCTGAAATGACAGGGTGTTTGGCGTGCACGTTTGGAGGAGAGACCCCCGTGTGCCCGGCGCCGTAATAAAAAATACCTGCTTAATAGTCTGCCAGCTATTGAGTCTTCAGTTCCGGCTTTTCACGGTATCAAAAGACATTGAGTTGCTGGAGCATGTCCAAAGAAGGGCAAAGAGGCTGGTGAGGAGTCTAGAGAACTAGTCTTATGAGAAGCAACTGAAGGAACTGGGGCTCTTCAGTTTGGAGAAGAGGAGGCTGAGGAGGGACCTTACTGCCCTCTACAGCTACCTGAAAGGAGGTTGTAGCGAGGCAGGTGCTGGTCTCTTCTCCCAGGTAACTAGCGATAGGACAAGAGGCAATGGCCTCAAGTTGTGTCAGTGGAGGTTCAGATTGGATATTAGGAAAAATTTCTTTACTGCAAGAGTGGTCAGGCATTGGAACAGGCTGCTCAGGGAGGTGGTGGAGTCACCATCCCTGGAGGGGTTTAAAAAACATATAGATCTGGCACTTTGGGATATAGTTTAGTAGGCATGGTGGTGTTGGGTGGACGGTTGGACTTTATGATCTTAGAGGTCTTTTCCAACCTATGATTCTATACTTCAGCTCGTATGTACAATCAATCCTCACTGCATCCTTTTATAGCAAATGAAACAGCCAGAAAGCAACAGCTTACCATAATTAGCCTGTATTCTACATGCGCTCTGCCTAAAGCCACATCCATCCTTTGCACCTTATAGCCTGCCCTACAATGGGCTCTTACAACTCAGACTTTATTTTCTTTGAGTTTGAAATTGTTCTTGATAGCATCATTACAAATGTATCAGGCAACGCATGCTTTCGATTTTTTTTTCCATAGCAAATGCTACAGTCAGCAGGTCAGTTCTCATCACTGGTCACACTGCATTCAATTCTAACATAACTTTCTAGTCAGCATTATTTGATTAGCCTCAGCTGGTGATTGATGCAACAGAGTTTTAGGCTACTCCAATGTTAAAGAAAAATGTGTTCAGACACTAATGAAGCCAAGTGTCTTTTGTGGATGACAATTCCTGGCAGACTCCCAGCATCCCTGTTAATTTGTAGAATTCAGCAAAGCTAGCTGATACACTGAGATACTATGAGCTGATACAGACCAACACCACACACATACACACAAAACAAAAAGGGAGCAGTCCTCCTACAATGAAGAATGCTAATTTCTAAAAATAAAACTGTACTTCTTAAAAGGTTTCTTAACTCATTCAGCCTTTTGCTATACTTGATTTCACTCTGGCAAACATACCGGCACCTAATTTACACATAAATCTAGCCATCAAAATGAACAGAGAACTTGTATTCAGAAAAGTTCCAATGTAGTTCACCATCCTTAAATTTCTTATTTCAGAATTACAACAGTGGCATCATTACTAATATGGCACTTCCTTGTGACTCCTTCTAAAATGTAATCACAGTTTCATAATAAAGTGACAGGACAATGTATTAACTAGGACACCTGATGAATTATAAAGTGTCTGAGCAAGGCAAGCTTTGCTTGATCGTTACTAAATGTCAACATCCAATGCTTTATCTCCAAAATAAGTAAAAGCTAAAACATACTTTGTGTTTTTCTATTATGGTAACAGTATACTCAAGAATTTCACTGCCAAATTCAAGGGAGTCGACCACACAGAATTATAAACGTGGCACTTTTGCAGACTGATAGGAAAAACTATAGAGTACCCTATTTGCCAAAGTTAGAATCATTAAGTATATACATAAGCTGAAATTCCTTTTTCACAGCTTAATGATACAAGATCTAAAAATCAAAATAGAAACAGAAGCAGGTAAGACCACTTAACACAGCATTGTTGGTGGAAGTGCATTTTATGTCCCTGGGTATCAGTGAACACACACACACACACACACACAAAGAGTATTATGGATAATGGGACATTCGGGGGTTTTATCAGTAATGAAATGAAAATACATTTCATGGAAAAAAATACCCATGTATGGAACTCCTAACTCACTTTCATTCTGATATTTCACACACACTCTAAAGATGTAAAACTATTTGGATTTCTATACTCTTACCAATTTTTAATTCATTCGTCAGACTTTCTTTAGTAAGATTCAGTAGTTCCTTGCCATCAATGTTATTCATTTTGAAAAGCCCAACAAAGTCTGCTAAGTCTTGTGCACAAAGCCAGGCTGAAACATCATCCTCTGACCAGTCCTCAACAGACACCTTAGATTCATTTTCTTCAGTATTTCCTTTGGAAATGAAAGATAAGACAGTTAAAAAACCCTCAAACACACACACGCCCCCAGCCCCCAAACCAACAATGAAAAAACCCCAGTTCTAAGAACAATTGCAGTAATGAACGCTGATTTTTAAGTGTTCTCAGCACTATACATTCCACAGCATGTAATAAAAGAAATGCTTATTAGACATTGCTTCAGTGGGGAGCAATATTTTGGGTTTGTCTTCGATCTATCAATTTTCAAAATTTAGAGGAATTTAATCTCTCAGATGCCTACGCTTCTGTCAAATCTGAATTGAACTAGAACACAGAAAAGCATCAGCAGACACTGAAATCAAGTGTCACACCTCCTTAGAAAAGCAGGCCAAAGTCCAAACTTACTCTTGCGCTTTGAACAAAGATATATGTACCTTTGTTCCACATTTTTAGGTGCTGATATATTTTGTAACATTAATTGTCCTCGTTTGTTCACCTACACCAACTAGTAAGCTGTATTTCTTGTTGACAATTCTGCTTGCAATTCGCATATTTTCTGTTTAACTCATTGCCAATGATACTTGTCCAAAAAGTCTTTCAGTGCTCTGGGAATAGTATTCATCTCTTAAATGCTGTCCAGAGAGTAAGAAATAGTAAATAGCAGAAAAGAAGATACAGCAGCTTAATAAAATTAAAATACTTCTGTCTTTTCTTTAAAGAACAGAAACAGAATACCTCTGCAGGACATTAATATGATCAATTCAGATAAAAGATAAATAACGTGCACATAATCCTGAGGTTACAAACTAACTGCGTGTAAGAAAAAGTGGGGGGGTTGCATCTTCAGAAGGTGTTCAACAATACTGTGCTTTAAACTGAAAGAACAGATTACAAATAATTCACACACTAACCTGCACAGGGTTGCTTAAGGTCAAACTGCCATATGTTCACAGTTTTATCCATTGAACCCGTGGCAAGTAAGGGACTATGTGGTGCAAAAGCACAAGTTGTAACATATCTACAAATGAAAGTAAAAGTGTGAAAATTCACAAGAGAAGGATTTAATTGCTTTTATTTATTAACAGTAGAACAGAATAACCCTACTGAATTCTTACCTGGTATGCTGAGACAAAGTATGAAGGGTATTGCCAGTACTCTGTAAAATAATATTTGTGATTTTAAATCTTAAAGAATAAAAAGAATGTTCATTTATTTATATACTTTCCTTCAAAATAAGGAATAATTTTGCTTCTTGGAAGATGACAGAAGTTACCTTCAGAGAAGTTATACAACCTTGCCAAAGCTGACTATCAGCAGAGTCAGAAACACGACTTGATTTCCTGCTTGAAGCCCCCTACTCCATTCAGTGGAACACTGTTATCCATCAACAATCAGCCAGCATGGAACTGTTAGCATAACAATGCCAGAAGTACCACCTGAATTAATTACATCCTTATTGGCTGGTTGCTCATGTGGATAAAAACATTTCTTCTACAAATCTAGGATGAGAATAACCCAAAGTGAAGCGGTAACTGAAATTCAAACAGACTTCATGCTACAATCCATCGACTGGGCATATAATCCTGAGGTTATAAACTAACTGCGTGTAAGAAAAAGTGGAGGGGTTGCATCTTCAGGAGGTGTTCAACAATACTGTGCTTTAAACTGAAAGAACAGATTGCAAATAATTCACACACTAACCTGCACAGGGTTGCTTAAGGTCAAACTGCCATATGTTCACAGTTTTATCCATTGAACCCGTGGCAAGTAAGGGACTATGTGGTGCGAAAGCACAAGTTGTAACATCACACCTGTGGTTCTCCTAGTTTGCCACTAGATGCTACCAAAAAATAAACTCCTGATTGTCCGCATGGTTTTAACTTGTGATATGAAAGATTTTCCTTCTTATGAAAGATACTATTTCTTTGACAGGTACAGACAGATTGGAAAGATAAAGAGCAAAGTTATTCTGAATCACTAATTGATTGGTCAGGACTCCAGTTTTTTGAGCTGTCCATCATGAGGAAAGTGCCGTATTTTAGCTTGAAATCTCTCTCCCTCCCACAAAGGTTTATTGTCCTCACTTCTCCTCAACAGCTATAAAAGTTCTTGTCGTATCTGGTAAAAACCTAAGGGCACAAAAGCTGACAAATACTATTTAGAAATACTTATGCTGTCCTTTTCTGCACCTTTCAATTTTCTGGGGTTCCAGATAGAAATCTAGGGGAATTCTTACATACCTGTCTAAGCTTCAAGCTACTAAAATAATTGGACCAAAAATTGGGAAGGTATCAAATTAGTGATTTTAGTGAAAAACTTTAACCCCCACGGAAAAACTGCATCAGTATAAGAGTATGCACAGAGCAAGCTGGAGAGGGCTAAAATTTGTTCATCCTTCACTTTCAGCAAAATTATTATTATTTTTAATACTATAAAGTACTAAAGGTAAATACCACTTACAGGTGAACCATGAAGGATGTAATAACAGTATTACAGAAAATGCATAAACAACAAATGTCTTAAAGAAAAGACATCATATTTAACATAAAAATTTTCTTGAATTCTTTGTTGTGCTTCTGTTTTATGTGCACTTTATATATAATTAACTAAAGCATTTCTATGATCACCACTTCCCATTTTAAGTCAAAAGCTACAGTCCTTCTTGCTTTGGAAGTTAAGATAAATTTAGGATAACAAAAAATACTTCTACTTCAATATGAATATAACATGTAAGTATGGAATTCACTGAATAATACTCTACTGTAGAGAAATCAAATAACAAACCCCTCAAAGAAATGTAAATAAAAAGTGAGAAAGACTGATCAATTTTCAAGAGACATTCTTCCTCAAAATCCTGTCTGCACCCTCTGCCCACCAAATACACTGTATTTTGGGTTTATATAGTTCCTATTCTTTAATATTTGTTTACATTGATAACACACCGCAGAAGCAGTGCTGATATTTAAAGACAACAATCCAATGAATGATCTTGAACTATACTATACTTACAGTTTCATATATTATGACACACTTGTCCACAGACCTTTTTAAAAAAAAAACAACACATTGACATTAAAATCATGCAGAGAGGATAAAAGAAATTATCTTTAATTAAGAAGAGGAAGGAAAAAACCTTCCCCACAAACAAAATAAGAGCAAAAAGATTTCTTAACAGCACTTTATGAAAACCTTATATATCTAAATCTCCTCCACACATGCCCACCTTTAAACAACAACACTGATTAGCTGTACCTCCATCCAGCATGATGTAAAAAACTAGTTAAACGGAAAAACTCTGCACTTCCATGACAATTTCTGATGCACTGGATTTGCACAGTGCTTATGCAAACTGGCCCTCACTCCCACTGCTCCCCACTGTCTGTACTGTATCCACTTTATGTCTTTGCAAGCAGTATCTGCAAATCAGATGCACAGAATCTGGCTATCCATGATCTACTCTCAGCACCTCTATTTTTGAAACTTTTTCATTTGTAAAGCAAGCTAGAGGAATCATTGCAATGCAATAAATACATTAAATATTTCATGAAATACAAATGGCATAGTTATTTACCATGACAGGAGCGTTTCCTGAAAGACTTTATGGGATAGACATTTCACTTCTGACAATGTAAGTGAAAACAATAATCCATATATCTAACGGAAAATAAAATAACTCTAGATCACAAACATTTATAATGATCTTCAAATATTGAAGATGACTCCCTTAAAAAGAATATAAAGCAAAATGTCAAAGCAAGCTATTGTCTCCTGGGCTTTGCATAGTTTTAAATTTATTTGCTGGCTATTGTAGTCTTCTCTTTTTCCTTTGCAAGACATCAATTTTCCTGTTTCAGTTTAGAAAAATCTTTGTAAAAAAGACAACTGAAATTTAGAGTTGAATCATTTTATTTGTTATTTCAAGTTGCCACTTAGCTTAGAATTGATTAAGCACTTTTCATGAGAAGTGCAGAATAAAAGCATGCAGTCATTAATATTCATAAAAACATAAATTATTGCATCTACCTTATTTATAATTCCCTCTTTCAATAGCTTGATCCCTGAGGAAAGCCACTAGCAACCAGCTCCCGGTTTATCTTCATGCTGCGGATCACCAACAACCCCTGACAGCCCCATCATTTTTCCACACAACTTGCCGTCCGCTTATCTGATCTCTATCTGCTCAATTTGGCGCAAAGACTACACTGGGAGACCATGTCAAAAGCCTGGCTGACATTGCAGTGTCAAGCGCACATTGTCCTCCCCTTGCTCAGGCAGCCAGCCTTGCCATCACAGAAGGCAGGCAGGTTGGCCAGGCTGCGTTTGCCCGTGTTTAGCTCCTGCCGCTTTCCCCAGACACGTTGCTCCCGGTCTGCTAGAAGGATTTGCCCCATAACCTTCCCCGAGGCCGGAGTCAGGCTGCCTGCCTGTAGTTCCATGGGTCCTCTACCTTGCCTTTCTCGGAGGTAAGTGTAACGTTTGCATCCTTCCAGTCATCAGGAGTCTTCCCACCACCTCCACCCTCCTGGGTCTTTCAAACACAATACAGTGACCTTGCAATGACACTGGCAACTGCCTTATCACCCTCTAACAAGACTAATAATAATATTAGTCTCCAACTGATGGTTCATGATTAATTTGGGTCTTAACCATTATTCTGTACAGGGCTGACATCAAAAACACATGTCTACGTTTATCTCAATCATGCACTTTTTATGGAAAAAAGGCTTATGTTGCCATACTGCGGGTATGGATGAGTGAAGAAATTTTTAATTTCAACAAAATCTATCAAAGACAAAAACCTCAAGACATTTAACTTTCTAAAAAGTTGCTGAAAGTGTCTGAGAGAGAAGGAAATCCTAAATGGTGTCCCAAAGAGATGGTAAGATGGCAACATAAATTTGTATTTTTAATAGATGCTAGAGTATCCACATGAAAGACAACATAAATGCCCCAAAACCAGGAAATCATGAATCTCACTACAATACTCAAGAGAACAGAGCTTGCAACATACTAGATTTCAAACTCAATCACCCACGAGACACAGACCAATTGGAAAGACACCTCAGTAGTTCTGGAGGTCACAGAACTATTCCTTAATGACTGGAAATGTATTTTGAAATGTCCAACTCTTTTGAACTTTCTGTTTTACAGTGCTGTAGTGTGAACCCGGACAGCCATCTGCATGAAACTTGAACAAGTAAAAGATACTGCTTACCCTGAAACTAACATCTGTCCATCATAAGAAAATGCACAAGCCAGAACCGGGGCGGAATGTCCATTCAATGTGCATTTATATTTTAATTCAACACCTAAAAATACAAAAAGTAAATTATTACATGTGGACATATTTGACAAGGTATTAGAAGTGTAAAGCTGCACCAAAGATCTGACTCTGTGACATACTGTGCACAAAGAAGGGGATAAAAGATCACCGAGAACTTAACTTTAACATCTCTGACTTCCTTGCTTTGTAGTCTTAGCATGTCAACAGTGTTTTAGATAATTAAATGTGTATCTGTACACACAATATTGATCCTTACAGACTTCTACATAAGAGATTACAAAAAATTACCCACAGAAGATATTTTTGCCCATCTGCCTAGTCTCTACATAGCAATCACATATCTACACTGCGGTTTTAGCAGGAGTCAACACTGTTTTCATTTCTACAGCTCTTCCTCAAGAGCTAGGATGTACTGAAAGATGAAAGGAAACCTCTCCCTGGACTGGTAGATTAAGAGGTTTCAACTTATCAACCTGCTCAAAGGCCACAATAGAAATGTTACTCGTTTACCAAACATAAAAATGCTAATTAAAACCAAATGTTTATCATAACTGATGGAACTGGGGAAAACTTTTTGAAATCTTTACTTTTACAATTATTGATAAATAGATCACCAAATACAATCTACAGGGCCCAGTGTCCCAAAGTGCTGCATACATTAGCTGCTCTCTTGCTAAACAATTAAAAGAAAACTTTCAACTTGTGGCTAGTTTGGCTGTGAATCCATGACAGCAGTATAAATTTGATCTCAGATATAAACTGTCACTAAAGACTTAATACACTGGAATACAAAAAAAACCCCATCACTATACACACCTAAGAAATCTGCAACCAAAACAAGCCAGAGTTTGACCTGATTATCTTGACCACAAGAAGCCATCTGGAAATATCTGAATCCATGCTCACCATCTGATAAAAATTCAAAAAAAAAAAAAATTAATGGGAATGAGAAGCACTGAAAATAACAGCATATCAGCATTCTTACACCAGAATTTGATACATTTCCTTGATCCCAGTACTATTTTTAAAAAGTGTTAATAAAAATAATTGCAGAAATTCTGAAACCATTTAGAAGTAAGAAATAGGTATTACTGTTATATTGTTTCCTGAACAAGTAGATAAAGACCAGAACTGGGCTCATACTTTAAGTTTTCTTGATGGTAAATGTTTGATTCCTTTATTGACTGAGTGCAACAATACAGTTTTTTAACCTAAAATATACGGTTATAACCATATCTTCTACAGTTAAGTAGTACTCAAACTTAACCACATACGCATGTACAAAATTGAGGGTATCTGACGGGCTATTTTCATAATTTTAAATGTTCAGCTTTTCATTTTTATAAATGAACTGATGTTTCATGACTGCAGTCCAGCCAGTCACTTGAGAAATACTGCATTAAAGGTTAAATACAACAGTATTAGTTTTATAGCTTTCCCCTCTCTACTCAGTGGATATGAACATTTCTGAATTATCATGTTCCATTCTCAATGTGCTGTTTCAGCCCATTGTCGATTTTTTATTTTTTATTTTTAAATCCTGTGCCAAATTATTTCTGCTCTTCGACTCTGCTGAGCTGGCATACCAGCCTGACACAAGTCACTGTAACAATCCTTCAGTGGCATTACCTCTGCCAGTATCAAGTCTTAGAATTCCTACACGAAACACTAGGATTAAGGCGGGAAATCAGAAAATTGTAACAGATGTTTTAAGGGCTCATCTTTCCAGCTCTGGAAAATGTCAAAATATTTACTGTCAAATGTCTTACAAAATCACCCCAGATATTTTACCTTCACTTTTCCACCACATGAAGTATATTTTAATTTCACGTTATTTCACGTTATCACAATAAAATCCTAGTATACATAGACCTGTTTGTTCACACGAATATCAGAGGTAATATGACTGTGACAGATCTTCGGACTTACCTTAAATCTGTTAAACATTATAGCATCAAAGTGCATCATTTTTACAGTGTAAGATTTGGGTCTTGCAGAGAGAAGAGTAGCACACATCAGCTATCATGTTGTAAAAACACGCATCTTGGTAACCAAGAACACGTTACTTGGAAACTGGGTCTGGATGAGAATTCTATCATGATGCACAGACTTTGACACTATTTTACAAATTACCAACTTGTTAATGGGGTATTACAGTGTTGTACATGCAGAGCTCTTTGGGATAACTTGGAGGAGGACTACACTGCCTGAGGCTGAGGTCCACTAGAAAATTTCAGCAAGAGCTGCCAATTTCTTACCACTATCACTAGGTAACTTCACTGCTCTAGATCTGATGAGCTTCTATGCAACTGTGACTGAATCCACCTTATAGGTAGGAGAATCATCTGTTACAGAGTCTAAAGCACAAAGAAGGAACCAGAAACTCCGGTTCTAATTCTGCTGTGAATTAAGCAGGTAAAGAGAGTCTCAATCTAAAACCATCTTTAATTGTACTGGATAAGAACTACTTCTATGGATTTTGTAATGTGTTAAATCTGTCAATAATGCCAGAAGTTTCCTTGGTGATTAAGCATCAACACACAAAAAAGAAAAAAGTTGACTTTCAATAACATATGCTTTAAATAAAATTTAAAATGATCATAAATCAGCTAAAAAAGGCCACAGTATAGGAAATACTTGGTTTCTTGTCTATTTCTCTCTCTATCTTGGCAGAGGGCAGAAGGCTGAAGGGTCGGTAATGTACTTTTTAAAACCAAGAGAATACCCTCAACAGGAAATGGAGCGGTGGAAATTGCACTCTGATCTGTTTCAGCTTCAACATGTTGCTTTGCCCTCAGATGCAACTCTTAGTTCACAATGGAGTTTTTTGGGTAGTATTTTCACCAAGAAAGTTCTCGAGGTGTCATATTTAATGATTAATCTCCTTTCTATTGTGACAGATTAATTCAATGATGTCCCTACAGCTTTCAGTAGACACACATTTGAAGGATTTGCTATTGTCAGTCACTAATTCTCTGTATGGAAGCATACATGCTATTTCCTCAGCTTTCTCCTGCTTCTCTCCTGCTTTTTTTCCCTGCGTCTTTGCTTTCTTCCTGCTCTGTACCACCTTCTTAGACAAGGTGGTACACAGACGGCAGTGCTTATTGGTGTGTTTAGCACTGAAAGATACATGTGGCTGCTCAGTTATAACTTTTGGTACCTTTGAAAGAGCATCTTTTGTGTACTCTGAAAATAGAAGCCTACGTATCTTTGCAGAGACCATTCTGTCTCCACGGTAGATCTGGAAAGCACAGAAAGTATATCTACAACGTTGTTAAGACAAGTTACAGTATTACTTCCTAACTCTGACAATGAGGCTTCTGCGCAATTTCCCAACCTCCATCAAAAGCAGAAGACAATTTTCTAACTCTTTATTAAACACACATACACAACAAAAATTTATACAAATTAACCTTTCAGTTTTTCAGACTCCTATAAATATTTCACAATTTCCATTATTTGGTTGTTTGGCTATGACACTTTTCTGTACTGCAATTAACTTCTCCCAGGATATTTCAAATAGTTTTTGTTTCTGCAAATGTTTCTTCCCACTATACAAGCTATGTCAGCTTAGACATGCAACTCTTCCGTATCCCCACACAATTATACAAAAAGTTGGTTTTGACTGTGATAGTAGCTCCTCTGCCACTGTGTTTTGGACAGGGATCAAAGCATCGCTGATAACCCGGGGCTGTGTCAGCTCTCGCATGGCCCCAGGGCCATTTCTGCTCCTCACCCTGCCCCGAAGTGAGCAGGCTGGGGGGCACAAGGAGCTGGGAGGGGGTACAGCCGGGACAGCCAACCCCAGCTCAGCCCAGGGTTGTCCCACACTGCATGGCATCGTGCTCAGCACTAAAGGCTGGGGGAAGCAGGGAGGACGTTTGGAGTTAAGGCATTTGTCTTCCCAAGTAACCGTTAGGTGTGACGGCGCCCAGCTTTCCTGGTGATAGCTGAACATCTGCCTGCCGATGGGAGGCAGAGAGTGAACTCCTTGCTTTGTTTTGCCTATGTGTGCAGCTTTTCCTTTCTCTGTTACACTGCCTCTATCTTAAACCATGAGGTTTTGCCCTTCAATTCTCTCTCCATCCCACTGGGAGAGAGTGAGCAAGTGGCTGTGCTGCCCACCAGGGTTAAACCACAACAATAATTTTAAAAGCCTGTACACACAAATAGAAAGCTTTCCTTGACACAACTGGAAATTTCAATATGCAATTTTCAGTATACATGCTTTTGCACATAGAGTAATCTAGGTTCTAATTATTTTAGTTCCACAGAAAGCCTTACACATGTGAAATGAATAAAAACTGGACATAATATGCAATGCAGCCCTGAGAAAGGCCTACACTATGTATACCTTTTGTTTTTGATCTCCATATCCAAATACATACAAGAATATCAGATTTCATTTTCAAAATAAAAACTAAGTTCCTGCCTATCACAACTGTGAAGCAGCATTTAATGACAAAATTGAAATGCACCTTGTACAGTGAGGGCAGCTAAAACAGCTGTAAGATATCTGAACAATACCACATCTTAGCGGGACACATGAGATTCTGGGCTTACTGTCCCCCCCAGATTCCTCCAACTGAGAAAGTCGGGTGCAGGAGAACAGTCTACCTGTTCACACCCCACAGCTCAAGCATCGAGCTTACTAGGTTTACAGTTCTCTGCATTGCTTTAATCCAGTCCTGCTCCTTAGGGAACCAAAGTATCCAAAAGTGGGAATAGTAATCACGCACTGCATCTTCTAACACCCTTATTAGCCCCCTGAGATAGGTTTCACCTGCAGACACTGCCCAAATATTTTCCAAAATCCTGACAGGATAATTAGCTACTGAAAGCTATCATAGGCATGCTAATCACCTTATTTGTTGACCTAGTACATTCCTTGTCTTCAACCTGACCACAACTTTTACTTAAGAATATTCAGAATATTCTAAAACATCATCTCTTTCCAATGACATTTCTATCTTGAGTACTGATGACAAAAAGAATATGAAAACAAGAGCTAGAGAGAAAGAATATAACTCCTTTTTTTCCATGTTCCTCCCCTGATGAGCCAGGTAACTAACCAGAAATTGGCTGCGAAGAAATATCACAGCAGGTAACGCCAAGATCATGTGCTTTTTCATTATACAGGCATCTCATTTTATCATCCCAAATGGTTAAATCACCACACGATGATCCAGTGACAAAGAAATTTCCATTAGGAGAAAATGCACAAGCCACCGGAGAACCATCTTTAACATTCCCAGATCTGAAAAGCAAGAGTACACGGGATTTGAATTTAGAACAAGTAATGTTCTGAAGAAGTGATCTCCAAAATGCAATCTGATACAATAAGCCAAACTGTTCTGAGTTTTGCACTTTGAAACTTGGTAACAGAAGGGAGAGAAACTCACAGCACCTGTGGAAAGAGATGCAAGATAAGCACAGCTGCAGGAACCAGGACCTGCTCTTTGACTGCAGGAGGAAAAATGTGAGATGGCACCACAAGGTAATAATTTTAACTGACTGATAAAATAATTTTCAAACTAAAGACAATCTTATTAGATTTACCATTTGAATGGCACAATGCACTGTTAAAATTCTATGGCAGTATAAATTTTAAAAGTCAAAGATAAATACACAACTATCATACCACAGATTTAGATATACACAAACAGGAAAAAAGACTCCCGCAATTTCTCTTTTCTGTTTTTAAAGACAAAACAGAACACCTACTAACCAGTATGATAAGCTGTAGCTGTGTAGAATACTTTGCGATTTATGATATAGGGTTAATTTTGGACTACCCATACACAAGAGAAACAAATGTGAAAAAAAATGATTTCTATATTTTAACTAAGTCAGCCAATGTACTTTGTAAAACTGATCTTAAGAAAATTCCTAGCAGATATGGAAGTGTGGTCAATCCTCAGGAAGGAAGTAGGGTCAACCTAACATTCTTTGGGTTATCTGATAATAACTTAAAGTCAATTGAAAGTGTCTCACTCTTTTAACGGACACTAGATGCAGCCCAGCATGCATAGCTGAATCTTTAAGTGCAGGAAAAAAAACACAGCCATAAGCAACAGTCTTACAGCAAGAAATGTCAGTTGTATTTACTCTGACATTGTATTTTGTAGAACAGCTGCTCATTCTCTTTTGCTGATAGAGATTTTATTTCGTGCCAGAGGTGTCAAACTTAATGCCACAGAAGGCATGTCAATAAACTTCCCTGAGAGTCTCTCTAACCAGAACCTTCAAAAAAGCATTGACTCTCTTCATTTTATCATTAAGAATACTATCAAATACACTACAGTGCTTCCTGGGTTTATATGTACAATTCATTTTCCATAGTGCAGCTTTTAAAAATTTCCTTCTTTCACACAAAAAGCTGCAGATTCTGCTCTGAAAATAAAACAGTAAAATGAATAGCACTATATGTATTCAGAGTATGCATATAAGACTTTCAGGCCAGATTGCTGTAATTACCATCCATATATTTAGTCAAGTGACAATAATAGTGTAGTAAAATGCTTTTTTAGCATTGACACCATCAACTGTGGCAAAAGAAACAGAGGACCACAGACTGATATTAGATGGTTAAGTAAAATCCTCTGACGTAATTTTTAAGTGCCTTGATAATTTCTAAGTAACATTTATCTCAGCTTTAAGAAAATGGGACAGATGCACTTTTCTATCTGCAATTAAAAATGACAATAAAAAAAGTTCATCAGCTGAAAATACATATATACATACATCCCAAAATATGGACAACTAAAGTTAAGCTAACTACTGTTGGCGTGTTAACACTTTGAAACAAACTTTTAAAAGTGAAGCGAAGGGGACAGGATTGGAACGTTTAAGTTTTTTCTTGTTTCTTTACAATGGAAACACCAGAGTAGAATAACCTCTGCTTAGAACAACAATATAGTTTCTACATCATCACTATACATCCACCATTCAACTAGGAGGAAATTAAGGATGTAGGTCTAAAACATGCATCACTGCATATATTACTAACATATGCTTGTAAGAAATTACTTTCTAGTATTTCTGAGGTTTTCCCTGTCAGTAACAAGTATTCCAAATAAGAGGAACCTCCTCAGTAGTAATACCTCAAAACAGATATACTCAGAGACCTCACAGTACTAATGATTAAAATCCCCAATTTTTCTTAAAGATAAAACTAAGCAACAATATATAATCAATACTTCTCTATTCCCTGCAAGCTATGCAACCATTTCAGCGTTTTTGTATGCACTGAAGACAACAAGGTGGCAAAAATCGATTAGAATTCTGTTTATGGACAGGCTTCCAGATTTACACAATTTCAGATAACTCAATAATTCTTAAAAATGTTACAGTTCCTATCTAAATCACTGCTGTGGAAGGCAAAGGTAGAGAGGCCACAAAAGCAGAAACATGCTTGACAGAGCATTACCAAAACCAAACAAGTCTGGCTTCCAGAAGTGGCTGCTCCCTCATCCTGAGCGAAACATCTCATCAATTCTCTCTAATTCTTAACTTCTTTCCTAAATTTAGAGAGATGTTATGTAATTGCTGCCCTGAAACCTAAATAAAGTCTTGCCTAAGTACAGATTAAACAGCTGGCCTGAAGACTCTACTGAAATACAGAGATGTAGAAAAGGACTTGGAAGATCATGCTAAGGTTCATGCTTTTAACTGCACAACTAAAAATGCTCATCTGCTTTGTTTCAGATGCCTACTGGAAACCCATGTGAAATGTTGATTGTCATAATTAACTCACTCAGATCCAGTACTCCTTTCTGTCACTGTTCTGTCTTTAACTGTATGGTTTCAGGACATGTCAATAGTTTCCAAAGTCTTTGATTGCTAGATTACTATCAAGCTTCTAAGACCTTCCTGGACTCCAAATAGCCTTGTAATTAAATACTTAATTAAAAAACACTATGTATAATGCAATAAAGCACACAGCACAGTCAGGTTCCACTGTGTATTATGTATCTATAATAATAATAACTGTGTATAATAGTAATAACTATATAATAACTGTGTATTATGTATCATAGTTTGCTGACCCACTGTTTAGAAAACAGATGCATGCAGTATGCAATGCATCCTGACTTCATGTTACATCAACAAAAACACTTCCACAAAATTTAAAAAAAAAATCAGGATTTAGATGAAAGATAACTTAGTAAATTAAAGCTTCTTGAGTTTGCATTGTTTTACTTTAAAAAAAAACCAACAAAACCAAGACTCAGCAGTTCCCCCTCTCCTATCTTTTGGTCTTCTAAATCCTATTCCCGTTTCTTCGTGGTATGAATCAGTGATGTAGGTCTGCAAGTCTTTCACACAGTACAGCATGCTACTCAAACCATATCCTTCTTATTGTAAACGAGGTTGTCAAAAAAAATATTTGGCACTCACCTGTACAGTTTCAATGACTGCATGTTCCAAAGAACTACACTTCCATCCGCTGCCCCTGACACTAGATACGTGGACTCAGGAGAAAACCGGCAGACTCTAACAGGACTGCTGCTGGGCTGCTCTAGCACTGCCAGCATCCGACCGTCACGAGTGTCCCAAACCATGGTACTGCCGTCTGTTGAACATGAAGCTAAAACTTGTCCTGATGGAGAGAAGCAGCAGCAGTGGACAGCGTACGTATGACCTTTTAAAGGCGAGTACGGAAGCTCAGTAAAGTTGTTTAAAGAATAAACACGAATTGTTTTGTCCAAGGAACAAGTAGCCAAGCATGACGATGAGAAGGCACAGTAGTTGACATCATCACTATGATCTGCTAAAGTGTGAATTAATGTCGCCATTTTATCAACTTTCAACAAAAATATCTGAAAAAAAGTTTAACAGTTAGACTTCTCTCTCCTATTTCATAAATGAGACATACCACCTTAACAAGATATGTTCCCCAGGACGAAATAATAAATTTATTTGCAGAGGCAGATTTTTCATCTAAGCATTGTTTTAGCTTAAATCAGAGATTAATCACAGCAATGAGATGAAGGGTTTATGACTTGGTTAGCATTAACAGATCTAAACTTTTAATGTCAACTTGCCATTTTCCAATAAAACATGCAAGATTACATAGTAGCTACTTGGTCCTACAGCAGTGGCAAAGAAAGTTATTCTACTTACTTGATTTATGCTAAGAAGTCTGCTGTTCAAATTTGCTATTATTTACATCTATGCTAGACACAATGGAGTAAATGAGCACTGTAGAAGACAGTCAAAACAGTAACTAGGGTTGCACCAGGAATATAATCATGGAATGGTTTGGGTTCAAGGCACCTTTAGAGATCATCTGATTCCAAACATCCTGCCATGGGCTGGGACTCCTTCCACTAGATCAGGCTGCTCAAAGCCCCCTCCAACACTTCCAGGGACGGCACATCCAGAGCTTCTCTGTTCCAGTGTCTCACCACCCTCATAGTAAAGAATTTTTCCTCACACCCAATCTAGATCTCCCCTCTTTCAGTTTAAAATTGTTGCCCCTTGTCCTGTCACTAAAGGCCCTGGTAAAAAGTCTTTCACTGTCTTTCTTGTAATCCCCCCTTTACACACTGAAAGGCCGCAATCAGGTCTCCCCACAGCCTTCTCTTCCCCAGACTGAACAGCCTCAGTTCTCCCAGCCTTTCCTCCAGCCCTCGGATCGTTGCTGGGGCCTCCTCTGGCCCCGCTCCCACAGCTCCAGGTCTGTCCTGTGCTCAGGGCTCCAGAGCTGGACGCAGGACTCCCGGGGGGGTCTCAGCAGAGCGGGGCAGAGGGGCAGAATCCCCTCCCTCACCCTGTGCCCATGCTGCTGGGGACGCAGCCCATGATACAACTGGCTTTCCAGGCTGCAGGCACACATTGCCGTCATACCTAATTTTTCATCTATCAGTATTCCCAAGTCCTTCTTCACAGGGCTGATCTCCATCCATTCATCCCCCATTCTGTACTAGTAGTGGGGATCGCCCCGACCCAGGTGCAGGACCTTGCACTTGGCCTTTCTGAACTTCCTGAGTTGTCCCACTCCTCGAGCCTGTCCAGGTCCATCTGGATGGCATCTCTGGCCTCGAGCAAACTGACTGCACCACTCAGCTTGGTGTCATCTGTGAGCTTGCCGAGGTGCACTCAGTGCCACTACCTGTGTCATTAATAAAGCTACTGAGCAGTGTACCAGTCCTAACACAGATCCCTGAGGGACACCCCTTGTTGCTGATCTCCATCTGGACATTGAGTTATTGACTGCAACTCCTTGGACATGGCCAGCCAGCCAACTCCTTGTCCTTGTAACAGTGCATCCACCAAACCCATCTCTCTGATTTGGAGACAAGGATGTTGTGTGGGACCATGTTAAAGGCCTTACAGAAGTCCAGGCATATGACATCCGTAGTTCTTCCCTTGTCCACCAACGCAATTACTCCACTGCAGAAGGCCACCAACTTAGTATACCAATTACTAGTATATACAAATTACTAGATTATTATAGCAACACTTTTTTTTCACATGATCTAAATGAAAAAAGCCTGTTAAGTTCTCCTTCTGATCTAAGCTGAAAGTCACAAGGCATCTTTGTATTTGCTGTCAAACCATTCTCTCTGTAACTGAAAGCCTCACATATCCATTTCCAAGCCATGCACATCAAGAAAGTTTTTTGTGAAAGTGTGGAATTAGCAGAAGCATGTCTCATCACACCTATAAGCCTGAGCCCAGGAATGAAAGAGATTGCTAAATCTCCAGCTGGGAGCAAGCCACAAATATATGCTAGGACTGAAATACAAATCACAGAAAGTCCCATTTAGTCTTTGCTTCCAAAGACTAGCAGCTATTTCGAACTACTGGCTATGGGAAGCAAGCAAGAACAAAGAAAAAAAGCTAACCAGAGGTGTGGATGTGACAACTACTGATTTCCTGGAAAGGGCCACTGCCTCTTCCATTCTATTATCTTCCCTACTCTTGTGACACCAAGTTACTATCTGTATCACCACAGGCCAGGCTGTACTCCTTCTTCCTGGAGAGATCTGGTTAGGCAACTAAGCATGGGACCCCCATCAGAGGGAGGAAAAAGCGATTTATTTCCCCACCTCTACAATCTCCAAATATTAAAAAGAACATTTACATCCTCTCTCAGCAATATAAGCCTCTGCTTATACAGCAACCAATGCAAAATGGCAGGCTTTGGAGTTGGAGCGCCTCACTGGAAGACAAGAGGGCTGGTCTAGGGAACAGCGACAGAGCCACAGCTGCTTTACTAGAACTTGACAAGACTGTTGCTCTGGTCCTCTCCAAAGCTCCAGCCCTTCTCTTTCTTCTTAGTGGTAACACCTGAAAGAGGAAATAAGGAGTATTTATTTTTACGCACAGGGAGAAGCAAGGATGCAGACAGATACAGAGAGCAGCAGCAGAGAGACACTTACAGAGATGGGAATCTAAACTACTGAGCAGTGGGCAGGTGGGAACAGAGCTGGTCAGAGTACTACAGAAGAATTATAAAAAATAAAAACATGGTGACAGAGAACATTAACTGACAGCTGGAAAATTTTCAGTTACATGTGAGCACAGTGCCTTCCTTGTACTACCAAGAAGCTCTATCATTTTTATTTTCTGTATTCTGTAACATTTGCACACTACAGTGCACAGAGGATGCAACTCAGATGAGGCCCCGTTGTTTTGAACATAATACAGAACAAAGGTAAGTTGTGTACTAACAAACCTAAAAGGTTACCTAAAAAAAAAAAAGTGGAGATACCAAAAGCAGAATAACTGAGTACAGAATCAAGGGTTGCCTGTTCAGAATATTTTATAGTAAGACATAAACATTAGGAGACTGCTACAGAAGGAAAGATACCATTCACTCTTCATTCGCCTTAGCCCATTATTATGAGACATGTCCTCAACTATCCTCTGCTCTAACAGAAACCAATTAGTATGGCACAGACCCAAGAGCGATGCTTCAGCTATAAGAGCATACAAAAAGTAATCTTACACTTTTATATAAACACTTTCAGCAACTATAACCACGTGAAATCAGCATTCCTTCTCTTCCCACTTACACCTCCACAAAAGCATGTTTGCATGTCATCACTGACCACCCCAAAATTAATCATCAGGAAGCAAGCAGCATCAAAAAGATTCCTGGGAATTATTCTAATTCGCAGCTTGCTAGAACATGTTCCAATGAATTATACCCTGCAGTTTTCAGATTCAACAGGTGATATGCTCCTTTTAAAAACACAGCATTTATAGCACTTGTTATAGTACAATTCAATAGACAATCATATATATTCTTTAGAATAAAACCAGATTAAACAATAAATTCGTATCTGCAGGTCTAACATTGACAAGCACTAAGATTTGATGACCAGAGTCCAAAATAAATTTTACTTTCCACTCCCAAATACCTTATTCAAATTCAAACTTCTGTTACCTCTCACAGTTAGGCAGCAACATTAGCGATGGCAAAACATCAGAGTAATACCAACAACAGGCTTGTGTTGCCAATCAGACCTTTGACCTGACTTTCATGTAAATCAAACATCGCATACCAAGTAACGCATTTAAGTCAAAGTCAAAATGTGACTATTAAGAGGGCGATCAGAATCTGAATCTCTCCAGAAATTGCATTTGCTGCTACATCCTGATCCAGTTGAAGATGTCCCTGCTCATTGCAGCAGGGCTGAACTAGACAACCTTTAGAGGTCCCTTCCAACCCAAACCATTCTATAACTATTCTACTCTACATAAAACAAGAAAGTAAAAGATGAACACTATGCACATCCTTGCAGTACTTCAGACTGCTGGGACCAGTTTAGATCTCAGCATCAGACAAGCGATTTACACTACTGAGGTCCAGGAAAGCCCCTGTAAGACACACTCCAACCAGTTCCTCCCCACGCTGCAGACCACAGTCAAGCTTCCCAAGAATAAGCAAGCACCGACCCAAAGGAAGTGCCTACAACTCTTGAAAGTTGTTTATCCTGAACAAAAACAGCAATGCTATTTACAGTGTGCTAATTTATCTAAAACAGCATACTATTATTTAAGTGCTTCATTCCGAACAGTAATTTCAGAGCCGAGGCAACCACAAACAGGTGTGGTTTTACATGTATATATACACGCACACATTTAGTTTTACATATATCTACACACGTGTTCATATGTATGTGGATATATAAATATGTATAAATATATAACTGTACGCATACAGGCACATGTATATGTGTATACATATAGACACAAAGGTCCATACAAGGGCAAAATAACTTCCTTTTGGGCAGTGTATGGCATGCCAATTCAGTTAAAGATCAGATCTTTAAATCCTCAGTATTTTAGGTTCAGGATTCTCCCAGTTTTATTACTATTGTCTTTAAAACCATTAAATGGATTAACTAGTGCTAACGACATCTCTTAACTGTAGAGAGAAGGCCAACGTACTTCCTTCAGCTATGAGAAGCTGGAGGCAGACAAAGTCGGACGTCTGGAAAGATGAGGCAGAAAAGGGCACCTCAGCCTCCCCGTTACGAGATTTTCAGGAACTCGCTGCAAAAAGAGCCGACCTAGGAACGAGAGGTTTCGGTGTCAACAGTTCAAACTCGCAGAGGGGAGCAGCGCGAGCCGGGAGCGCGCCACCGGAGAGACCCTCAGCGCTGCAAAGCCGCCTCCTCCCGCGGCCGCGGCTCCCGCCCACCCGGCAGCCGCCAGCAGCGTCTCACGGAGAAAGCTCCCGCAATCCCAGGCGCAGCTGACAACCGCTCTGCCGCTATCGCCGCCCGCACTCGACCACCACACTGAGGCGCGGTAAAGGAAGCGGCTGAGGCAGCCGGCCGGTACCTCACCGAACGCTAATGGCGGCTTTCAGGCGAACGCTGGGGAAGGGCCCTGCCCAGCTGCCCGGAAGGCCGCCGCGGCCCTTCCGCAACGGCGGCGGCACGTCGCGCCCGCCACCCGGCGCTGAGGGACACCGGCTGGCCGCCCTGCGGGGCGCCACTTCGCCATCGGGCATGCGCACGGCCGCGCCACTGCCCCGGGCTGCCCGGCCCTGGCCCCAGCGCGGCACGGCGCCCCGCCCTTAAGC
>Ga0065711_1028957_pt1 | contig 38329 bp, 19 predicted proteins | sample Hoacrofraction12_FD_59098 | JGI IMG/M metagenome (GOLD analysis project Ga0065711, IMG submission 59098) | Hoatzin crop microbial communities from Cojedes, Venezuela - Epithelial fraction 12 v2 (version 2) | ecosystem: Host-associated > Birds > Digestive system > Esophagus > Crop | place...
CCCCCCTGCCGAAGCAGGGTCACCTACAGCAGGCTGCACAGGACCTTGTCCAGGCGGGTCTTGAATATCTCCAGAGAAGGAGACTCCACAACCTCCCTGGGCAGCCTGTTCCAGGGCTCTTACGTATCTTAACGGAAAGAAAATCGAAGATCCCACAGATTCTTTTATCATTGATAGGGCTCATTAGACCTAAATCTGTACCTACAACTTCCTCTTAAGAATACTAAATGTTGCTGTCCATGGAGAATTAATGCAGAATAGCCTCTATTGCTAATTGCATCATGAGTATTGAGCCACTCTTTCTTCTGCCTCTTTAGGTTAATAAAAACAGATGATGGCACCTGGTGGAGGGGGTGGTTCTCTTCCCTGAGATCCTTGGCAAATTTGGATTTCTGCTGCTTCTAGGGAAGTTTCAGCAGGGAGGAAAAAGCCTTGCCAGAAGAATGGGGATGTAATTCGAATCCTTACAGGCCCCAGTTAGAGATGATAAAGCAAAAACAGGTGGTGTACAAGATGATAACAGAAGTAGTTGTCCTTACCAGTGTATAATTTTGTTAAACTAATGTATCAAATGCTCTCACAAGGGAATGAGTTAAGATTTTATGTGAATTTATAAAAGGAGGAGAAGAATCGACATACACCATGGAAGAGGGAAATAAAAATTGGTCAGAACACTTGAGTAGGTAGATCCTCCTTCAGGAGTGGTTAATTTTATCAAGGATTCTTCATCTTTCTCAACTGCCTGGCAGAGATCTAGCAGGAGAATAGGATATCAGTGCGAAGGGGTGGGAGATAGCAGCACCTGTTTCAGGAGGCCAGGTGCATCCAAATGTGGTTTTCCTGTGCTTGTACCAGTGGCAGCAGCCACAGCTGCTAGTGGCTGGGGGTAATTATGCTATCATAAGCAGCTGCAGCTTTTGGGACTGGGCCAGGTAGCACACCTGGTAATACCAGAGCATAGGTTCATCTCTCAGCAACCTACACCTGTGCCATCACAGGTGTAAATATAATTTAAAAAAGCAAAATTAAGTCAAAGCCACAAACACTAATTTTAACAGATGCAAGTTCATGGATTCCTTGCAGCACTTCACCTTCAGAATGTTCTACAGTTTGCCTACTGCAGGCTAAGGATACGCATATACACCTGTTCTATCAGTCTACAATTTCTTGCACCCTTTGTTTTCTGCAATGAGCCTACATAGTTTATATAATCAAAACAGCAGAAATAAATACATCTCATAAGCTGAAATATAAGGGTGATAAGGGTAGGTATAGAATGTACAAAACAGACAAACATGCATCTTTCAAACTGAAGTTACTTTTAAAGAAATCAGAAGAAATCATTTGTGGAAAGAAAAGTGCAGGGAGAAAAGGCAGATGTCCAAGCGCTTCCTCTTAGACAAGACCATGGTATTATAAATCTACCTGGACTCTGATTTTTAAAGAAGAGGGAATGTTCTTAATCTCAGTCTTTCAACTTGTGCCTGAAGAATTTCAAACTCTTCCTGTTCCTTGACAAGACCCCGTAGGTGTTTCTGCTTCAAAATCTCTCGGTAACGCTGCTTTGCAATCTTTTCAGAAACACGCTGTGTGTCTGGATAACACAAAATACAAGGGTTAGCCTGTACTTGTAGGGGATGCATAGTCTATATTTGGACCTGTCCTGGGGTTATTCCAAGTTCAAAACAGGCAAACATTTTTAAAAAGGCTCACCGTTGGCTTTAAGAGTCTTTATAGTACTGAATAAAGCAAAAAATTTCAATAAGGCATTGGGCATGCTTCCTTGAGTGTCTAGCAAGTACCCACTGTTTTGAAAATCTGTAACTGTTTTACTAGTGGAGAGGTCTCTACAGTTTTCCCAACAGTGACTACCATTCTCAGCTTCACGTTACTTTCTCAGTTCCCTTGAATGTGTGTGAAGAAGTGGGTTGAACAGTTCTGACAAAGAATGAAAGCATGTTGCCTAATGAAGGTATTAATGACTATAATACTTTGTCTTAAATAGTTTCAGCAATTCAGTCAATTAACTTTGGTTACAAGAGCAACAATCCCTAGGTATGCTCTTAAGTAAACAATGTTAAATTGCTGTGGTAGGAAGGGCACTGCTAATTGCCCACATACAGCGCTAAGCAGGCACTCCTTGCCCCTTAGCTGATGCTGGTGGAGAACAGGACCATCTAGCCTTTAAAGATATTTTCTGAATGTTTTTTGCTTGTGACTTAAAGTGCATTACTATGACTCACCAGCTCCCTCAAAGATATGCCTCCTCTCTGAAATGCAGACAAGCATTTCTTTCAGCTCCAGGCAGAGCTCGTAGTTTGCTTGCTCTTTTAAGCTGATGCACTTCTCCAGCTCTTTAATTCTTTTCCGACAGTTCTTCACGTTCTTCTTGTGCAGCTGTCCATTTCCAAATGAATGAATCAAATATAAGAGATAATACAAAAGCTGTTCAGACAAACTTTTGGTGGAAACCTATAATCTTAAGCACTGCATTGTAGCTCAATAAACTGTACTGTATTTTGACTTGACTAGTAGCACATTGCAGCTTTACTTCGTGCAGTGTCTTTCACACACACTGTATTCCAGTATGCTTTATTATGAGGTTCTAATGTAAGTAGCAGACAAGGAGGTATGGGTCAGGGAGATAGATACATTAAAGATAACACTTGAAAGGCAAAGGGAGGAAAGGAAGTCAAAGGAATCGGTGAGTTGAGAACACTCTCTTGGCTGCTAGGAGCTGCTGAAGTAAGGGTTGTTGTGCTGAAGCTGTCAGATGGGCGGTAAAGGGACAAGGTAAATATTAAAGCTTGAAGAGGAAGAGGAGGCTGATGCTAGCTAGAGCAGCCTGGATAAAATCCAGTGAAATCACTTAAAAACAAGGGTAATTGTAATTTGAATGTTGAAGTAGATGATGGAGCCAGCAAATCAGATTGTTGTGTCTGTGTTATTTTGAATATAGGGGGGGAGTGATATTATGAACAGGCTGGTGCTCCTGGAGAGAAACTTTTAGCAGTGAAGACTGGAAGAATGCTTAATTAGAAATGGAAGAGTGACTTTTATAGGGAATGCTGTGTAAGAAGTGATAAGCAGATCTGCATTCAGATGTTCAGGAAGGAAAGCATTTAATTCCAGTAACCGAACAAGTAGCTTTCTCTCCATAGGGTTGATCTATGCAGCAGTCAATGTATGATGACTGCTTCCAAAGACTTTAGAGAACTGCTTCTGTAGAGAGCTCAGCACAAGTTGAAGAAACCATTGAAAGCCAGATGAATAAATACATGGATATATATATTCATCCACGTGTTACGGCTATGCTCCAACAGTCCTTGAGTTAGCTGAAGAGTTAGTATGCCTACATCACTTGCAGTTATTCCTTACAAACACCTCTTGCTAATGAAGGCGAGGAGTTGCACTTAAACTAAGAATGTATCTCTCAAATGTAGTGGTTCACTTAGGATTTACCTTATCCATGATGCTAAGAGTCTGCTCCATCACTGAAATGCGGTGGGTGACGCGGCTATCGTAGTTCAGCACAGTTAGGAACTGAAGAATTAAAAACAGAAAGAAACCATCTTATTAAGACTGTTTCTTCTCAACAATTCCACACTGCTGTAAAGACAATCATACTATGTGAAACTCAAAAAACTAGAATCCTGCACACTGGAAAGGCTTACTAATGATCATAAATGGCCATTGTAAGATATTCTTGGATGCTCTGTGAATACTAGACTGCACAGCTGTTAAAAAGTTATCTATTCTGTGTTAATGGAAACAAAGACCACACAAATTTGTTGCGAGGTTGTCAAAAAACCCAAGGTACACTTTTGCTTATAAGGTAGTCTAAGGTAACACAATTGGAGGCCAAAGTGCTATAGTCTGTCTTTAGGCCAGAAAATCACAGAATCACAGAATGGTAGGGGTTGGAAGTGACCTCTGTGGGTCATCTAGTCCAACCCCCCTGCCGAAGCAAAAGAAAGTGATTATTTTCTGTCAAGTGGCTTCCTAGTAATTCTTAATTCTTTTATAGTCCTTATATCTGTATAGTAATTCAGGTTTCAGGGAACTTAAAGATTTTTTCTTGGGCACACTGCTACTAAAATATCTCTTTATCAAATGACAACTGGTAAAACAGGCTGTATGACCCATAATGGGCAGTAGACGAGTTTCTGTAGATGTAGATTCACCCTTCCAGAGTACTGTCTCACCAAAGCGACAGGTAAAACTTTGTGGACTGCTCTAGTTAGAAGAGGAGAAACAGGAAAGACCCAGCAGGCTCCTTGCCTACAGCACCAAACTGCTTTCACTCATTCCATGTGCTTTCAGGTCCTTGCCCACATGCATTTATCTAAGCCATCTTTCTTTCTGTTCCTATTGTTGGGGTCTCTGTTGCTTTGTCTTTCCAACTAACCCCACATTTCTACTCAAAAAGTGAAGTCAAGCCCCTCAGAGCATTCAAATTCTGATTAAGCTGGTATACACCTTTGCTATGTGCAAGTCTAACTCTCTGAAGGGCAATAGTTCTGCTCACCAGTTTAAATGAAGTTTGAGCTAACGGCAACAATCTGGTGATAAATTTTGCTACAAGAACTTCTCAGTATGTTGTCACATCACATCTTTGAAAAGGTGTTTTGGGGGTGTTAGTTACAGAAGATCCTTGGCCGTGATTCAGAAGTGAACAAGCAGTTTGGAGAGCAGCAAAACAATGAAGCCTGAGCAAAACACATTTTGGATTTTCTTTTAATCTTTTGACTGAATTGCAATATCCTTACCTGTTCTCCAACATTTTTAATTTTCTCTGTGCTTTGTAACTCTCCCCACGGCAACATCTCTAGCCTACCCATCCTCCAACATCCCTTACGCCCCTCACCTCATCATCACAAAACCATCAAGGAATGCGCAATCTTTGTATACTAAGCAGAAGTTACGGTATTTCTGTGAGATATCAGAGGGGGGCACCTCAGCTCTTTCACTTAAAAGGAAGTTACAGTGCTTTATTTAAAAGATCTGTTCCTTGTGGCTGCAAAATCCTGATTCCTTACTCTGAGTGCCAATTTTGAAACGCTAAGAGTTAACGCCAATTTTGCCTTTGTTTACACCTTAACATCCCAAACAACTTCATCACTGATCAATCTCAAGAGTAGAACTTCTGTTTGAAAGCTGAACTGTTGACTTATTAGGTATCAGGTTTCTCCATAGTAGTAAGAGACTTAAGAGGTATAAACAATCTTGCAGGTATAGGCAGCAAAATTTTCTGCCGTCAAAATATAAATTAGAGAAAGTAACTCACTAGCTGACGATCTTTTGAAATAGGTAATGTTACAATATCCCGAGCCTTCTGTTTCAGATCTTCTATCTGCATTCTCATCTTCTTGTGTTCCCATTCCAGCTGAAGTATCCCTTTAGAGAATTCTTTACATTCCACCATGCTAGCAATTTTTTTTTCTCCCTGAGCCTGAAAAAAGAGATTAATCTTCATTAACACACAGATTATGGAATAATTATTTGCAACAAGATGGGCAAGCTTCCAAAGTTACAATGTTAGTAAGGAAAACATGCTATACTGCATTCTGTTTCCAGACTTTGCTCCATATGGTTGCCTTTTGTGGAATTTTGTTCCCTTTTACGCTCTGTGTCACAGCCTTAGTTCATAGAAGGAGATGAAAATTACAGCTAACCTCGCTCTCCATCTTTCTATCTTTTATAAGAATGCAAAGGCTTTTTAAGTCTACAGAATACAAACTTCCTCTGTATCGGGTATTCTCCAGTTGTTACTGAAGGCTTTGTGCAGTAGCAGTAACAAGCAATTTTTGTACAGCTAGAATGCCCAAGAACATTTAATGAGAGTATGAAGAACTGTTTTAAGTAGGATCACCAATTTTACCTTATATTAAAAAAGTGTAATAATTTTTAAAATCTTAGTGTAAGCTACTGTTCAAATGCTTCTTAACTACAAGTTTGCCTTCAGGGAATTTTCAGACTGGTGCCCAGGACATTAGCATTTTCTATTTACAGCGTGTGTGTAAGTGATGGTGTCTAAAAACTGTTGCCATTTCATTGATCTGAATTGTATTGATCAAACATCAAGAAATCAGTCTGTATTGCAATCTTTACATCATGATAAGACACATTACAGAATTCTTAATAGCTTCTAGACTACAATTGAGCCTACTGGTGTGTAGTAATGAATTGAAACTAGTTGTCAAACTGGAGAAAAAGCAGAGCCCCTGAAGGACAATACAATTATTTAAAAAGCTTAAATTTCCTTCAGATAATGTAAATTACCATGATAGAGCAATTCAGTTCTTCAATAACATTCTTCTTAATTAGAATGGCATCAGTGTAGTCTGGGATCTCAGTACTTTCTAATTCCACTTGTCCTTGTTTTAGCAAAAACTGGACAGTCAAATTCAACTGAAGTTTCGTCTTTCCCTCCTGTAGCCTAAAACGGCAGAAAACAAAAACAATGTTTAGTGATTTCAACAGGATTATATAAATCCTCCCACGATTCTCAAAATGTTTGTATTTATTGCTGGTAAGTGGTACGTTCATGTAGAGGTCACTCTTTGACAGCCTGTCTTCTATTTGCACCCAAAGTGACTAAAGAATTTGCAACTTATTTCCATATATGAAGTTTTCAACCATGGGATTCAGTTAACATACTCTAGCAGATGGTCTGACAGAAAGTGTCCTTACTGAACAGAAATCGTAACAACAATTGAAAAGCAAATGGAAAAGACTCCCAGCCAGCACCCATTTTCTCGTATAATTTATCCTGGGGTTTGTTCCTGAATGACGATGAATGTGAAAATTATGTCACATATATGAAAAAATGAAATATTGCAGGTTCAAGCAGCTCAGTGATATCAGATGTCACGTGACTGAGCACCATCTTGTAATTCGGAGTGATCACTGTATTTTAGGTCTACATGAGCAAAATTTAACTGAGCTAGCTAGATCATACATGGCCTTGAAGGCTTTGGGGGATTGACTGCATGATGCAGCTTTTGGGTCAGTCAGTTTGCATTGAAAACCATGCTGTCATCCTTACTGATGTTGTTACTTTAGATGGTAGATTAAGACTGGTTTGGCCTGCTCACGGGTGCTGCAATAACACCTAATTTCAGAAATGTCGTAGGTTTCTTAGATGAATCCTAGATAAAAAAGTGTTGAAGAACACAGCTGTGTAATTCTGTATGCAACTTTCGGTTCTGTGTTGGGGGACTATTAAAATGTAGCTGAACATAGGAAAAGAAACAAAATTACCAAGTGAGTTCTTGGAAAATGTCTTCTATTTCTGACTTAATCCTCTCATTGTCATCTATTCTTCTCTGGAGAAAGGCCTGCATCTCTGCCAGTGTTAGGGCTTTCCATTTCACCTAAGCAAGCAATATAATGACATTCGGAATTTATTCAACTTTGTCAGTATGTCAGGGCAAGCCTCTTCAAGAACAGAGAAGACAAGTTCTTAAGAAGACATATGTATGTATAAATATGCAGCCTGGTATCTTGAGAATCCCAATAGAGCACATGAGACATACAGGTTATAGTCCCTATACTCTGCTCAGAAAATAATTTATTCATTAATGCATAGTTTATTCACTTGAAGGGAAATCACATTTCCTTCTCGCTTGGTCAAAGGTCATTTATCTCTGGATAATTCAGATTTATACCTTTGTGCTTTTAAACTGAACGAATAGCTTGCTAGAACTTTCCAGCAACACCCTTTGTTAAGAATTGCTCTTGATGTTCTAGAAAAATAAGGGAATGCATTGGTGCAAATGTAGAATGCTAATAGGAGAGAACAACTCCAACAGATGATGAAAATCAAATACTATAACAGTATTTTCATATGGATAGAGAAAAGGATTTTTTTTTTAAATGAAATTATATCAAGGTCACAAGCATTCAGATCAAATCCGTCCACAATTATATGCTATTTTTTCCTCTGAAGGAGAACTAGGGCTGGTTTCCCTTGATGACATTTCTATTGTTCTGAACTTAATGTGGCCAGAAGCAACTTTGAAACTCAAATGCAGCTTATGTATGCTGCGTTGTCATTTCACCACTAGCTTAACCCTATACTTGAACTCCATAGAAGTTTAAGACCTGAAAATATCAAGTAGTATAATGGCAAAATAAAGAATTTTACATACCAGCTCCTCACTCTCCATTTTATTTCGTCTAGCTAGACAAAAGTGTTCCCATATAGATGGGTCTAAACCATTAGGCATGTGCTCAGGACTATCCAGTTCATCCATGGCTTTCATTAAAAGGGTAAGTGTATTTTTGTAATCTTCATCTGAGCTTGAACAATCCCCATAGGGGTTAGTGGTGTCACGGAGAAATTCTGTCGTTGGGGTCCTAGTGCACATACACAGTACACATAGTATTTACTTTTTATTTTCTCTTGCATAAAAGCAGCTCACAAAAAACTTTGAACATTTTATAATCTCAATCTCTGGCAAAAAGCAAATAGGTAAGACTGCATCTTACAAAATATAAGAATATATGTATTTGAGAACTGATTATTTGAATTGCATTTAAAATACATTTCCTTATTCACCTTACACAATGCAAGTACTTAAATCAGCAATCCTTTGTATGATAGGAAATCAACCATTGTTAATTATCCAATAAAAGGCAGGCAGTCTACTGATTATCAAAATAATTTAGACATATCATTCTCATTCTTGACACACAAGAAATATTAGTACTTGAACAGATGGAATCAAAGGGTATCTTACTTTGGTCGATGTTTGTAAAGTTGGAAAAGTTCATCAAGGAGATTGGCAGGTACGTCAGCAAACTCCTTTGTAAAACCACATTCCAGATTCTAGGTGGAAAACAGAAAGTTTCCTTGTCACCACAATGCTATTTAAAAACAAAAAATGCATCAACCTGCCCATATCTTAGGAATACAGAATATGGTGCTCTCCCAAGCATCACGGCAATCTAGACTATTTAACAAATTCTTCTAGGCTCATACTCTTCTTTACTGCTTAATTTCAGTGATCAGCAAGTTGACAGAACTCATCCCATGCTTACAATGAAGTATGTTCTTCTCATTATCAAGAAACAGCATTAACTTTAATTTCTGAATCTCCTTGTGGTTTTCAAGAGTCTCACCTTCTCTTCAGCTATTGCATTTTCACAGGTGTCTATGTAAGCTTCAATTTTATTTTTTGTTATCTGGATTGTTCTTGCAGTCTTGACCTACAGCAAACCCAAAAGATTCCAGGAATGAAACTCAGCCAGCAGTAGCACCGAATGGCCATTCATATACACTGATGAAACCGCCACTTTCTTATTTGTAGAGAAAACCTTGTGAGCTATTTTTACTAATGTATTGTACATAGTTATTTATAATGTATGTCACCTGTACAACTTGAAAAAAATCAGTGACCCTGTAAATTGTCAGAAAATAATTTATGACAAAATTTTGATTTGGAAAGAGTAGTTTTCACAAGAAACTATGTTGTAAATATTACACCTTTCCTAATAACAGCATTCCAAATGATAACTTACTTTTTCTTTCTCTTTTTTCATAAGGAAATTATGAAGTCCAGCTCCTCTAGTGTCCAACTCTTCATCCAACAGTAAAGCATAAAGAAGATTGACTATTTTGAGTTCTTCCTGTGAAAAGTTTGCAATAAAAAATGTTAACATTCCTGCTACACAGAGGCAGAGATGAAAAATTAATGTTCTCTGTGATACCTGATAGATGACCATCTCTAATTTCACTTTCCTTTCAGAGAGTTTGCACACAGTCTCATCAAATTTTTGTGTTGTTTCCTGAATGGAAGTTTCAAGTTTCTTTAATTCATTTTCCAGTGCCTGGGGAGGGGAAGGACAGGAGCAGCAATATTATATCTGGAGGAACAAAGAAGCTCTGATACAGTACATCACATGCTGGAGAATGCACAATATGGAACTGTATGCTTCAGCCCAAAGGTCCCAGAAATTACTTGTTTGGAAGGAGAGTGCTGCCAGGCTACCAAGTTATGTTGTCCAAATACCACTTTGAAGAATAAATATCATGGTATTATTTGTGTATGGCACCAGCAACTCTGGGAATGGAACCTGGAAAAAACATTTTAGGAATACTGGTGCATTTGTGAAGGAAAGTTACTTTTTCCTAGATACCACAAGTTTTGGCACATATTAACTGGTATAAGTAGAGACTGCCTTATTTTACTGTCTAAGCTAGGACTTATTTAATATGCCACATAATCTTTGTTAATGTGCTCTTCATTTATTCTATTTATTAGTATTCATTTTTAGAAGTAGCTCCTGAGGAAGATCAGAATCTTTGGTCATGAGCAATGTGAACAAAACCATTCATTTTCTCATTTTAATTTACCCTTCTATACTTTTCTTTTTCTTCATTCAGCTCCTTGACTTTTTTCTCATGTTCTCTAAATATTTTCTTTTCTTCATCATTCCAGACATGCTCAGGCTTGGATATAAAAGGAGGTGGAGGAATATCCTGGAAGTATTAAAGGAAAATATGCTTCAAAAGCAATATTAAGTCTCCACCAGCACACTAACACACTATAGCACGCACCGAATTTAATGAAAGGTATTTCTTGGTGGTAAGGAAACACAGCTCACCATTTTCAAGATGTCTTCCTTTCTGACTTCTAGCACCCCACCCATCATGTCATTAAGAGCACGCAGTCTTTCATTGTCCTGTGAATGGCCACAAAAAAAGTTACAGTACAAGAGGAAGTGTGTTAATTTGAAGTTTGGGAATGGTAATAGGGTAGTTCATATCTAGATCACCCATATGAATATACTGTGTGTCACTAGTAGATTAATGCTCTTCAGTGATGTATCCGAAATTCTAAAAGCTCAGAGTTTTTTCTGGTGGACAGGTGTCCATATATGAAATTACTTAGTAAAACTGCCATTCTGGCAATTTTGGAAAGAATACATAGGCATTGACTACTCCTGGCCAGTTGGCAGACTGGGATGAAGGAAGTTGTAGCATCTCTTTCGGGGCTAGAACCATCTTAGGTGTTTCACAGATGCATTTTAAAGCCAGAGGAAAACATTATGATCTTCTAGTCTGATCCTTGAAGAACAGAGGTCACTCAGTCAACAAACACATATCAAGCACAAAGCTCTTGATTGAGCAGTAGCATGCATTTAGAAATGTATCTAGTCCTCCGTCACCTCATATGGTATTTTTAATTGCTACTAAGCAGATTTTTAAAAATTGTGAGCCTAATACTAAATCTTTTCTTCCCCAGCTAGTCTATGTAGTTCTGACTGTAAATGACAAGAAGAGGGAAAAGGCACACATCATCATTACCTACCATTTTAAATTGATTCTCCCATACTACATTACTGGAACATTCCAGTGCAGCAGTAACTAAATCAGCCTAACCAGAGACAAAGGCCTGTTCAGTAAAGAGGATACTACTTTAAGTACCGTAGCAGCAAGGCGTCTTTCCATTTCAAGCTTCACCATCATTTCTGCTTTCTCTCTCTCGTGTTGAGTCAAGTATTTTTCAGCTTTAATCTGAATGAAGAAAATGAGGTTCGTATCAGGGTTCTTTTCTCCGAACATAATCACATGTGGACTATTTGGAAAGATATTGTAATACCAATTCTTACTGCTTTTTGTATCTCTGCTCTATGATAATATTCCTCAAGAAGAAAATTGTTCTTTTGGACAGCTCCAAAAGCTACATTTAAAAATGCTGAAATACAAACTACCATCATGTTTGTTGATGTTAGTTGTGTTTTGCGCATACCTTTTCTGACAGTGGAATAACACAGACTGGTGGGAGAGAAGTGGAGAAAGACTGACCAAAAGAGCAAATGAGATCAGTGGAATATGTTGCATAAGAAATATGGTATTTCTTTATAAATCATCAATTGAATTTATAAGTACAGTGCTAAGTATTTAGCACCTAGATACTTAGTTTGATACTACTTAGTTTCAAAATGATGCTTAGAGAAAACAGAGACCCTCATCTACGGAAGTAATCCCTGCAAGCCTGGTTTGAATCTCATTGTCAGGAACAGAGAGAAAATCTACTGAATGTATGGGCAATTAAAAACTTTTAACAGCAATAAATTAATACTGTATACATTTTATTCATTTTGGATTGACTTATTAAGAGCTTTCTCCCTAAAAACGAAAGGGAAGCAAAAGAGTCAAAAAGATGATTTTAAGTACACAGACACATCTTTTTTAAGGCTCTTCAGTACTGACACAGTGTCTGGAAATATGAAGAATTAGAGAACTGTATTTGATTGGGTGAAAGAGAAAGATTTATTTTGCAGACACCTCTGAATCCTGAACAGTGAGCGTTTGCTCCGGTATCTCATCATCTGTAAGAGCTGGCTCCCATACATCTAGTTGGAGGTCAAGTTGTGCCAAGATTTCTCGGATCCTCAGGTTTCTTTCTTTCACTTGTGCTATCTCCTGCTCCTTTTGTTGTGCAACTATGTCAAATTCCTTATTAAAAGCAGTTTTCACTTTGTAAATGATGTCCTGGAATACCAAAAAAGGAAAGAGCAATACTGCATAGATCAAATCCATCCGTGACTATATACCACTTCTCAAGCCATCAGAATCATAAATGTGTGTATTTGTATGTATGACAGGGATATAAACTGGTAAAGTCCTTTTGTGAAAATCGTAAGGGCACAGTTCAAGCTTTGTTAAATGGGGGCGGACAAATTATCAGGTTTTTTTTTTGTTTTGCCCCTAGAAATTGTTATTGCTTTTCCTCTACATATTTGCCATTTCACAAAGATTCTGAAAGAAACATACTGCTGCCAAAACTAGACAAAATATTAGGCTGCCTTGTATTTGCTGTTTTTTCCACTTTTCAGCTGAAAGAAGAAGGGCCTTCAAAGAAAAAAACATGTGACCTGTAAATCTAGATATTGTAAATCACAGGTGCAGGGAGGCAGAGTTAAGGACATACTTTCCTTATTCTTAAGTGATGCAACCTGCAGTTTTGATATGCTTTCATGGGATTTTCTGTCTGATATATACAAGTAAATGTGCCCATTAAATAAACAAACATTGGAAACTAATTTTTTTAAACACCTGAGACCTTTATCACGATTTTAAAAAGCATATATTCTTAGTGGATAAATTCTTCCTTTAGCCTAAATAATTTATTTCAACAAAGAAAAGTAGAATATTAAGAGAGAAAACCACGTGCGGCTCCTACGGTGCCAATTTACTAAAATGAAACATGAAAAGGATTTCAGTTCTATCACTACACATTTTGAGATGCTTAGCTGTTTGCAATTTGTGTTACAATAAATATTTGTGTCCATGATTATTTCATTGATTTCTACTATAATAATAAGCTAGGATGTAATAAGGCAGGATGGCAGATAAGGTACAATGTTGCTGGGAGAAAAGAGGCTGTGCTCAATGTCTAGTCAGCCATCGAGCTCTCAGCAAGCCAGCTGCATAGGCCAAGAACACTGAAGTTCTACCTACACTTAGATACAGAACATATGTCTTTAAAGCCAGACAGTAGAAAGATCTTGTTACATCCAAGCTTACATCTAAAAGTGCTCCTCTTGTGTTTCTTCCCCATCTGGTGTATCTACCAGATTTTATATATTACAATGCACAATCATTGAGTTCTGCTACCACTTACAGCTTGAGGAGGCAATGCTTTATAGTGGTTTAACCACTTCTACCCTTGTAGATAAACTTCTTTAGAAGCCTAATCTGTAGCATGTTTACTACTTAATAAACTGGCCAGGATAAGAGAAGTAAGAGAGTCTGATAGTAATGAATAATAAATAACGGAAAGATTGTAAAGTGCAAATGAAGGGATGGCAAGATTGGAGAGAAAGGAAATAGGGTGAGGATGCAGCTGATCTTTCATTCAGCAGCAAATAATATGGGAAGAGGTCATGTTTTCACAGGGCATGCTGAAATGTGCAAGCTAGCTTTGGCTATACAAACTCTTAAACTGAAGCACTAGTGGGCAAATACAGATACCTCAAATTGGGTAACCAATTTCATAAAAATGCTTTTCTTCCAGACCTGAGCTGACAAATCCACATGATGCTCTACTGCACTATGTGCATTTATCAGCTTTCATTTCAGTAGCTCAGAGACCTGTGCAACTCTCCATTGTATAGTGTCAGTATGCCCAGAATCTAACAGTGGCTGCGACTGCTGTGAGAACCAACAGGTATGACGGCATCAATGCAATTTTAAGAAGACATCACCTTCAATAATACTATCTGATTGACTTTCTGCTCCCTGGTGTGCAAGTCCCATTGGTGGTATAGGATAGACGTGTTTCCACCATACTGAGAGCTCAGACTTCCAGTCAGGCAGAAAGATGCACTATCATCAGCCATTATTTCTTCTGCCTTCTCTCCTTCTTCCTTAGATAATACAGTCTCAGACTCAATCTCAAAATTTCTCTTCTGAACCTGTATATCACAAACATGATAACTGTGTTAATTTGGTACACGATCCACTGGCCCATGTATGAAAAAATTCTAGAGGTTATATTCTGCAATTAAGCTCAGTGATCAAAATAATACAAGTTGAAATTATCATATCTGGAATACTGGATCCATTCGTAGGTTCCCCAGTACAAGAAAGACAAGGGCATACTGGAGCAAGGCCACTAATACAAGTAAGGGACTGAAGCATTAACATGAGAGGACAGGTTGACAGAGCTACAATAGTTTAGTCTCAAGAAGGAGTAGGCTTGGGGGGATCTTAGTAACACATATAAAAGCGTGATTGTGGGGAGTAAGGACAGCAGAGCCAGACTCTTCTCAGTGGTGCTCAGCAACAGACTGAGAGGAAATGAGTATACATTGACATACAGGACATCCAACTCAACACAATAAAACACTTTTCCTGTGAGGGTTGTCAAACACGGGAAGAGGTAGCTCACAGAGGTTATGGAATATTCCAATCTTGGATGTATTCCAAACCTGACTGGACACAGCCCTGAGTAAATTGCTCTAGGAGGTCTGGACTAGATGACTTCCAAAGGGCTTTTCTAACCTCAGCTATTCTGGGATTCTTTAGTACTAATACATTTGTTCTGAGTAAAAAAAACATTTAATCTTTATTTATCTTTTTACATTTTTTTTGACAATTTCTACAGGAAGAAAATGGACTTTAGAAATATATCTATGTAAAGAAGGCTTAAGATGCCAACTCAGAACATCCTGATCTGAAATGTCTTCATCCAGTACTTCAAAGACATTGTACCTTAAGATCAGCTGTCTCAATCTTCTTTAACTGCAGAACTTTCTCCAAAGTTGCCAGCTCTTCTTCACTACGTTCCTTCAGCGGATAATTCGTCACTTCACAAGCCATATGGAAGCACTGTTCAAATTAAAAAGAAAAAACAAAACACAACACAACAAAAAACAAAAATCAACACAAAAATCCAAAGTAAAAGTTTTTCAGAAAGCATCTATCAATTAATTTGTTCAATACCTGAATGCTAAACAGTTATAAAGACTCCTTAAAATCAGGAATAAAATTGACGATCAATTAATATAGACAATACAGTAAAAACACAGAGGTAAGACAAAAACCATTTGCCTTTTTGGTAATGAAAACGGTTGGTTTAAAATTTGCTTTTTTTCTTTCTTTTTTTTTTTTTGTAAATGATCTAGGGACACGACCTCCTTATTCACGGAATTCAGCAGAACTACATTTTTTGTAAAATGACTTGGTCTTTCATCACCCTTGAGATAATCACGTACCATCAGCTTGACTAATCTCCCTCTGTTTAAAATAGGCAAAATCAGTGTTAACTTTTGCCTTTTTGTTCCGTGTAGCAGAAGTCATACTGACTGCACACAGAAAAATAATATTACATCTCCTTTTAGCCACTGCATAAAGATATTCTCTGCGATCACGGAATTAAAGAGTTTCTTCTTTCCATATTAGAACTCTTATCTACCTTAGAAGGTGAAGTCAGCCAGGCTCAGACAAAATGAACAAAATGAAAGATTTGCATGAGCCCTGGGAAGAAGTATATTTTTTCCCATACCATAAGCAAATCAGAAATGTGTTATACTTCTATTTATTTTGTTTCTGTACCTTAAGCAATCAATAAACTACTGCAGAAAATGAGTCAGAAATCAGAGGTTACCTTAATTGCACGTCCTTTTACACACATAGCATCCCAGCACTCATGTTTGATGACATCCCGCAAATAGCGGTTGGCTAAATTCTCCATCTCAATCTCCTTCCTCACCTTTCAAAATACAGAAGAGAACATAACAAGATGTGGTGTGAAATAACAAGATACGGGCAATTTGTATTGAGTAATTGAAACAGACCTAACCAATGAAATGAATTAACAATATTTCATCATCTTAGACTATCACAGCTATTTTCTCCAAAAACTATATTGCATACTACTGAAAGGCATCATTTTATATGTGAAGTAAAGCATTATAGAACTTCAGCAATGTGCCCAAGGCCACAGTGTTAGATTTATAGTTTCTGGCATAGATCATATTCCAATTGCAATGTCTGCATCAGCAGCTTCACCTGCTTCAAAAAGTGACTTAAAATACTTTTAAGTTTTCCTGCTTCTCAGCAGTGAACAGCAACTTTGAGATCATCCTCTGTTCTTTAAGCATTCTTTCTCCTTTTCACTGCTAGTTTTAAAATGTTCTGCCCCCATTCTATCATACCCTGGCCACTTCTTGTTCAGCCGCTGCTTGCGCTCTTTCCTGTTCTTCTATATCCAGGTTGAACTCCTGCTGCTCCAGTTTCTCAATGTCTGGCACCTGTTCATTTTCATGCATCATTTTCTGAATCTGTTTTTTTTAAAGTATAAGGAATAAAAAGTAATTTGAATGTGAATAGAGGAAATGCTATTTTTAACACTATAGAGCTTGATATCAGAGAAAATTATTTTAATTACTTCCACTTTTAACTGCTTCACGGTAATTGGTAGAATGTGCTGCCTGTAGCTAGTGCCAGAAAGTACCCCATGAATATATTTCATCTTTGTCTTAAAGTTGATTTGCATGTTACCTGTGAAGTTGTGTATACTTTCTAATCACCTGCAATACACAATTCTTTATTCTCTGGTTCTGAGAACTTTATGAAGTTGTTATCACTTTATTAAGTTGTTATCTGTCTCATGCAGTTCAAAAAAGGGAACTGCAAATTCTTGCAATTCCTGCACCTGGTGCTGAGCACTTTATAAAGTTGTTATCACTGTATTAAGTAGTTATAGATCTCATACAGTTAAATGAAGGGAAGCGCAAAATCCTGTACCTGGTGAGGAACAGCACCATACATGTGGACACCAAGTTGAACACGCGCCAGCAACGTGCCCTCATGGCAAAAAAAGGCCAGTGGTATCCTGGGCTGTACTGAGAGTGTTGCTAGCAGGTTGAGGCAGGTAAGACATGGACATATTGGAGAGAGTCCAATGAAGGTGATTATAGAAATGGAGCATCTCTCCTATGAGGAAAGGCTGAAAGAACTGGGACAGTTCAGCCTGAAAAAGGAATGGCTTGGGAGGAATCTCATCAGTGTATATAAATACCTGCAGGGAGGGTGCTAAGAGGGTGGAGCCAGACTCTTTTCAGTGGTGCCCAGTGACAGGACCAGAATCAATGGGCACAAACTGAAACACAAGAGGTTCTGCCCAAATATCAGGAAACGCTTTTTTACTGTGAAAGTGACTGATTACTGGAACGGGTTGCCCAGAGAAGCCATGAAGTCTGCATCCTTGGAGATAATCAAAATCTGTCTGGACATGCTCTTGGGCAGACTGCTCTAGGTGACCCTCTGCCTTATTCGCTTGCATATAGCAGTTTGTATGTAAGGAAATGGAAGAGGAGAGGACAGTAGTTTCTGTAATGGAAGGTTGTTAGATAGGCAGAAGCTAGCCTGCTGAGGAGACAGATTGCTCAAGGTAAAAGGGTGGTACAAAATATTTATTTGGAGCAAAGGAAACTGAGAACCTGAGACACTAGTTCCTGACAGGTTCAGTGTATAGTCCCTGAAGAAGCACATCTCTATTACCTGCCTGCTCCCTGCTCAGATTTTAAGACAAAAACGTAACTGAGTGCTAGAGCTGATAGCCATAAAGGAAGTTTAGTTGTAAACAAAACTGGTAAGCTGAGCCATTACCCTTGTAAGAAACTCACAGTTTTGCGCAGCTTTTTAATTCCCATCTGCAGCTCGCTCTTCTGGTTAGCAAACCTCTGAGTCTCTTCTCTAATGACCTGACATACAACAAATATATTATAGAAAGACAAAAACAGGTGAGAAAAAGAGATTGAAATATTCTAAAGGAACATTATCTTGTGCAGAAAACAAAACTCCAAAGAGATTAATAACTAAAACAGATGCAATGCTAATTCAATAGGATGATTCTTAGAATTGTTCAAGAGAAAAAAGACTGTACAACCAGGTCACACTGTAAACTGGCTGTACGGCAACAGAGCTTAAAAGTAAGAAAACATTGAAGAAAGAAGTACTTACAAGTGAAATGATTACAGACACAATGAACTGGGTAAAGCCTACTGCCAGATTGTCACTAAGCATTTCTAGCGGGATATTTAAAGAATCAAGTAAATTAACATCTGTTACTCATTCTGGAAGCAGTGAAATTTTCTCTGCCCTTACAGCCTTGCCAATTCATCTCTTAAGGAAAACTTGGCAATTAGTCTACACCTCTGAAATTTGCTTTCTAAAATAAGTTTATAACTTTAAGTGGGATGATGTCTGTTGATTGAAAGGAAGGGGTGTATCATTCTGACATCGGATGGACTCCATCCTTCAAAAGTCAGATGCAAGTCTCTTAGGACATTGATGAGCAGCTTGAAATAACCTAGGACCACATTGTTGCCCTTCAACCTTTGCTTCTCATCACCTGTTCCCATCTGATACTAGTAGTCATGTGGTACATGTGTGCATGCACAGTCACATGGATTTGCCAAAAAATCCCAACAGAGACACCAAAGCATGAGTGCTATCATCAAAGCACAAACAGGAGTATACATCTGGGAGAGGAATGGAGAGAATGCCACTTTCAGTGGCAGTATGTCTTAGATTAACCTGAGCCACTCATGAAACTGCATCATAATTTGGAAAGTCACTCCTGAGATCACCCAGAAAGCAATGATATTTTGCTTTGTCCTATCACTGAACCCCAAAAGCTGGACAAAATACACAGCTCTGGCTCACATCAGAAAAAAACTGCTAGCATCCCTAAATTCATATTTCTGGGAAAAAAAATAATCTAACACAGCAGTTTCCAGGCTCCAAAAGCACTAAATCCCCTCTCTGTAGACTTATAAAACTTTGGTTACATAACATACTCACCTCAACCTGAAATAAGCCATGGGGGTTTTGTAATTAATGTCATATTTTTGACTACTGATTTATCAGTGCTGTTGGTTACTCCGGCCCTTGGGAAGAAGAGAGCACCTGCTTGATTTCTGGTAATAATCTGTGCAACTTCATGACATGTATAAGAAAAAAGTCGAAGCCAATCTCTGGCAATTTTTCTGCAGTTTACTCCTTGTGTAGAAGTGGTCTTTTGGCCTTTAGAGCTCCTATTGTGCTATGTACCTGCTCTCATGTGTTTGTAACTTTGACCTAGGATTTCTAAAAGTCTGGATCGCAATGCCTTAAAGACAGGTCCAAGTGTCAGAAACGCTTTAGAAACTAGATTCCTTTACAGCATATAACTTGGCACCCCAAATCACTATTGACTTTTGAGAACTCCAGCTTTAATACTTGTTCTATGAAAGTACCTTCTTCATCTTCTGACCTATCCACGTCATTTCATTGGTACTGGCTGAACACGAACTGGTGATGTTTCCATCTTCTTCTGTCACCTCTACATTGGAAGATTTAAGTGGTGCCTCCTGAAATTAAGGACATTATCATCCATCTCAGGTACTTAGAGAGAATGAAAGAGACACAGAAATAAAATTAAAAATTTGTTCGTGTGTTGCAACATTTTTGATCCATAACCAGTCCCCAGATTTGATCCTGCAAACCCTTGCTATCATGCAAAGCCTTTTGACTTAAACAGGCTGACTGCACTAATCTCTATAATGACTGCTAGTCATTATATACAATGCTAGTCATACATATACAACTAGTAACACACAATGTGTAAGAGTAACCTCACACTGGGAATGACGCGTAACTTCACATGAGGAGAAACTGACTTTCACAGAGTTTTCTGTGGCTGAAGAAACCAAGTGAAACTAAATGGAATTAAATGTGAATGTCATCCTCCCATAACCTGATAATCCTTGATATCAAGTTATGGATAATAATCCTTGATTATTTCCTTGATAATCCTATTCCACAAATTAATAATTAAGCATATTCAGCCTATCCTCAGGGGTATCCTTCTACTTCTACAAAAGGATCAGAGTTTGTTTTGAGGACAGTTATCACAAGTAATTTTAGGATAATGATCAAACTTTTTTCCCCCCATAAAAATAAAGAAAACACCTCAAATTTCTCTTCTGGAAGTGATTCCAATGTGGATGCTGGGTCAAACTGCCATTCTGCCATAGATTTTAAAACAGCATTTTCACTCGAAGTAGACTTGTTCAGTATAGCAAAAAGAGATTGCCAGTGAAAAGCAGCTTCCTTAACCTCAATTTCATTTATCTTCCTAGTAAACAGAAAGGAATCAATGTATTTTTTGTGTATTATGGAAAAGAACAAAGTATTAAATATTCTTTATAGCACAATTGTTTAAAAATGCCTATTCAATATTTATAAATAGGATTCAATATTGTTTGAGTTCTAGAATTGCATAATTAAGTGAAGTTTCCACAGAATTAGAAATTCTGAAAGACGCATTACCCAGATTAGACATATTGCTCTGGCAGACTCATCTTTAATCTATGCAGCTACCTGAACATTGTTACACCACAAAAAGCTGTAGTTTCAAGTGTTACTACTAGTGTCTCCTAAGAGCTCTCTATAGCCACAGCTCAATTCCCATTAAAGCTGTGATGCATCCTAATCACTGAGTTAAAATAGTATCTCATGAGATTATATCCCTTACACCCCCAGGGAGCCCCTTCCAGATGGTTTATTTGAGAGTGATAAGAAGCTCAGTATGGGTAATACTTAGCAGAAGATACTCCTATATCTTGTACTGCAACCACATCCAAAGTACAAGACATTCCTCATAAGACTGGTGGGAAGCTTTTCATGAGCTAGGGAGACGGCCTCTAAAGATGAGAGCAGTGATATTATCTTTATCCAATTCTTCTTCTTACTTTGAGACTAACAGAAAGGAAGTCTAGAATCACAGTAGATTTAAAAATTAGTCTGTCAGGACACAAGAATTTACACCACCAATGTTGGTCTGTCACTTTATACATACTTCCATTTCAGACACACTAGGGCACCATCATTTTCGCCATTAACGAGGATGAATTTTCCATCTAGAGAAAATACCATGGATCTGATTCCCCCTCCTTGATATGAGTGACAATGCTTTTGAGCAAGTAAATCCTAGAAAAGTCACAAAAGCAGTATCAGCAAATACATTTTTCTAATTGAATATGCCCGTAAATTATGCTTCTTTATTTTTAGATAAAATTCAATCCAAAATGTCAATGCAAAGTATATAGAAGACTAGGATTTATGATTCATAATTTTTGACTACAGATGAGGCAAGTTTCTAATATATTGATTTTGCAGGAGATAAGGAACAGTAGAAAAAATATCTACCGTAAGTGTACCAGAGAAGAAAGTACCCTGTATGATCATGTACATATTCATTATATAAACAATTGTACTGTATAATGCCATGTCAGTTCATGTTCAACCTAAATTTTTCTAGAACACCTTATATTCAAGTGAAGAAAAGCTTACAGCGAAAGAAAGTAGCTTTCATACCTCTTTCTCATGTAAACCAAGCAAAGCCTGTGTCTGGATGCCTACCTACCATAGCAAATGTATGATAGATGAACAAAACACCATCCTTTGCTGCTGATGCCAGCCACCGGCTGTTGGGTGATAAACAGAGGAACCCTGATCCAAACTGACTGCTAGGAGTCTTCTTCCCTGATAAAAATACTGATGGATCTTCCAACATATTCTGCCAAACAAACAAAATGTTAGCAGCAGTCCAGATGACAGAAATATCTATGCCATTTGGAGAGGACTAATGGTAGCTTTGTGGGTTATCACATGCATTGCAATTTAAAATGCTGTTGGATTACTGAGCTCAGGAAGCAGTACCATTACTATGCTGCTGATTTGCTTCTCATCTTCTCTAAAGGGTCTGTATGTTTGCTGTTTGTATGTATGTTTGGGCCTGGAGTTTCTTGGCTCAGAAAATACGGGGCTTGTCAAGGAGGAATGCTCACCTTTGGATTCACCTTTTTCCTTGACCTGACTGTTAAACTGAGGGAGACCTATGAGCTGCAGAGAGCTCCAGTTCACCAGCAAGCAATGACAGTGGCTTCCTGAATCCCCCGCTACTTCATTGCGTGGCAGGGCTGGGCTGGGCTTGCGGTTGTGTCTTGGAGTCATGGGCTCACATTGGCTCAGTTCCTTCAATAGCTGGATATTCAGGCTACTCAGCAGACTGCACAAAAGCACAGCTCCAATACAGAAGATACACGTGAAGTGCCCGCAAGCTATATGAGTTTTAAGAACCAATATTTGGCAAAAAACGCCAAGGAGATTGCTTTTGCCAAGTTTCTGAGCAGGTGGTAGGATACTGAAAGTTGATGCTTATGGATGGAGTAGACATTTTTAGTGTTGAGACTTTTTTTGGTAAGATAATATTCTGCTACATTCACTTCATCTACAGCCTTTGTTTGACTGTATTTAACCATCATCCAAAATAATGCAGCTTCAGAAAATTACCTTTTCAGAGAGATGGTATTTACAGATGAAAGGTGCACAGGTACAGTAGCCATACACAATGTTATCCTTCAGTCTGACTGCTGAGCTCAAAGGGTAATCCAGATCATATTGCTCCTTTTTAATGGCACTAGTATTAAGCATTCCTTGTTCATTAACATACTTATCATTATCTAGAAGATTCAAAAAAGAAACAGGGAGGAAGAGGCATCACTACTACTAATGCAGGTGCTTCACCTATCAAGTAATTACGAAAACCAGTCTCAGCATGATGTGTTTTCAAGGAGGAGACTGGGAATCAAGATACCTAGCTTTAACTTTGTGGGCTGTGCTGATCTAGCACACTGCAGTGAAGCAGCGAGATAGCTCTACTAGCTTTAAAAAAGTACTAGAAACAGCTTAACCATAGTGATGCGACAACTTCTACACACTAATTTACCCTGCTTCTTGAGTATTACATAAGCAATGCTAATTAGTTGACATGGAGGTTCATGTCATCATTGCTATCACCTAGAACCTGTTTAGGCATCTCTGCCATGAAGTACACATAGCCTGGGTGGTATTGGTTAAAACACTTCATTTCACATCTTCAGAAGGACATTTTATTATTTTTGGTTGCTTAATTTGAGCTTTAAAGAGACACTTGAAATTAAGATCAATGCAATAACTGTAGATCTTCAGCAACGTTGAAAATCAAGCCCCATTTTATATGTCTAAAACTGGGCACAAAAAGAACCCCAGCATTAGTGGATATTTAAAGAAAATACCAACTTCAATGAAAATTGATTTCTTGTTTGTAAATTGTAAGGCCTTTTAAAAAATATACGTAAATAACTAGAAAATCTGATACTAGGCTTACTAACAGTTTTGCAGAAGTTTTCTCCACAAAAGGCTTGTTGGTAATTCATTTGCATATAATGTGAGTAAAATGATATAAAAATATAATTATGTTAATAATGAACACAGGTTGCCTTTTGCTGTAATGTGATAGAGAGAAGACATCACTGAAACCTCAAACTATATTGATTTGGCAATTCTTAGGTGGAAGACACATAAAATTGGAAGTGCATAGTGCCACCACCAAGCAAGCCTGTCCTGTGCTGGCTGCATGGTGAGGACACCAAACGCAACATTCGCCTGCAGTGTGCCTCAGTTAATGCATTTTAGCCCTTTCACGACAACTGGGTTCCCAGTTGATTCCAGAAAGTGTCCCAGTCAATGCATTCCTAGAATATGTTTAAGATATTCCTAAAATATCAGTCACAATTAAAAGTTCTGTGATCACTCATGACATTCAGGTCCATTTTTTCTTGCTTATAGTACTTCTAAAATGCTATAATATCATAGCTGTATCCTGAATGACACAAACAAATTACTAAGATATTTCACAGTTGAGGATGGCATATATAAAACAAATCATGAACCGTATTTGAGAATTTGGCATGGGTTACCCAATTTAATGAAAGACTTCACAGGTTCCCTTCATTTTACTTCCAGCTTGTGAACAGAGATTCTAACAGTGATGTCCCAACACGTACATCGCACGTGGCAGATACACAGGGCCAGATTTCCAGGAGGTGAATGGAGGTACGCCATTCTTAAGTCTCCTTGATTCTCCCTGTTTCCTCATAGTGGCAATTTTTCCACTGAATGTTTCTATGAAACTTTCCTTATTGGAATGCAAGTTAATATTTTTTAAATACAGTGGATTTTTTACTTGGTGCTTTTACACAGAAAAGCTGTAACAAACAATCATTATTTTTTGAGATACATCAACCTTTAACCTTTTCCTAATCAGCTATGATATACCTATAATAATTCTTTGAAGAGGCTGGTGAGATTGATTCCACTTTGAACACCTGATATGCTAGCCTGCATATGGGTGATGCTAAGCACAAGACCTCTTTGTGGCTGGATCTGTGCATTGCCTACATGGTAGCGGTAATAATAATAATAACAACAACAACAACCAGTAATAGTAGTTAAGTGGTGGCTTTGTAATTCTGCAAGTGAATTACTTCTCTCCTTCCATCCTTGGCTTTCCCTCAACATTTCACAGTCTTCCTGCTGAAATGATTCAGCTGACTATAAGTCTACAGACTGCTGTATGAGAAATGGTGTCCCAGAAGAATGTACAGATAAGATGAAGAAAGAGGTTAAGATTGTTAGTATTTTCTGTTAAGGGAAGGCAATAATATGCTCTCGCCTTAGAAATGTATCACATAGTATATATTTCAATTCTTACCTGTTGTGAGTGCTGAAGATAGACAAAAAATTTCCAGTCTTGCTCGCTGGACCTCTGCTATATTAAGAAGTACTACCACTTCAACTAAGTCGTTCTTGAAGTCAGAAACTAGAGAAAGACCCAGCACTTCATCTGCCAAAACTGAAGCAGGTAGGGAACACCAATGCAAGTAGTTACTGAATCACGATAACATTGTTTTTACCAAGATATCATGTGAAACAAAACAAGATCCATGTGAAACAAAACAAGATCCCTGTTAAGAACACATCAGTTTTGAACTCATATTAAAATATCAGACAAGCCACAACCTGGTTTCAGAAAGTGCTGCATGCACACAACTTCAGCTTCAGGCATTGGGTGCTGAAAATGCTAAGCATCAGAGTGTTATTTTACATTAAACATTCAAATGTGAGTTTAAATCCAGCATGAATTTTAGCAATTTTGAGGCTGTCTGCTGATAACCACCAGATAAAGCACAAAAAAGCCATCCCCTAAGCAGCCAGCCAGACAATGGGAACATCATCAGGCAAATTCAGAAAATTATCTAAGGAGATGTAATTCTATATTTGTCAAAATCAATTAAAATGGTAATGTCCTTTATACTTAAAATTATGATGAAGATCTATCTGCACACATGTGATTTGTGAGTATAATGTTATTGGAATTGAGAGACTGCATAAACAAATTTACAAATTTCATACGAATTTTTTTGTGAGTTAAAATTCCATCAGTTTTTATTCTTCAGTATCAACCATCAAAGCTGATAATTCCATCAGTCCCCATATTAAAGATGTCTGGGGTGGACATTTGTAACAGGAGATTGCACCCAGCTATCATGACCTACAGTTTTTCAGTCTAAGTTTTCATATGGAAAGCCACAAAGGTCTTAAATTCTTTGCCAGCACTATTACTTTTGTGCTGGAGTTGTGAGCAGTTGGCCAGTTAATCTGTTCTCTTCCCTGTGACTTATGTGTGTCCTGGAAGAAGAAAAGTAGTATTGGTTCATTTGCTAGCTAAAACTGCAGAGGAAAAAACAACTGATTGGCTAGGACAAAATATGGTTGGGAAATAGGTGGGAAAAACACGTTTAGTCCTCCTAAAAAATAAGTACGATGAAGAAGAGTGGCTTAGTCTAACCAGCAAGTATACTTAAAATACAGCAAATAATGAAGACACAATGTAATTAATGTTGTTACATATATTACCTACATATCCTAGAACTTCGAATAATTTTGAAGGTCGGGCATCTAGAATAAAGATATGTCCTTCTGTAGCTCTAGCGATGAGGAACTGGCCACTCTGATCATAACTGGGAAAAATATAAATCCAAGTAGGAACCAGCTCAATACAGTCAATAAAAAGTACCAAATAATTCCATTTCCATAACTTTGCTGACTTTGTTGAGGGCATAAATGCAACTGAAATTTCAGCTTCCTGGTTTACACAGTTAGGGCCTGATATAGATCCAAGTGCTGTAAGTTCAATTTCTGAGTGGGTTGTCAAGCTAAAGCTAACAATACTCCATAGCAGTCTGCATTAACAACTTTATTAAATCTTTCACCGGAGTTCACTTTTTAAAAAATTAAACTACTATAGAAATTTTGATGTTATTTTGAAGAGATATGTCTTTGTTTACATTGACTTGACTTTGAATAAGTTGCTTTCTGTATCTATTTTGAATGTTTTATTTTGGGTAACTGTGAAAAGAGATCACAGCTGAGTCTCCAAATAATGGGAAGATTTAAATTAAAGTTTAACAATTGAAATTCCATTCTACTTTTTAAAAAGCAGAAGTAAAATACTCTCAGATTTTGAACAATTGAAAAAAAACAGAGCTAATTACAGAAGGACTGTTAAATTCCAGAACTGTAAGCAAACGAATAATTAACAATAGTAAAAACCCATCATATAAGAAGGGATGACCAAAAGGCTTAAAAATAACTTCACAAAACCTCCCATTTATATTCAGTGAGAAATAACCCCCTAAGTTCAGATACATGGAATTGTGCATAATTACTGCATATGGTGATCTGTCAGAAAGGTTCTTGTACATCAGTTTCTTCAGTGCTCGGTTAAACCTTCTTAAAATACAGGTTTATAATATTTGTCTCATATAAATCCTGCAACTACTCCTCTTGCGAGCAATTCAGAATACGTTGGAAAAAAAAACTGAGATGTTAAAACACTTTACTTCGCTATTTTTAGAATTAAAATGTCCATTTTTTTTTTGTTCAAGTAACAGCATTACCCCAGCAACAAACTGACAATATTCCTGCCCTTGTTACTACATACTTACTGCAAAGACACCACTGGAAATTTGGAAAGAAAAATTCTGTGAACAATTCGTGGAGCTTCAACTTTGGTAACATCAAGGAAATAGATTTGACCTTTTTTAGTCCCTACAGCAACACTGTTGGAGGAGGGACAGCAAGCCATAGCAGTTGCCTAGTAGAGAAGTAAAAGATACTTAACAGCTCCATCTTTTTATATATTATGCTATATGTTAATATGCAATTTCTTTTACTATTTAAAAGTCACTAAAATTTGGAAAAGAAACCCCAAATAGTATACCTAAAAAACTTTATTTTTTTAACAAACAAAGGATTTTAGAGACAAAGGCATTTTTACTTATGCTCTGTATCTACATATCAAAAGCTCATTCTGTGCTCCTCAGAAAAAAAAAAATTATATCCAGATTTTAAGTGAAAGAAGTTCCATCTAAATAAAATAGTGGATGCACTGTTATGTGTACAGCTGTTATAGAAAGGGATTTTTTTTCTTACTATGTCAGATTTCAAGGTTCGAATGCATCTTAAATCAGGACAAAGCTTTAACAGTCTGAAAGACTTTTATCAACTCATTTTTCCTAAAACCTGTTTTTCAGATCATTCAAAGCATTTAGTTTTTATACACTTCAAACTTCAAAAGCAAAAATTAAATAAAATAATATGAAAAAAATTTAGATTTTTATTTACAAATATATGCTTAAAGACACATCACTAGGACATCACCTTGAAATATTTCCTCTGCTTTATGGCAGAGTTAAATACATAATTAGTTCAAGGAAACATTCTGAAAGATAATAGGTTTTAAATCTCTTTCATGGGTTGTTCAAAGACACTGCTGAGCTTTCCTCAGCACTGGTTGATCCAAATCTATGGAATTTTACGCTATAAATTGAAAAATAGCAAAGAAAATTTTAATTATCAGTCACTATATAAGCTCCTGATTATGTGTACCTCAATATCAAGGTTTAGCTTGCTGATGCAAGTTCCATCTTCCAGGAACCAAACTTGTACTTCACCTGCAATTGTTACAGACTGTTGAACAGAGAAAAACAGAGTCAAAAGAGAGTGGAATAACCAAATAGTGTGGAAGTGACTAGTGATCTTCTATAGAATACGAATTCAACTAATGTCTGAGCACAGCAGATCAAAGGTTACTAGTTTTGCTTGGAATTATCTTTCTTTTCCTTTAAGTCCAGTTGCTGCAAGGTACACCTACCTAAGGAAAACATTTAATAATCTTTGTGAATTTCTGCAACTACAGGAAATGTCTTTAAGCAGAATGAGACAATCTAGGGCAAAACACATAAGGCTGATCAACATTAGCACTCCCACCATTCAGCCAGCAATAGAAAAAAATGCTTATAATTTTCTTTGCATATGCAAGGGTCTAAAGAGAAGCCCTGTTTTCTCACATGAAAAATTATGTATGTCATAATGGTGCTTAAATTGTTCTTACATTCAGGCAATTTTATAATTCCACAGTAAAGTATGGCTAGAAATTAATCAACCCTCACGTTACTAATTCAGAGTCAGGTAAAATTTATCATTCCCCTGCTAACGCCAAACACACACATTCAGCAAACCTAATTGATTAAGACCCTAGTGTTCCTAGGCTGGCTACTTGAAAAATTCATGGTCTGGAGATTAATCAGACTTGCTGGCTAAAAAGCATGTCTTACAGGAGCCAAAGACACACGAGGAAAGCATGGAATTTCTCAGAATGGACAGATCCATGAGTAAGGCCACCTTTGTTCCTGGACCCAGGACACAGGCATCTCTCAGGCTGTTCCGATTTGTGCTGAAGGCTGAAAAAATCAGTAGGAATTTCTTGTTCCAAAACCTGTTCTCTGAATCAAATCCGCCTTTTGCTCAGCTATGTTCCTGAACAATAGTGAGTCACACAAATCAACAGCAGAACCAACATGACGTTTCAGCAGCCTGTAAATTGCCCACCCTGCATTCTAGGGCAAGTTCTGACCTTTTTAAAGACTATACCTGAACTAATGCTATTTAATTCCTTAATGAGAAGTTACACAACTGTAACAAATATCAGAACAGTCCCAGTCTCTGCAGGTTTTTGATTTTGTGCCTTAGCAATATATTGGTTACCTGAAAAGAGCCACTATTATATATATAAGCAAGAATACCATTTCTTACCACACAGTATTTGTTCCCTGGACTAAGAAAATCAGCTGCCAGAAAAAAACTGCTGCGTGCGTCCAGGAGTTTGACAGCTTCTCCACAGTGAGCAGGTTTGTAAGTATAGACTGTCCCCTGACAAATAAAGAGAAATAATCCATCAGTGGGCTATGAAACTTTTCATTAAAAGCTTTCACAGACTTCAACAAAAAATACGCATCTTTCCAAGCTTCACTCTTTAAAGTTTTATATTTGACTCTAAATTGAGGTAAAAAGTGCCCAGTAGAATTCAGCTGAATTTAGTGGATTATATTAATTTACACTAGCTGAAGATCAGGTTAGTTCATTTTAGAGTGATCCAGCTAGTCATATTTTCAAGACTTTTTTTTTCTCAAAATTGCTTTAATAAAATAATTTTAAACCACCCTATTCCATGTTACTCCAGGAATCAATAAATATTCTAAACCAACATAACACACAAACCGTAAATCTTAAGCTTTAAGAGATGTTTTTATCTAAAGATCTCAAAGCCTCTTAGAAACAATTCATAACTAATATTAACAAAGATTTTAGAACTTCTCTACTCATTTGAAGAAAGGAGAATGAAATCAGAGAGAGTGTGACCAAAGTTACCATTGCACTGCTGTCCTGAACTCAGAACCTCCTGACACACACACTACAGAAACAGCTTAAGAGCTTTAAAAATGCCAATTATTAAAGGTCTGGAAAGACAGGTGGAATTTGAGGACTTGGGACCCTTGTGTAAGATGTCTGAACATCAGGCTGGATTAAAAAGGATCGTGGACTGGGTTGCCAGACAAATTCAGGTACACGTACAGAACAACTCTAGTGCATAGCCACAGTAGGTCTGATGTAACCGAGCTCCCCTTTTATTACTGTGCGGGCACACATCAAGCCTAGAGTTCAGGCACAGTAGGTCCCCTATGACCTGGACACACTGGAAACCCTGAACATGTACTCCACTGTACACACACAAGTTTTTCTGCTGGCAAATCTCAGCATTAGGTACTTTATAATCTACCATTTGTAGGAGACAAATGTTCTGTACTTCATTAAAATTCTTTCCAATCTTTCATTAAAAACAGGAGATGGACTAAGTTCACCGCTGGTGTAATTTGTTGACTTGTGTGATTACATTACAGACATTTCATACTAGCAGTATCAGCATACACACATAGAATCACAGGAACATCCCATTAGGTAATGCTATTGTCTCAAATGCTATACCTGGCCAGTGACAAGCAGAAGTATGGTGTAATCAGGAGAGAACATGAGGCTGGATATTGGTTGTAAGATATCAGCACAGATTTTCATCTCATACTGCAGATCTTTGATGTGATAAAAGAATAAAATGCCCTCCTGTGCAGAAAAGTACAAATCCACATCAGGTCTAGGTCATTTATCCCAGCCCACTCAGGCAAACTGAACTGCAAGAACTTCCGAAAGTCCCTGAAGTAACAGTGTTTACCTGTATCCCATCACTAATGGTCTCATTGGCTTTTAGTATGTTTAAATCCAGAGGACTCACCCTGTATAATAAATCTATTGAAAAATGAAGGTGTTCTTTAATACAAGTCTTAGTAACGGTCCATGTCTGAAAACAACAGACTCTCTCATCAGTTAATACATCAGATTTCACATTGTTTTTTTGAGACAGTATAAGAATTTGTCCCATTCTTAAGCAGTAATATACAACAGCATCATCAGTCTGGGTTAAATATTGAGTTAGATTTAGCACAAAACAATTTGGCAGCTCTCTTGGCCATTTTCTCTCCTTTTCCTATTTTTTTTGTCCACCCTTCTTTTCCTAGAATACTCTCTTTTGTTAAAAATAGGATTGTGCTCTTGCTTCTTTGACTACAAAAATGGAATCTCTTCCCACCCTACTCCCTTCCGATTCTTGTCCCAAGTCTTAACAAATAAAATACATACAACACTAGAAAGGACTTTTATAGTTCTGCAGCCCTCCACTTTTTTCTAACTCCTGTCTTCGGAGTGAACTCTGCAACTATACTGCACTTGAATGTTCTTTGATTTTCGCACAATAAGAGTAAGTTAAAATCATAAAGGATGCCTTACACTTCCAGCTGCATAGAGTCCCTCGTTACAAAATGCCATGGCAAATAAAACTGGTTTTTGCAGATCCTTTGGTTTGCCACCTGAGAGCACAAAACCAACATAAAATATCAAATTTAATTTGTTGTAACAATGTGTCTCAACTTCAAATCAGAGATGACTTACTATTTGTGAGTAAAAAGGCTCCACAGGCTCTATATTCTTTGGACTTTTTGCTGTGATAATGAAGGAGAAGGCTGGTATATGGTATACACAATTTGAAGTGACAGTAGTACTGTGGTCTGATGAACTAGAATTTAATTTGAGAAATCATTTGATTCTGTAAGGGCTGCTAAATAGCCACATTAAAGTTTGTCACTAACAGAATCATAGATTCATTTAGGTTGGAAGGGACCCTACAAGTCCTCTGATCCAACCTCCTGCTCTGCACAGCCAACTTCAAACTCAGAACTAACTTCAAAGCTACATCATGTTGTCCAGAGTCATATCCAGCTTAGGTATGAATATCCCCAAGAACAGAAATTCCATAACTTCTCTGGGCAACTTGTCCCAACGTCTGACTACCTTCATTGTGAAAGTATTTTTTTCCTAATATCGACCGAGAATTTCCGTTGATGCAAACTGTGTCCTTTGCCTGTCTGGTTCCATCTTCCCTGTAATCTTTCATTAGGTAGCTGAAGCAACAGTAAAATCCCCGATTTCCTTTTCTCCATGCTAAACAAACATAGTTCTCCTAGCCCATCTTTGTATGTCATGTACTCAGATGCTGCAATAATCTTTGTGGCCCTGTGCTAAACTTTGTCTATTATGTGAACATCTTTTTGTGCTGCAGAGCCCAAAACAAAGCATTTGAAACAAACCCCTAAATCCTAACTCAACTAAATTACAAGCAATTGCAGTTCTAAACAAAAGCTACTAAAACTAAGCACTAGAGAACATATTCTAGTATCACTTATTCCAATTTAAATTAGAATGAACAGGAATTATTTCACTGCCACTGTTTCTCTTGAGACTATTCATTTGACTATTAGCACAAAAGCTATTAATCACTTGTCATATAAACATATAAAAGATTGCTATCAATGCATCTGACAGAGGCCAGTGTGGGCTGAGTTCTTCTAACTCAGTGGCTTCCAAATGTACTCACATATTATCACCCCCAGACATTACTGATGCTGCCTATAAATCTATTAGCTTGATCTGAACATGGAAATACCTTTGTTTTTCTGTACTTCTCTACGAACATACGACACCACGTCCGATATTTTACGCATGTATTCTGCACAAAAGAAAACAATTTATAATGTCAACCTTGTTTATATGTCAATATTGCAATAAAAGTCAGTTGTATTCCAGACCACTGAATGAAAGACCAGGTTCAGGTACTGAATCAAACATGCACATTATTCCCCAATATCCACCATTTCTGTCATTTATGCAACTGAGCAGACACAATCTTTATATGATTCAGCTTACGGCTGTAAAAGGGAGATAGCAATACTTGGCACGGAGAGTGGTACAGATGCAGATTTATCTATCTCCTAGTGATAAGTTCTGGTATTGTTATTTCGAGCCATGATTTTTTTTAATTAGATTTACTTACGAAGGAAACTTCATCCTGTCTGAAAATAATGCCCAAGTGAAATGCTGTGGCTGCTCCTAATTCTGTTTGCAACACCATAACAGGAATTTAGCATGTGCCTGAAGCTGGACATGCACATAAGCATTCTGCTAAATAGATACAGATTGCAGTATGTTTTAAATTAAGCAGAAGCTTTGGTACAAAATGTATACAGACAATGTTGTTCCACAGTTTTAGGGCAGGACTCAAGGAAGAACCTACAGGCCAAGGAAAAGTCCGACTGGCAAATATTCTTGTTGCCTTCTACTGAACTGGCAAAAACATTTCTGGTCACCGCTCAGCTTTTTATTTGTTGATGATTTCCAACTCTTGATTTGGTGAACTTAAAACTCTGATAATTTCAAAAGCAGAGAAATAATGCTGGTTTGTTGGGGTTTTTTTAACAGCAGCCTTCCAGTTCTGTGTTAACTATCAAGACTGAAAAGAGATACAGGACTTTGGGAAAGTCAGGGATATTTGCTGCAGCTTAAAAATATTCTATTACATAGCAAAAGAAGAAAACCAGATTATCACCAGCCTATTAACACTGATTCAGTGTTTATTAGAGAAACAGTTCTATGCTGGTCTACAACAGGATATTACCCAGCTCTAGTGCTAGCAAGAAGCATATTCCATTACTCCTCTTAGATCTGACTTGACCAGTAAACTTCATGTGCACAGAAGGACGGACACCTTCCATCCCTGCAAAGGACAGGGTACAGGTTGTCATTGCCAGAGCACATTATGCTGCCTGTGTCTCACTGTTCTCCATCTTGGGAGCCCTCTGAACTGGCACAGCAGGGTAGCATGTAGCAAGCAGCAGGGAAGAGACCTCAGGATTCCCAGAAAAAAGAATGGCATAGAATGGGCTGCTGTTGCCGGAAAACTTTAGTCAGTCACTAGCCTGCCAAAGACCCACATGAAAAAAGACAGGTAGGAATATATATAGGGCAGACGGATCACCTCAGCAAGTTACAATCGATCTGAGGGACATGTACTGAGTCCTCCCATTCTAGAATAAATTAAAAGCAGATTTTTTGTTTGAAGCCAAGGACATCTTCTGTTCACTCTCTGTCCTTCATACTTTCTGCAGTAAAGCCTGATAGTCTTGACAGCCTTGTTTTCATTAGAAAATAGTTTATGTAAGAGCTGACCTTAAGGAATTCTATCAAGCAACATTACATTAAATTCAATTTTTTTGCCTGAAGACTCATTATGAGTCTTCAAAGACCTGTTCTAACATTATCTAACACACCAAATGAGGACAATCCATTATTTCATGCAAAATAAAATAAATTATAAAAGACTGTGTATAGCTGGTATATTAATAGTTTAATACTAATCTAGTAGGGCTGGTCAACAAGACCTAGGCTCCTGGAACTATTGTTCATTTTATCAGTTTTGATGTATTAAGAGCTTTTTCTCTTTTTGCCAAAGAAAAATTAAAGCCATTTATTGGGTGAAAAGAAACCCACACAGAAGTTCAAAAGACATTCTCCAATGTTTATCATGCTAATAAAAGAAATACAGCTCTACAATGTAGCTTTACAGTTTCTGTAAGGTACACAATAGGAGAACAGTAGAAAGCAAAAAAAGCTCTCATCTATCCACTTTCCTCTCTACTTAAAACATACAACACAGCTATTTCTTACCAGGTAGAGGTTTTTGCTGAAGAACAGAAACACTGCGTGTCTCAACATCGATTGCCAAAACATATCCTTCTTTACAGCCCAGGTAAATTTCTGAGGTTGCAGTCCAGCAGTGGGCAGTAGGATGCACTGAAGGCTTACTATAATTTCTAGGCTTCACAAATATAAACAAGATTAATCAACAATTGACAAATATCTGTACAAGCACTTATATACATTTAAAGGCAAAAAAAGATCATTACCTCAGGGTCTGACCACTTGTACAACTTCAGCCTCATTTTATTCAGTCATCCCTTCACTGAGACTAGTAACTCAAGAAACATTTTCCAGAAAAGTCTATGTCTGGAGATAGTGGTGGAGAACTCACCTCTCTCCCTAGAAGCTTGTTTAAATGATGAATTATATTTTCATTTAAAAATCATATGTTTTTAAACTTATCTGGATTTATTCTACAGCACTTGCCTCTGTTACGGTTTTGTCCCCTAGCTTGGAAATCTCTCTGGTATCTTCTCTACCCTTGCAAAGATATTAACCCACCATAGCCAGGTCATCTCCCAATTTTTTAATGAGAAAATTATGATAAAATTCAACACATTGAGCCCCTAAAATTTTTTTTTTTTTTTTAACCTCAGAATAGCACTGGAAGCCCAAATTGAAATGGTTATCCACTATGACCTTACCCTGACAAATGTTTTTCAAACTGCTTTTCAGAATAGTCTTCCACTTCTTGTAGACATAACCTGCACATGTGGTCTGGCAGTACTAAAACACATTTTGTTTGAATAGCTTATCTTATCATATTATCCAAATTGCTCTGTAAAACAGCTCTGTCAACCTTTGTGTCATCTGCAAATTAGTTCTAGAAATACCGCTGCCACAGATTTTACTTGTGCCTTTGAATTTCATTTCACTAAAATAAATCTCATAAATCCATCATCCATAAAACAGGAACAACAGAACTTCTCCACCAAACATTATTAAAGACAGTGACCTGTTCAGATACAACAGTAATAGCGGTCATATAAATACAATGATAGAAAGAATGAGATTGAAAAGAATTTGGGGAGGGGAGAGGGGAACAAAACACCAGAAACCTTGCGAGAACGTTTAAAAGAGAAGATTCAAAGAACCATGTATTTGAGCAGAAGTGGTGAGGAACACTAGACAATACAATGGATGAAAATAAAGAAGAGTCTATAATTCTATAAACCACCTGCTGTCTCACTAAAGGTTCTACAACAAGAGCAAATACGGATGGACTTGTGATAAAAACATAGGACAGAGATTCATAAGTACCTGGATTTCATAAGTACCTAGATTTCATTAGTAAAATATGCCAAGGACCTGCTATATGATTCTGAGTAACTAACTTACTCTCTATTTATGTTTACAAAGCATTTTGAATTGTTACAGAAATAAAGTATATTAATATTTACTTCATAAACCAAATAGGACTAACAGTAATAAATCTATAACAAATAGGTGTTACATCACCCAGAGAAACATTTAATGTAGACTTTTTCACTGATTTTATGAGGCTTGAACATCACAAATCTTTGGGAAGTTTGTAACTGAACTACCATGAATCAGAAGCTTCCTGTGTAAAGACAACTTCTGTAACAATCCTTTGTACCTGCTGTCATGACTGTCTTTACAAATAAACTAGATAAAATATGCTAATCTTAGTATGAGATTATGTAAATCCCAAACCAGGTTGCTTCCTGAACTGTGCACTGGTATGGTGGTGCATATTAATAACAACACCATCTTTTTTTGAACTTGTCTCCCTTTTGAGTAGCACCTCTTCAAAGAAAAACAATCCATGATGGATCCTTGTCATGAGAAGTTTTATAAAAAGACAGTGGAATAAAATTGGTACTGGGGATGGAGTCAAGTGGTCTTGTCATGGTGAAGCATATTCAGAAAACTCAGGTCCCAAATGTAAGAAATATTGAAACAAAACTAAATCACTCTAATGCAAGAAAGAAATGGATTGAAAGATGTAGGATATTTCAGTTCCCTTCACTCCGCTGCCCCTTTGTGGTTACACTTTGGTACATACCCAGCCTCACTATCTTGTTCTAGAGTATGGAACCCTAACACATTCCAAAGAAGCAAACAAATGCACTGGCAAAGGGCTCACTTTTCTCACTTGCCCCCACACTTTCCTTAGGAGTGGGCTACAGCCTCCAAGGACCGTGGACTACAGGTTGAGGACAACTCCTTTAAATAATAGTCTAGATAAACGGTTCTCCACTTTGGATGCTTACATCAATGTGAAAATCATTGATCTCAACTGACTTGGATTTAGGGATAAAGAACAAAAATCCTTCTGTGAAATTCTGTGGAGATAGGGAGAGCTTCATCAGGCCGTGATACTATTCCAACTGCATTCAACTGAACACACCTCATTAACCACCACAAGAGAAGGAGGTTCTCTCTGACTAATTAAAAAAGCATTCCTGATAGTAGAGAGGAAAGTAACTTCGAGGTATTTACAAACGTCAAGGCACAGATTTTAGTTCAGACTCAGGTAACCGTTATGGTATAAAAATCATCAGTGATAGTAACCATTGACACATCTGCCACAGCAGCCAATCAATTTATAAAGGCAGTGAAGAATCATAGTTATAGCACCTCTATTTTGGACAGCCTGGTCCTTTACAGCAACCGTAGTCCGAAGATATCCTAATATCTGAGGAACTCAGCAAGCTCAGTCGTTTCAATCTCTCTCAAAGTTGCTCCATTAGTTACTTTTGAACATAAGGATTTTGATAAAACAATACTTCAAAAGAAGTATCTTCTCCATCAAGTATATTCTGATCAACTTGTGCTTTGCCAAAACCATGTGTTCCATGTTGCTGTGCTGGAAGGGGGTGCTTAACATGACAAGACACATACATGCGACTGCCTTCCAGTGTGGGGGTTTACAAGACAGGCTCAGTTTTTCTGCTAGGCTAGAGATAGAGCATATGTGCACAGGCATGCATGGAGGGGAGAATTGGCGATGTAAGGCACAATAAATGCAAGTCCTGCAAAAAATTACTCAGCGATCATAGTCTGGAGCAAGGCGGAGACATGCCAGAAATTGATTTAGCGCCTCCCTGCAGCCCTGAGGAGAAGGACTTGGGGGTACTGGTGGATGAGAAGCTCAACATGAGCCAGCAATGTGCGCTTGCAGCCCAGAAAGCCAACCGTGTCCTGGGCTGCATCAAGAGAAACGTGGCCAGCAGGTCAAGGGAGGTGATTCTGCCCCTTTACTCTGCTCTGGCAAGACCCCACCTGGAGTCCTGCATCCAGCTCTGGAGCCCCCAACATAAGCAGGACATGGATGTGTTGGAGCGGGTCCAGAGGAGGGCCACGAAGATGATCAGAGGGCTGGAGTACCTCTCCTATGAGGACAGGCTGAGGGAGTTGGGGCTGTTTAGCCTG